>JACCDY010667201.1_pt1 | contig 25277 bp, 49 predicted proteins | sample 7446391 | NCBI WGS metagenome assembly JACCDY01 (sample SAMN15323451, study PRJNA562643) | freshwater metagenome | isolation source: river surface water | place: USA:Blue River Watershed | collected 2017-08-18 | reverse complement strand
GGTGTTTCCCATTATGCTCAACCCAATGATGATTACCAAAAGCCGCAGGTCCATCATAAACCGCCTCTACCACCTCGCCAGTGTGCAGCCTTACTTTCACCTTTGCGCCTTTCTCAAGCTTGATCATAATAGATGCCAAACCTCTTTAAGTTTTTTAGCGCGAGACAAAACATCTTGAATATTTTCTTTCAATGAATTTTTGTCTTTGCTTTTTAGCCATACTGTATCTGGACTGGTAAAGTTCAATTTCAGCTCAGCATTGTTTGCGCCCCATGATCCAGTCTCAAGAGTTCCGTATCGCGCGCACTCCTCAAATAGCTCATCAAGGCTTAGCTTTTGAGTTGCAGGAATAAATTCAGGCTCCCGCTTTCCTGTAATTACTGACAATATGTTCATTTCTCCTTCCTCCGGTAAGTGGCTGGCGGCTTTGGCGCCTTTGGTGGTGTGATTTTTTCAAGGCCAGCAAACTCAAGCATCTTTTTTGGGATTCGCTCTTGCTTGCAGGTTGGGCGCAGATAGTAGGGCGAAAACTCATTCCAACCCTCAGCCTTTATGACCTCGGTCATTGGCTTTCTGCCGTACTTTTCGATGATCTTTGCCTCAATTATTGCGACTACCTGCTCTCTATTCAGTATTTTTGACACGCTGCTTTTCCTCTTTAATTGGTTGGTTTTCGCATAATACACTATTTGCGCATATCGTAAATATATATTTTACTAAAAGCATTGAAAAATAGATTGCAATGATCCATCATGTGCAGGCCAACAACAGAGGGGTGATTAAGATGATTGAAAAATGGTTAACGCCAGCAAAGAGAAGTGTCGGCAACTATCCTCCAATCAAGAAGGTTTTTGCTCGCGAGACAGAAAAGATGCTTTTTGATGATCGCGGCAGAAAAACTTTAAAGCGCAACGACTACCAGATTTATCACGACACAGAGCAACAGGCTATTAAGCACATGGCCATGCTATTCAGCCAAGAGAAAGCGCGTTCGGATTCACAAAGAATCAAAGAATCCGCACCGGCTTTGCTACAGGCGCTTGATGGAATTATGGCAATCGTAAATGACTCTCGCGGGGTTGCTGGGTTTCACTTAAATGGCAACACAGCTTTATGGGAAGAGTTTGAAGAAATTGACGCAGCATTAGCCGCAATCGCAGCAGCAAGGGGTACAGTATGAATCAAAAGGCATCTTTGATAATTAATGTGATCCTACTGCTAATTATAATTGGATTAATTTGGAGTGACTTATGAGCGAAGAGGCAGCTGAAATGATTATTCTTTTCTTGCTCTTTGTATCAATAATTTATGCGCTAAATAGATCAAACTGGAGGTGAAGCATGAACAATGAAGTAATGGTGAGCGATAAGCCTGTAAATCTGCCAGCGGTTAGCGAAGAAACGCGCTTTATGATGGATATGATTAGCCAGATAGCGCTTAATCCAGATGCGGACGTAGAGAAACTGCGCGCCGTAATGGATATGAAAATGCAGATGTTTAACCGTGGCGCCGAAATTGAGTTTAATGCAGCTATGGCATTGGCACAGGCAGAAATTGAGCCGGTAGCGCGTACCGCAAGCAATCAGCAAACGAAAAGCAAGTATGCAAAGCTGGAAAACATTATCACAACTTGCTCGCCTGTGTGGACTAGTCACGGCTTCGCGCTAAGTTACGATACAGGCGATTGCCCGCTAGAGCGACACTATCGAGTTACTTGTGAGGTTTCGCACCGTGCAGGACACAGCAAGCATTATCACATGGATTTGCCAATTGATGACGCTGGCATTAATGGCACCAAAAACAAGACCGGCGTTCATGGGGCAGGATCAACTATCAGCTACGGTAAGAGATACATTGCCTGCAACATTTTCAACATCGCAATCAAGGATGAGGATAATGACGGCAACGGGAATAATCAGCAGCCAGTAGGCGCGCAGTGCATTAACAACATTCAGTTAAAAACTTTGCGCGATGCTATGCGCGTGGCTGGTGTAACTGATGAGCAATTTTGCAATCACAAAAAAATAGCAATATCTCGCGTGGAAGAATTGCCTCAAGCCCGTCTTGCTGGCGCAATATCACTATTAAAAAAATTCGCAGGAATTAAGCAATGAGCTGCATACACCTAATAGCACCACAAGGAACAACTGAATGGCTTCATGGCCGTTGCGGCGCGATCACTGGATCAATGTTTGGAGAGGCACGCAAGCGCTTGAAGTCAGGCGCTAACAAAGGCGAGTTTAGTGCCGCCGGGAAGGCTTACGCATTCAAGCTTGCCATTGAGCGTATCAGCGGCGAGCTTCTTGACGTACCTCAGTTTGAAACCTGGCAGATGAAGCGCGGCAATGAATTGGAGCCAGATGCCCGCCTAAAGTATGAGGCAAGGCAGGCTGTGCTTGTTGAGCAAACAGGACTTGCGTTAACTGAGGATCGTCTATTTGGCTCTTCTGTTGATGGTCTTGTCGATGATGACGGGATCATCGAGATTAAGTGCTTTGTTGATCCCACCAAGCTGCAGTCGATTTTAATTGATGGCGATATTGGTGAGGTAATGGATCAGGTTCAAGGTTCGCTTTGGGTGACTGGACGCAAGTGGGCGGAATTCATTCTGTACTGCCCGCAATTGGCTTGCATCGAAAAAGATTTAACTATCATCCGTTTTAACCGCGACGAAAATTACATAGCCGAGCTAGAGCAAGACCTTCTCAAATTCAACGATTTAGTAAACGAATACAAAACCAAACTGGAGAGTAAAAATGTCAAATGAAGTTGCACTGCTACCACCGAAGGAAACCGCAATCGCTGTTTATTCCGCCGATAACGGCCTTGATCCATACTTGGCGCAGATTCGCGCAGAGATTGATTCCTTCGTGCCTGATGTTACCACCAAGAAAGGCCGCGATGCTATTGCCTCTATCGCCTACAAGGTAGCCAAGTCAAAAACCGCACTGGATAACCTGGGCAAGGATTTGGTTGCCGAGCTGAAAGACGTGCCGCGCAAGATCGATGCCGAGCGTAAGCGTATGCGCGACACCCTTGACGCATGGAAAGATGAGGTTCGTAAGCCGCTCACTGATTTTGAATTGGCAGAAGAGGCGCGCATTGAGAGGCACGAACATAATATTCGCTGGTTCAATATTCGCCTTGAAAATACAGATTTAGATTCAAGTGAGCTAAAGGCTACCATTGCTGGAGTTAAAGAAAATATTATCGATGAGTCATACGAAGAGTTTGAGTCTCGCGCTCACAAAGTTAAAGAATCTGTTTTGCGCTCTCTTGAAATTGCACTTGATGAAAGATTGAAGCGCGAAGAGGAGCAGTCCGAGCTTGCACGCCTACGCGCTGAATCTGCTGCGCGCGAACAGAAAGAACGCGAAGAACGCATCGCTCGAGAAGCCGCCGAGAATGCCCGCATTGCAGCGGAACAGGCCGCAGCGGATGAGCGCCAGCGCTTAGCTGATGAGCAGGCACGCAAAGACCGTGAAGCACAGGCGGAAATTGAAAAGGCTAACCGTGAAAAACTTGAAGCTGAAAACGCCAGGTTACGCCAAGAGCAGCAAGCCCGCGATGCAGCCGCAAAAGCCGAACAGGATAGATTGGATGCAATTGCCAAAGCAGAGGCTGATAAACAAGCCGCTATCGAAGCAGAACGAAAGCGCCAATCCGATGCAGCGGAAGCAGAACGCTTAGCAGCCGAGCAGCGCGAAAAAAACAAGGCTCACGCTAAGCGTATTAATAACGAGGCTTTGCAGGATCTTGTGGCCGCTGGATTATCCGAAGAAATGGCAAAAGCAGCAGTAACCGCGATTGCTAAAGGCGATGTGCGCAATATTTCGATCAAGTACTAAGGTGCACCATGGCCGAAAAATACCCTGACGAAATTTACTACTCGGCAAAGATTAAGCTTGATCAAAGAGAGGTATTAATAAAAGAGATCCGCAAAATCAGCAAAGAGATAGCGCGGCTCACAAAGCTGCGCGAGGAAACCAGGACGGAGGCTAGGCGGTTAAAGAGTGCCAATATTGCCCGCGATCTTGGTGTTTCGCAAAGCTGGATAGAGAAGATATCAGAATGCAGAGTTGTACGCTAAGCCGCCACGACAAGGAAGTTTTAAGCCGACTTAATGACTCATGGCAAACGCAATTCGACCTTAAAACGTCACGCCAGACCATTAACAAGCTGTTTAAAGCAGGGATCGTGGCAAAGAAGAAAACCAGGGCGATGATTCACTACTTGCCTGAGTCATCTGCCTGCTACCGATTAACCGAAACTGGCTCTCTGCTTAAATCCAGCGAGCTAACCAACCCGCAATGATGGAGATGATTATGCAAAATATAGAGCTTAGATGGTATTCAAACGAATCAATTTTTGTAAAAGAATGCGTTACAAACATATATGGTTCAAAAATGGTTTTGCAATACAGAGAGCGACTAAATCCGCTTGAGATAGGATTGCACGAACCAATTTGGTCTGACTGGAAGACTGTTCCTTTTTCGGTAGTTTAACCCCCTATACAAAATACAGGTGAAGATATGCACCAATACAGAGTAGAGCCAAGAACCGGTTTTGCATCATCAAAGCGTATCGATGTTATGGCAGATAGCCACGAGCAGGCTAGGTTCCGCGCTGAACGCAGTCAAAAACTACTAGTTTTATCCACTGAGTTTATTGCTTAATCCGCAATATTGATTATACAAACAAAGGTAGATTTTATGAAAGCTTACAAATTAGAGATTCTGGTGATTGACCATGACCACCTGGGAGAGGGAGACATTAGAAGTGTACTGGAAAACACTAAATACCCAAACTACTGCATTAACCCGCAGGTAATGCGAGTCGATGAGCGGGAGATTGGCGAGTGGCATGATGATCACCCGCTAAACCTTCACGAAAAAGCTCAGCAAGCATACCTTGATATTTTCCGATAGTTAATTATACTAAACCCTGTGCGGCGTAGTTGCCATGAGAACGCGACTACGCTTAGCACAACCCCTTGTGGTGAGGGGCGGAACATACAAATTAAGAGTAAACCAGACCGTTTGTAAAAGCTGGCTTTCTTGTTCGTGGGATTACTCTCCCGTGTGCGGACAAGGATCACCACCCAGCTTCTACAAACGGTTTTTTTATGGGCTGAATTTATGAGCTACGAACTTAAAGCAATACTTGAATACGACGCGGCAAGACTGGAAATAAAAGAGATAAAAAAGCCGCTACCTGACCTTCTTGATGGATGCGATCACGCGCCGTACATGTACAAGGATTTGGATAACTGCATTAGGCTTATGCACAGATACCGCACATGGGAAAAATATAGCGATATGGAATGGCACAGTGCTTATGGCATGGAAGAGCCGGAATTCCGAACCCCATGCGAAACCTGCAAAAAAGCACTTGCCATATTCGATGAATTAAAGCCAGCTAAAAAGCGCTTTGGTATCGCCAAAGTTCGCCTATCAAGAATAGCGCGGGATCATCGTAATTCTACAGTATTGGCGGTGCCTGAGCTATGAAATACCCATACAAATCCCCCGAGCAGATTCAGCGCTGCGCAGAATTGCAATCTAAGGCCGACCGCGCCGCTATCAATATCAAATACGCCTACAACAAAAAGCGCGCCGTAAGAGCATTTTTAATCACTCTGTATCTGAGCATTTAATTATGCACTATTACCAATTCAATATTGGCGATTATTCATCGCACACAAAAGGCCTGTCACCTATTGAGGATTTGGCATACCGCCGGTTAATTGATGAGTATTACCTTGCTGAGCAACCGTTTAACGGATGTTCATCAGATGTTGCTCGCCTGATAGGTTTGCGTGAGTTTCAACAGGAAGTTGATTATGTTTTGAATCGATATTTTGTTAATCAGGATGATAAATGGATTCATGGCAGGATAGAAAAGGAAATCATTGAATACAAAGGAAAACAGGAAAAACGATCAAATGCTGGAAAAAAATCAGCAGAAGCCAGACAAAAACAGGCAGATGTTGAACAAACGTTTAACACATGTTCAACAAGTGATGAACTAACCATAAACCATAAACCAATAACCAAGAACCAAGAACCAGTAAAACAAGATAAGCCCACCGGCAAGCCGCTGGTTAACTTTTCTCGATGGCTTGAAATCGTTAAGGAACAAAACGAAAAACCAATACCCGAAGATAGCCCGATATTTGAATACGCCAAGGATGCCGGAATAGATCCTGACTATCTCAGGTTGGCATGGGTTGAGTTCAAGGCTCGATACACTGATGACAACAAGCGGTACAAGGATTGGCGAGCAGTGTTCGGCAAAGCGGTGCGCGGAAACTGGTTTAAGCTTTGGTGGCACGATGGAACTGGTTACCAACTGACTACACTTGGTCAACAAAACATGGCCGCAATGAAAAACAGAGATAAGCGAGACGGGCAATGAGATTTTCAATCGAAGCAGAGCAAAGCGTGATTGGTGGGCTGTTGATCGACCCATCAAAACTAGATGACGTTTCCGAACTGATTACAGAAGCTGATTACTACAATAGCGATAATCGTGCCGTATTCGCTGCCATTTGCGCTATGGCTAACGATAACCAGCCAATCGATGTGATTACCCTATCTGAAAAACTCGACGCTATGGGCGAGCTGGAGCGCATTGGCGGAATTGTCTACTTGATCGAAATGCACAACAACACCCCCAGCGCTGCGAATATCATGTCCTACGCTCGAATCATTGCCGATAGGTCAATGGATCGCCGCATAGTTGAGTCAGGAATAAGAATCTGTCAATTAGGCGAGAAGGATGGTGACGTAGACGAAAAGTTAAACACGCTGCATGGCGAGCTGGAAGCACTGGAGCGCAAAGACGATGCGGGCTATGTTGGGTTCGATTCTATCCTGAAGCACTGCATTCAGAGGATCGACGAAAAACACAGAGGCCAGCAAGTGGATTGCATTAAAACTGGATTCGATGCGCTAGATGCTCGGCTAGTGGTTGAGCCTACAGACCTTTGGGTAATGGCAGCCAGGCCAGCAATGGGCAAAACAGCATTGGCGATGAACATAGCCTACAGCGTTGCCAGTACCGGAAAAGAGGTCATAGTTTTTTCAATGGAAATGAGCAAAGAGCAGTTGATGGATAGATTGCTTTGCGCCGCCTCTGGAGTTCCTGCTGATGTTATCCGTTCGGGAAAACTAGAGGGCGAGCAATGGAATAATTTATCTGTGGGGGTGGCCAAGCTCAAGGGTTTAAAAATTCACATTATTGAAATACCGGCGATTGACATAAACCGAGCGCTAGCAATTAGTCGCAAATTCGCCAAGCGCGGCAATGTTGGGCTGGTTGTTGTTGACTACCTACAGCTTATGACAACCAGCGGCGACAAGCGTTTCGACGTGGTTAGCGAGGTATCGCGCAAGCTTAAAGTGATGGCAAAAACAATTAAGGCGCCAGTGCTTGCATTGTCACAGCTTTCGCGCAAGTGCGAAGAAAGAAAAGACGCCCGCCCAATAATGTCAGACCTTCGGGAGTCAGGCCAGATAGAACAGGACGCCGATATAATTAGTTTTATCTATCGCGATGAATATTACAACGAGGACTCACCTAATAAGGGGTGCGCTGAAATAATCACGCGGAAATACCGAAATGGTGAAATAGGCACTGACATTATCGGCACGCAATTCCAGTACAGCAGATTTATAAATATTGATTTTAGTAATTATCAATTCAACACCGAGCAACAAGCAAAGCCGCGCAAAGGTTTTGATTAACCACTAACACCGGCAGAGATTGCCGATAACGAAAGATTGGAGAAACTGAAAAATGAAATCTAATCACTTAACCAAAAGAAAGTGCAGGAAAGGTAAGGTTATTACATGGGGAAGAAAGTCAAAAGAGAACGGATCAATGAGATACACGTTTGTTAATAATGGGCTTTACTGGGTTGTTACGATAAATAATAAAACCTTTGCAAACAGAAATAACATTGCAAAAATGATCAGGGTTAATAGGAAAAAGTTTTCCGATTGGCTTGCTAACCAAGTTACATGCGTTGGCGGCTTTAACTAACATTAAACTAAGCGGAAATAAAAGACCGCGAGAAATTGGAGAGATTGAAAAATGCGTAGGTGGATTTTAGCAAAGCTAGACAAGTACAAAATCAAAGTGATCAGGCCTAAGTTTGTGCCGGATGAAGCTTCAACTGATTGGGCTAAATAATGGCAGGATCACAATTTCTATACCACAAGAAAAAACAAAAGTGGGCTTTGTTTGAGGAAGACTTAAAAGAGTTTTTAGCGAATAAAGAAAAATACTGCGGAATATTCCAGCGCCCCGAGACTTTTGTTTTTGGGTATCGATGGAAAGGAAGGCAAGTTAAAACCTGCCAGCGATTGGAGGACACTTACAAATTTAAACTACAGTGGGAGAAAGAGCATGCGGGATGAATACCAATGCGACCTATTCAACCAGGCGTTTTATGACTGGATTGATGGACTGGAGTGGTAAAATGATTAGAGATCAAAATACGTTTCCGCGCAATAAGCAATCAAAAGGCTATAACGCTAGCTTTGACATAGGTGAGGGTAATCACATTCAGGCTTTATCTGATAAAAACCAGATAGATAGAACGCCTATATTTTTAGATTACAAGCTGTTTAGATGCCAGTATTGCGGGAAGAAAAAGCCAAGAAAAGGCAGCAAAATGGTTCAAGGATTTAAAAAGTGCCAAGACTGCGCGGCAAAATAAATATTTTTAAATGGGCTTATGGTGGGGTGAGTGATGGGCGAAAGTTTTGTTGTTAACTCGGATGCAAAGGACAAAGGATTCCCTGAGTTCGCTCACCAGCTTTACCTAAAGCACAAGCATGTAACATGGACTTACACGACCGGCGAAAAAAATAGCTGGCCAATGAAAAAGACTTGGCGCATGTGGATGGGCGAAACTGCCAAATGGATGGCTCAGAATGGCGCTACGATGCCTCTGGCAATCAAAGCCGATGGCACCGTGTTTGGCACTAGGCCATTTGACGCTAATGACGCACATGAGCTTTGGGTAAGGCAATGGCTAGGAGTAGATGCCAATGGTGAGCGATACAAGACAGCCAGCGATGATAAGGCGCAAATGCTACACATGATGAATCGGCACGTGCAGTGGGCTGCTGAGCGCGGATTAAGCCTAACCATTCCACGTGATGGCGAATACCAAAAACTTAATGGCGAGATGAGCAAATGACAACAATAGCATATGACGGCAGATACATAGCGGTTGATTCAAGGCTTAGCTGCAATGGGCATGTTGCAACTGATTCCTATGAGAAATTTAACGATTTCGATGAATGGATTTTGTTCTGGAGCGGCAATGTTAATGAAAAGGAATTGCTAATGAATATCTTCATTGCAAAAGGTGAGGTTTTTGATGAACCTAAAACCTACCTAACCGCATACAACAAGAAAACAAAATTTGTATACCATGTTTATGTTGAGGATAAAAAAAATACTAATGGATAGGCTTGAGTGGAAAGATGGACAGGGCAGCGGATCATGTTATGCAATAGGCGCAATGGATGCGGGCAAGTCATCGGTTGAGGCGGTTAAAATAGCGATGAAAAGAGATTGCGCAACTGGCTGTAAAATTCACTGCCTTGACACTCATACCGGTAAATTCATAAAGGTGAGGCAGTAATGCAACGTAAGCCTACATCTCAATCACGCGGCCCTAATGCATTGGAATATCGTCATATTGACTGGATAAAAGAGCGCGGCATTTGTATTGCGTGCGGGAATGATGGCGGAGTAATAGCGCATCACTGCGAGGGCGCCACTTACACCGTAAAAGTAAATTTGGTTAGCCTGATAATCGGCCATGCGTTTGTTATTGGCCTATGCCAGTGTTGCGACAACATCATCACCAAGGGTAGCCGCAGGGCTTTTAGAGATGCCTTCGGGCTTCAGTCAGATCTGTGGCTTAAACAATATCAGGAGTCGCCCGTGCGCTTCCCTGATGAAACTGTAGAGGGGATTAAATACTGTGGACGGTAAAGAATTAGAGAAGCTGCTCCAAGAGAGCTGCAAACTACAGGGCGTTGATTGCACCCGCTTGCGTGATGCTGGCTGGCAAGGTGAGCAGACGCAGCGCAGGTTCACAATCAAGAACATCTGCGATTTTATCCTGTTTGACCAAGGTTCAATAGTTTACCTTGAGTGCAAGCACGCAAAGGATAGGCTGGCACTGTCTAGGCTAACGCAGCAGGATGACTTGATGGCAAAGCTAAAGCCTAACAAGCCAGGGCTATTCGCTGGCTACCTGCTCCACATTGATGGTGAAAGCTTTTTCATATCTGCCGCTGCTGTATTTATGTTTGCAGAAAGCGGAAAGAAGTCGATCAATAAAACAGATGCCGCGCGTATTGGTAAGATAATCGCAACTTTTACGCCTCCAAGAGCAAGAAAGGCAAGGCTTGATATTGAGGCGCTAATCGAAGAGCTAAATATTCCTTTTTAATTATTTTACAAAAACCATAAATTAACCCTTGCAAGTTATCTGGTGTGCGATTACTATAAACACATAGCCAAGCAATAATTTTTAGGAGTGTAAAGTGCCAAGAGGAATAATAAAACCTTGCCACATAAACCAAGAAGCTCTCATATCAATACTAAAATATGATCCTGAAAGTGGTGATTGGTTTTGGATTAAATCAAAATAAAACTACATAAAAAATGGTTCTATTGCTGGATATGTAAGGGGAGGTCGAAGGGTTATAATGATTGGCAAGAGAGCATATTTGGCCTATCGCCTTGCTTGGCTTTATATGACTGGCAAGTACCCTGTCGATGAAATAGATCATATTGATAAAGATCACTCAAATGATAAATGGTCAAATCTTAGGGTCGCCAGCAGATCTGAAAACGAAAGAAACAAGGGTGCAAAAAAATCAAATGTATCAGGAATAAAAGGAGTTAAATTTAATAAAAATAACGGCAGGTTTTATGTGGTCGTTATTGGTGATGGGGGTAAAAAATATTGTGGGGGTGGTTTTTCAACAGCAATTGAGGCGGGAGAAGTGTCATCAAAAATGAGAAAAGATCTTCACGGCGCTTTTGCAAGCGATTAACAATCCAACTAAGCCCGCCAAGTGCGGGCTAACACAAGGACAAAACAATGAAAGTATCACCCGGCGATTGCATAGACCTAAACACCTGTACAGCTGACGAATATACCCGTTTTGGAGCGCTGGCGATTTTGGCGGGCGCTGAAATCGGGGAGTTTAATTTGCCAGATACTGCCGAAGTTAGTGACTATTTCGGGTGGTCAAAAGATCACGGGCTTTATCACTCGACAAGCATGATAGAGTTCGAGCGGCTGGTTGATCCGAAAGATATTGAGTAGACGTTTTGCAGCCCATTGGCGACAGTGGGCATTTATTCCCCCGGGTGCCAGCTCCCAGCCATTACGGCCTATGTGCGGTCAATACATCCCCTAAAGACAGAGGGCGACGCACACAGAAAAAACTGGTAGGGATGGGCACATGGATAGATTAGCCTCATTAGCTGCCGCCCAAGGCGATCCTGACCGGGCATTAATTAACTAAAAACTATTAGGGGTTGGTTATGGATATTGAGAACATTGAGTTGTGTCATTATGGTCGAGGCGAGCTGATTGATGTATGCGAGCAGCTGAGAGCACAGAATGCCAGGCTGCAATCGATCATTGATGAGGCTAATGCGCAGGAGCCGGTTGGATATATGGTTCGGGGTAGTTTCTTCTACTCAAAAGTAGAGGCAGAAAAATCGGCAGATCATTTAACGGCTAATTACGAAAATACCGATGTTATTAATGTTTATGTTGATCCAATCCCCGCGCAGCAATCAGTAGACCGCGACACAATCATCAATGTGTTGTTATCAATCGGCAACATGAGCGAGGGGATTATTGCCGATGCGATTATCAGCGCTATTGGTGCGCAGCAATCGCCAGCAGTGGCGGTGCCTGATAATTTTAATGGTGATGATCGCAAGCTTATTGAGTGCGCAACCGCTTTGCTTGAGCTTGATGCTAAAGGAGTCTTGGTGCCGCATGGTATAGGAGGTCACGCAAGAACAATTATTGAATCATTTGTATCTCGGGCTAGCAATCCATCACCCCGCATCACCGAGCAGGATGCGCGGGAGATAATTAGCAGCTATGCAGGGGTTCCGCACCACATAACAATTGACGATTGGGTGCACGAAGAAGGCCTAGCGCTACTCAACAAGCTAAACAATCCAGGCGTAGGGGGTTGATGTGACAATAGAAGAGCCAATACATGAATGGAAATTCCCAAGCCATATTAAAAAAATGGCTTATGAGACTTATTCTCATATTTACGGTGGAAATGGCAGAAGGGGATTTTCAAATTCTGAAATTATTGCCTTTTTGTACGCTCACAGCTTTCCAAAAGATCAGTGGAAAGATAAATCAAATGAAGCATTTGACGAAATGGGGATAACTTACGATCCGTACTGGCGAAGTGCCTAAATTTAAATTTGGAGATGGTGATGCTACTAACAGATGAAGAAAAGCGCGCAATACGCGCAAAAGTAAAAGAGGCTAGCGGCGAGTGGCATTTTGACCTGATGATGTTTGCCAATGAAATCGAGCGCGCAGTACTCGCAAATGCATCGCAGCAAGTGCATGGTGAGCCTGACTTTAGTCATCCTAAGCTGCAAGCGCTTCTTGGTAAGAATGCTCGCCAATCAATTCATCTGGGTATTTATGAAAAAATCCTTGATGAAGATTTTGACGGAGAGCTTTCTGGAATTGATTGTGAATATATGGAATCCGGCCACGAAAAGCTGCTCAACCTTCGGAAGGCATCTCCAGCACCTAAGCAAGAGCCTGTAGGCTACACCAGCCAATCGAGTTTAAATATTGTTGAGATGGGTATTGGAATTGGAAACTTTGTTGATGAAAAACTGGTGGAGTTTCCAATTCCAATTTATCTGCATCTAACGCCACCGCAAGCATCAGCTATACCAGAATCGCTTTGTATTGACGAGAACCTAAAGCGGCTAGCTCTTGATTATGTTCGTTGTGGTATTGGTGCAAACTATAGCAGAGAATCTTTCGAAGACAGAATGAGAGAAATTTACTACCCGTTCCGCAAGATTATCGATCTCATTCCGCTATCCGCATCCCCAAAGCCATAAGGGTAAAACAACATGAGATCTTGCGAGTGTGGAAGCACGAATATACTTCACGGGACATTTGTCTTATGCCGAGATTGCCGAAGAAGAACAAGAAGCTACCAGCTGACTACGGGAGAGTATCAATCTGAAGCTGCTGCAGCACTGAGTGACTGGCACAAAAGGCGGTACGAAACCGAAGAAGAAAAGCAGAAGCGAGAAAATTTTGAACAATGGCTAGTGGATTATGAAAAGAAAAAGAAATCAGAAAAAATACACATGGAGGCAACATGAAATTGATTCTAATCGTTATCACACTGGCCTTATGTGCATGCACCAACCAGCCAATCGACAACAACGCTGACGGGCTTGTGCCAGCCGTTAAGGAGCTATAATGGATATTGCAGTGCAGATCGCTATATGGGCTTTTTTAATTTTGACCTTCTTGTCTGGCGTATTTCATGCTATTGAAGCAAAAGGAATTGGTGATTGGTGATTGGTGCCTGGCAATTTTCCTTTTCCTTTTCTCCGCCTTTATCGCATACGGGCTTTATATCCAGTGCGATACCATGGCAATATTCCATCGATGCGGTTGAATTGTGCGATTTTTAGCGGTGTGGTAGTATTTGCCAAACTACGAGGGTTTTAATATGGCCGATTTAAACGTAAGAATTAATCAAACAAGAGAGTGGACTTGCTCCGGCACCAGCGACGTATTGAGCTGTACCGATATTTCGCAGCCGTTGAGAAATGGCGTACAGGTCGAGACTGATTTTGACATGCACACAGCTGACGTAACAGTAAAGCTTCCGTCCGGGATAACAAAGGCCGTTACAGTTGCCGAGCATGACAAAAACATTGCTCTGATCGGTAAGGATTTTTCAATGTCCGAAATCAGCATTACCGGCGTCCCTGCTGGCACATACACCGTGCGCTTCAGTCAATAAGCGCTATTGAGACGGAGAGGTATCAATAGTGAGCGAAACAGAAAAAAGCAATGCAGGCAGGCCGCTCACTTTCGATAGCGTGGAGTCACTTGAGCAAGCCGTAGAGCTTTATTTCGAGACTGACGCTTACATCAATATTGGTACAGCAGAAGAGGGGCAGGAACAAGCCAGAATGTACGCGCCTACAATGAGCGGCCTAGCGTTGAGCCTTGGCGTTGATAGAAAGACAATCACAAACTATGCCAACCGTGATGAATTTTTCCCCACGATAAAAAAGGCGCGTACCAGAGTTGAGGTTGCATTAGAGCAGCGGCTATACGGAAACAACGTAACCGGGATTATATTCAACCTAAAAAATAACTTTGACTGGCGCGACAAGACAGATATTGCCCACACTAGCCCGGATGGCAGCATGTCACCAAAAGGCAGCAGCCTTGATGATTTCTACGCATCGGCACCAGAATCAATAGAAAAATCAGATCAATGATTCAAATATTCTCGGATAAATATCCAAGGATTCATCTAATTTTTAGATAGGTTCCTTCAAGTGTTTGAATTAAATCCCAACCTAAAGTCATTCTGGCGCACCAGAAAGCCTTACAAATTACTGAAAGGCGGCAGATTCTCATCAAAAACCCAAGACGCTGGCGGCATGGCTGCGTTTCTTGCCCGCAATTACTCTGTTCGATTCCTTTGCATTCGGCAATTCCAAAACAGGATTGCCGACTCTGTTTACACCGTTGTTAAGCAAAAGATCGAGGCGGCTGGTTGGACTGATGAGTTCGATATCGGTGTATCAACGATAAAGCACAAGGTAACCGGCAGCGAATTCCTTTTTTACGGCATCGCCCGCAACATTGAGGAAATCAAGGGCACTGAAGGCATCGATATTTGCTGGATCGAAGAAGGCGAAGGGCTAACAGAGGCTCAGTGGTCTATCATTGATCCAACTATACGCAAAGAGGGTGCCGAAGTCTGGGTATTGTGGAACCCTCATTTGCAGACCGATTTTGTGCAAACCAAGCTCCCAATTCTGTTGGGGGATAGCTGCATAATCCAGCACATAAATTATCAGCAGAACCCGTTCCTATCGGCCACTGCTAAAGCCAAAGCTGAGCGTTTAAAGTTGGCCGATCCAGACGCATACAATCACATTTACCTTGGGCAGCCGCTATCCAATGATGATGCAGCGGTGATTAAGTTTGCATGGATCGACGCGGCAGTCGATGCGCACAAAAAGCTTTGCATTGACATTGGCGGAGCTCAGGCTGTTGGCTATGATGTAGCAGATAGCGGGGCAGATAAAAACGCCTGTTCGATATTTAACGGCGGAATGCTGATTGATATTGACGAATGGTCTGCACCAGAGGATGCGCTAACCCAGTCCGCTATGCGCGCATGGGCACATGTTACTAATGGCCGGTTGATATATGACTCCATCGGCAACGGCGCGCACGTAGGATCAACACTAACCACAGCTGGGTTCACTGAAAACTATTTCAAGTTCAATGCAGCTGGGGCGGTGATAAATCAAGATGAAGAATACGCCCCAGGAATAACCAACAAGGAAAAATTCGAGAATCTGAAGGCTCAGGCATGGCAGGACGTGGCCGACCGGTTTAGAAATACCTACCGCGCCGTTACTGAGGGAGAGAAATTCTCACCAAGCGAGCTGATAAGCATATCCAGCTCATGCCCAAAGATTGAGCAGCTAAAGATTGAGCTGTCCACGCCGCGCCGCCGATACAGTAAGCGCGGACTCGATATTGTTGAGCCAAAGGAAGAGTTGGCAAAACGTGGGATACCATCACCAAACCTTGCGGATGCATTCATCATGGGTGCCTGTCCGCACTTAGTGCAAGAAGATAGCTCATTCGGTATACTCGTCAAATCACGCCACCGCTGAGATTAAATCATGGCAAAAAAACGACACTACAGAAATAACGCATCATTGCCGCGAGGTGGTGTCGCAGATATTGCCAGTGGTAGCGACAATCGCGCACCGGTTACGGTTAATCAAGAGTTGTTAGTTAACGCTCTAACCCGGCGCATGAACACGATATTTGCAGGGTACTTTGGGGGTGACGCCAAGCACGACCGACTGTACTCAGACTTTGGTTGGCCAGAGTCAATACAGTACGCGAGCTATTACCAGATGTACCAGCGCAACGGACTTGCCTATGCCGCGATCATCCGCCCGATTGAAACCTGCTGGCAGGAATACCCCGAGCTGCTGGAAAAAGAAGACACTCACGATAAAACAACGCTCGAAAAACAGATAGCCGAAAAGTTCGACGAGATTAATTTCTGGTCTGTGCTGGCCAAGGCTGATGAATACAGTCGCATCGGTGAGTACGCTGGGGTGATATTCCGCTTTGCCGATGGCAAGCGCTTGGATGAGCCGGTAGACAGTAAAAACCTTGGGCTTGATGGATTGGTCGAAGTTATCCCAGCTATGCAAGGCCAGCTAAAGGCTGAGATATACACCGACACAAGCGACACGCTCAACTATGGGAAAGTTAGAAGCTGGTACTACAACGAGGCCGGAATCACTGACGGATCGGAAAACATTAAGACCGGTAACGCGACCATTCACCCTGATCGCATCCATGTGTGGTCTATGAATAGCTCGATCTACGGTAAGCCTGTTTTAGAGGCATGTTTTAACGACCTGCTTACGCTTCAAAAAATCAGTGGGGCAGGTGGCGAGGGGTTCTGGAAAAACGCCAAGGCGAATCCAATTATCCAATTTGGCAAAGATGCATCAATGCAGAAGATTGCGCAGGCATTAGGCGCGGTTAATGGCGCTGGACAGGCTGACCCGTCCCTAATCGCTGACAAGCTGGATGAAGTCATTGGCGATTGGCAAACCGGTCTTGATAACACCTTCGCGCTCCAGGATGGCGAGGCCAAATTTAACAGTATCCGCATGGATGATCCCGAACCTCACCGCATGGGCGCGCTTCAATCATTGGCCGCATCAATATCATGCCCGCTTAAAATCCTGATAGGCTCCCAGTCTGGGGAGCGCGCAAGCACGGAGGACGCTAAAGAGTGGGCTAAGACTTGCAACAGCCGCAACACCAAAATGGTAAAGCCAAACATTCGCCGGATCATTCGCCGCTTTGTCAATTTTGGTGTACTGCCAAAAATGGAATGGTATTTGCTTTGGGCTGACCTGACTGAATCCTCGACTGATGAAAAATTGGCGGCTGCTGAGAAGATGTCAAAAATTATCAAAGATTTGCGCGGTTCTGGCGAGCCTGATCCGTGGACTGGAAGCGAAGTAAGAGAAACGGCAGGATGGGAGGCGCTCAAAGAAGTTAAGGTTAAGCGCCGCGATCCATCCGCAGACAAAAACACCGACAGAGACCAATCAGAGGATTAATCATCATGGCAGCAGTAACAGCAACAAGTATGGGCGGCACTGGTCAGCGTACATTGACGTTTACCACGCTGACCGGCACCGCAGACACATTTACCTATAACGCCAGTCGCAATCCTGTGCTGGTTATTTTTAATGATACCGGCTCCCCTGTGTCCCCCGTTATCGATGGCGCAGGCGCTCCTTCTGCGCTGCCTGTGAAGGGTTATGGCACCGTTGACCTGACAAGCGGCTATGCCGTTGGAAGCATCGCCGATGGCGCACACAAAACCATCCCGCTAAACTCTATCGATCAGTTTCTCAAAGGTGCGATTGCGATTACATCCGGCACTGGGCTAGAAGTGGCGCTGATGGAGTTCTGATGCGCATTTTTGCGATACATGCAAATAACCCGATAGTCCCGCGCAGTATCACCAATCCAGTTGGCGGCGCGGATCGAATCAAACGTACAGCCGGTGCAGTGATTGACCGGCTGAATGTTATTGAGGATTGGCTAATCGGGAGATTTGAGCAGATACCGGTAGAGCGGTTTTTGGTTAATGCGCTGTATGTCAATCAGTACCGCTACGAGTATCAAATCAGTGTCACACAACTGGAAATGCTGGTTAATGATCTATTTGTCGAGCTTGGCCTATTGCCCAATGATTACGTTGTGCGCGAGGTTGTAGGCGCGTATGAGCAGGGCACCGGGCTGGCAGTTGATAACCTGGCGAATATCAGCGACGACTACACCCGCACGATTACCCAAGTGCTTATGAGCGACCCTTGGCAGCGCCGGGCGGCTTTGGTCGGCTCTCGCGTATTTGAGGAAATGAAAGGCTTCGAGGGTGACACAGGCCGCGACCTTGCGCGAGTGCTTCGGCAGGCTGTGCAGGACGGTCTTAACCCGCGTGATGTGGTCAGCACTATCAAAGAGCGGTTTGATGTGGCCGAGTCAAGAGCAAAGCGCATAGCCACGACTGAGATTAGCGGGGCATTGCGTAGGGCGCGGTGGGATGAGGCGCAGGATGCAGAATCAAGACTTGGTATCCGAGTTCGAATGTTGTGGGTGAGTGCGCTACGACCAACGACTAGGCTATGGCACGCATCACGTCATGGGCTGCTGTACACTATTCAGGAAGTTAGGGAGTTTTATGCGAGTTCTGGTAATTCAATTAATTGCTTCCTCCCTGAAACAATGGTTAGCGGTAGATTTGTTGCTGGATCAAAAGCTTATTACTCTGGTGACGTTTTCGACATCGTGACTGCTGACGGTCGGAATATTTCCATCACCCCTAATCACCCCATAATGACCAACAGGGGATTGGTTGCTGCGGCAGAAATTACAGAAAGCGATTATCTTATCGCAGACGTTTTCCATGATGAAAATTTTACTGGGGTAAGTGACCTGAATGGTCAGGTTGTTAATTCCAGAATCGACAATGTGTTTCGTGCGCTTTCTGATGTCGGCCATTCTAGTGGCGCGAGGGTGGGCACTGTAGACTTCCACGGCGACGCTAAATTCATGGATAAAAATATCAGCGTTGTAAACATAGATTGGATATTGTCCTACGGCATCAATTCCGCGCACTTTAAGAGCCTCGATGATCTCGCGTTCGTAAAGACCGACGCGGCTATTCCTCATTTTTGTGGCTCTGAGAATTTTAGTTTCTTCGGTATGCTTCATTCCGCGAACGGCATCATGCGCGGCCTTGGTCGTTGCGTTTCTGGCCTCGTTGGGCATGCTAAGCCATTTAGTCTTTTGTGCGGCGCCCCGATTCCTAGCTACGCATCCAATAGACTCAATCCCTCGCTTGATTGCGCCCCTGCTGACGCCGTATTTTTTGCTAAGAGTAAGTACACTTTCGCCATTGGCATGATCTTCGGCTATTTGAGAAAAATTAAGTCTAAGCTTTGCAACTTTGCAGGCGTGACTAATTGGTCTAAATCCAATTTCTTTAAACCATTCGTAAAGGGTTCTGTGGCTGATTCCGAGGCTATTGGCAATGCTCTTACAGGTCTCGCCGGACATGCAGCGCTCGATAAGGTTATCAAAATTAATAGAAGATTTTATGCTGGTCATGTGTACGATCTCCAAGAGGTTAGCGGACTCATGATAGCAAACGGGATAATAGCGAGCAACTGCTACTGTACACAAATCGAGACGCTAGTAGACAAAGACGGTAAGCCCGTTGTTACACGGGCTCAGGATCGGTTGCTTAAGCAGAAGGCGCAGTATTTTGGGAATGACTAAATTCCAAGACGTGAATCTTAAAATAATGTATCGGGTAAAATTCATTTGGCCTGCATGATGGGCGGAGTGAAATATCCATATAGCCCAAATAATCAACTTTATAGCCATCAATAAAATAAAATTTGCCGTAAAATAAAAAGCACGGCAAATTTTCTTCCATTCTTTCCCTGATAAATTTAATTGCCTCAATGTGAGTGTGTTTTTTTAATGCTTCATAAAATCTTTCACCGTTAGCAAATATTCTAGGCTTCATTTCCTCGCCATCTCCCATGCCTCAATAGTTTCAATATCCCAGCGGTTATTCCGACCGATCTTAACCGGCTTAGGCAATTCCCCATCTTCTGCCATACGCTCGATGGTCTTGTGGGATTTAAACCCGAAGCGCTCGGCAAGCTCTTTTGCGGTGTAGTATTTTTTATCGGTCATAGCTGCTGCCCTGTAATTATTTTCTTTGCTGTTTCTATGTCGATGAAAAAGTCAACGGCAAAGCCTTTAAGTTTTACTGAGCTTTCGTTATCGTCTTGCTCAAAATCACTCTTGTAATACAACTTTCCTTCCCTTCCTTTTACTGGGTCAAGGAGAGTGTGAAACCAACCATTACCACCTTCCTCAATGATGTAAATAATTTGGTGCATGGTCGCCTGAATATTTAGCGATGGAACCGTTAAAAAATACAGTCCATCTTCATCAAGATAATGATATGAGCGCCCCTCGTTAACCTTTATCCCTCTTTGCTCAAGGAATTTTATTGGGTTTGTTTTGCCCGCTACATAATCGGCATGGAATTGATCGATAATTAAATCGGTGTCTTCATTGAGAAGCATTGCCAAACAAGTGGAAACGCATGTGTTGTTTGTAGGCTGGCGCTTTAACTCAATAACTTCATGGGCGTAAAAATTCATTTGGCTATCTCCTGTTGAGCGCAAAACATACCACAAAGTCCAATAAAAGCCAACAAAATACAAAAACATCAATAAAATCAAACACTTGCGCAGTTATAGCCATAGGTTTAAAATCACATAAACCTATATAGAGCGATCCCTATGCCTACTGCCAATCCTGTGTTATCCGGTAGCGTCCGCGTAAACGTTCGCACAGCGGTGAACAATGCGCAGATTCGCCGAGACAAGCGCAACGGTAAGGACGTGATCATCGTCCCGAGCGCAACCCTTCCAGATGATGTTGTGATGAACAACATCAAGTATCCAGCCGATGAGATTGCCAAGTCATTTCATACGCTGGATCGTACCTTCGCGCCATTTCGTCACCCTATGGTCAATGGCCAGTATGTTTCAGCTCGTGAGCCTGAAGCGGTCAATGATTTTTACGTTGGGGCTTGGAATGAAAACGTTCGCCGTGAGAATGGCCGCGTGTGGCTGGATAAGGTTATCGACGTTGAAGTCGCAGGCCGCACCGAAAACGGCAAGCGCTTGCTAGAGGCAATCAATAAGGGCGAGCCAATCCATACCAGCACTGGCATCTTCATGGAGGTGGATGAGTCAACCGAGGCCGGTTATTCATACATTGCAAAGAACATGTATTTCGACCATGACGCCATTCTGCTAGATGAGGAAGGCGCAGCAACCCCTAATCAGGGCGTTGGAATGATGGTCAATAGCAACCAACAAATCACCGTGATTAATTCTGTTCTTGATCGCGCCGTTGATGAGCTTGAATGGGCGGCTGGTTATCTGGCTGATGCTGTTGAGCGCGTCCAAGAAGCCGAGAAAAAGCAATCTGTAATCGACAAAATTCTGTCTGCGCTGGGAATTACTGGCAAGGACAAATCACCGGGCGAAAGCCTAAAAGCAAACGGCAACAGCGAGGAAATCCCTATGCCAATTTCAGAAGAAGAGTTCAAAGCTCTGGCTGATAGCGTGAAGGCGCTGACTGCCAACGCTGAGAACATTGCAAGCGCAGTGGAAAAGGCGGTGTCTGATGCCGTTGCTCCATTGTCTCAAAAGGTTGATGCACTCACCGCCAATGCTGCCAAAGCAGAAGAGGAAGAGCGCACCGAACTGACCGCCAAGGTTGTGGCCAATAACCTGCTGACCGAAGAAACCGCTAAAACGTTGAGCGTAAACGCTTTGCGTGAGTTGGCTGGCAAGGTCAAGGGTGATGCAGCTCCAATCGCACAAGGCCCTTTCGTTATCAACAACAGCGGCTATAAATCGCTGTCCGATGAACTTCCTGGGGAGGCTGCATAATGACTACTGCAAACGTTGTTTTTAGTGGCCCCGCTGAAGTCGTTAAGCCGCTGATGGAAGAGGCGATTATCACCGCAGGCCAAACCATTAAGCCCGGCCATTTGGTGATTAAGTCATCTGACCAGTACATAAACCATAACTCTGCTGGTAATGCTGCCGCGTACCGCATTGCTGATATGGATTTTATCCGTAATGGCAAGGTGACTGACACACTGGTCGCTGGTGATACCGCTCAAGCGTTTATCCCTCGCGTTGGTGAGACATATAACGTTGTTGTTGGGGCGAGCCAGACTATCGTTGTTGACTCTCCACTGACCAGCAACGCAAACGGCACTGTAAAACTGGCCACTGTTACCGGCGCTACTCCAGACGTAGTTTTGTTTTACGCCGAAGAGGCCGTGACCACTGGCGGCGGTGCTACCGCTCGAATCCGCGCCCGCGTTGCACACGCTGGCTCTAAAGCCACCGCATAAGAGGATTAATCTATGCTGTATTTCGATAAGAAATTCCTTGCGGCGAATGGTGCAGAGCATCACAAGGCGCAATTCAAGCACACCACTCAGGTGCGCGAGGCTTTCAACGTTAATCAGCTCACTAACCCAGTGCTGCAGGTTAACGGTGCCGCGATCATCCCGCAGGACGTTTACCGCGAGTTCGACAACCAGACCACTCGGCTGATGCGTGCCAATAACTTGGCATTGCTGAATGACTTGTTGCCACTGGCTAAATCTTTGCCTATTGGCAAGATCGAACACGTTTACCGTCAAGTGTCGGATTCTGGTGTTGTTACCTCGTCCATCTCTGGCCAAACGCCTACCGAGCTGGACAAGGCTGCATACGCTTATGACTCAAGCATCAAAGTAATCCACCAAACCGGCTTCGGTCGCGAATGGATGGAGGTTCAGGCTCAGCGTTCCGAGGCGTTTGATGCTTTGATTGACGACCAAGCAAACGCAACCCGCGCAATCATGAACAAGATGGCCGATCACATCTATAACGGTGTGAGCGGTGTCAGCTTTAAGGGCTTTACTCCTTACGGCATTAAAACTTCATCCAAGGTTCAAGCGGTTGACCTTGACGCGGGCGGTTTGAATATCGACTTCACCAGCGCCGAGGGTGCAGCTATTCGCGCCGCGTGGGTTAAGCTGGTTGACGCCTTGCGCATCACCAATAACGTTACCGATAACATCATGTTCTACGTCTCTCGCGAGATTATGAGCAATCTGGAGAAATACTACTCCACCAATGATGTTGGTTTCGGAACTATTTACGAGGCATTGCTTCGCTTGTCTCAGGTTGCCGGTATCAAGATTGACGCAAGTCTTTCTGGTAACGAAGTTGTGGGCATGGTGCTTGATAGCCAGTTCATTCGTCCGCTTGTTGGGATGGCAGTGTCAACTGTTCCTCTTGCCCGCTTAAATCCATTCGACAATTACAATTTTGTCACTTGGACTAACATCGGCTTGGAAATCAAGAACGATTACACCGGCAAAAAAGGCGTGCTTTACGCTCGCGTAATCCCGTAATGGCAGCCCCGCAAGGGGCTTACAGGTGACTTATGAATTCTGAATTACTGGTTATTGAAAACGGCCTACAGACGATTGATGGCAAGGGCATTTTGCCTGGTAGCACATTGATCGTTAAGGGTGATGTTGTGCCTCCGGCCTGGACTGGTTTGGTTGAGCATTGCGGCAAGTCGCAAGAGCGTAAGATTGAAGTTGCTACGCCCAAGAAAGAAGAAAAGCCAAAAGCAAAAGCTGAGGCGGAATAAAAAATGGCAGCAGTAATCACCGTCTCTGACGTAAAGGAAGGCTTCGCCACAACTGTTTCTGACAGCGAGATTGAAATGCTGATAGAGATTGTTGATGGTGCGGATGCCTGCCTCGATGCTGCTGCTGTTCCTGATGCGCGCCAACGTGCGCTAAAGATTTATGCCGTGCGCCACATGCTGCAAATGCAGGCGAACGGCGGCAAGGGTGCTGTGCGTAGTGAGTCAGCGCCCTCCGGTGCTAGCCGCTCATATTCTGGCTGGGCTGGTGGCGAAGGGCTTATGTCAACCAGTTTTGGCTCATTGCTTAAACAGCTTGATACCACTGGTTGCGTGACTGGCATCCTTGAGAATGACGGCAACGTGATGATTTTATCGGTAGGTCGCAAGTGAGCAGCCTGGCTAATTGGTCATACGTTTACCCGCTCACCGTTTGGAAAGTAACGATAGACGATTATCAGCAAACCACGTTCGACGCCCCCTATTTGATTATGGGCGACTGGATGGTCGGAGGTGATACTGCTACCGATGCGCGTGGGACTGAGTTTACAAGCGTTAGCAAGTACCACTTTGAGGCCGCTGATGGCTCGGCATTGATCCCATCGCAAGAGGATTACATTTTGCGCGGTGATCACACAGCGGTAAGTGATCCGACAACCGTCAAAGCTGAAATTATCCGCAAGGTTGAAGGCTGGGGGATGGATGCGTTTGGTGCTGGTGAATTGCCTGATTGGAGGGTACTTACGTAATGCCAGTAACCGGCATAGACCAAGTGCGCGGACGCTTCAAACTGCTGATGGAGCAGGCGCAGGGCGAGAAGACAGAGCGCGCCATTACTGAAATGATCACGATTGGCGGGTTTTATGCCTCAGAACTAACGCCAGTTGATACGGGCAATTTATTGCGCAGCCAAGGCCGTAAGGTTTGGCCTACTGCTGAGGGGATGGCCGGTGCTGTGTACTACGGATTTAAATACGCCGGATACATTCACGACTTGCATGGCAAATTAAAAGGCTTGCCCCGTGGCCACTTCGGCAAGACTCGCGCCGGTACAGATTTTGGTGGCGGATCATTGCAAGGCCGGTACTGGGATGGATTGGGCGGCGACAATACCGCAGAGCCTAAATTCTTGGTTAAAGGCATGGTTCAAATGACCGCAGAAGCTCCGGCGATATTAAAGAAAATTTATGCGGTGGATGAATGAGCTTACCACTACTTGAGCGAGTGAAAACGTTTCTGACCGACGAGTCTTTATTGACTGGATACACGGTTAAATTTTTCACTTGGACTGATGCAGACGTTGCGGGAGCTGGTAATTTTGTCTGCCTGCAAATGGCTGGCACTTCAGGCTTGCGCGATGAGATTGTTCAGCGCCCCGATGTTCGCGTGATAGTGGTAGGTGCGCCGACAAAAACAATCGAAGTAGACGCAAAAGCCAAGGCAATTTTTGCAGCATTCGCAGGGCTAGAAACAACTGCAGGCGTGATTAAGTTCGAGCCAATCGGCGTAGTAGGTGGCCCATACCAGCTAGATAACAAGCGATGGGCATTTGAAATAATCGCACGCTGCTTTGTTGAGGATTACTAATGGCATTCAT
>JACCDY010964931.1_pt1 | contig 25291 bp, 23 predicted proteins | sample 7446391 | NCBI WGS metagenome assembly JACCDY01 (sample SAMN15323451, study PRJNA562643) | freshwater metagenome | isolation source: river surface water | place: USA:Blue River Watershed | collected 2017-08-18 | reverse complement strand
CTTTGAATTAGCTGCCAAGCGTTTGTCAGCTGATGTGGTCAATTTAGACATACAAACATCATCGACGGCCAAGGGTGAGACCTTGCTCGACACAATTGATAACTTGGTAGCGATGCAAGCGGATATTTTTGTGGTCAGGCATAAAACCACAGGTGCTGCGGTTGAGGTAGCACAACATTTGCCACCACACGTTCACGTGATTAATGCGGGTGATGGTACCAATCAACATCCCACGCAAGGTTTGCTCGATATGTACACCATGCGTCATTACAAGCAGGACTTCACCAAGATCAAGGTAGCCATCATTGGCGATATTGTTCACAGTCGTGTTGCTAAGTCGAATATTCATGCGTTGACTACTTTGGGGTGTAAAGAAATCCGTGCCATTGGCCCAGAGAGTTTGCTTCCTAAAGATCTCAATATAATGGGCGTCAAAATCTTCAACAACATTGAAGAAGGTCTAAAAGATGTGGATGTGGTGATGACTCTCAGAATCCAAAAAGAACGCATGGAAGCAGGACAAGTGCCTGAAGGAGATGCTTTCTTCAAACAATGGGGTCTTACCCAAGCAAGACTTAAATTAGCCAAGCCTGATGCTATTGTCATGCACCCAGGCCCTATGAACCGTGAAGTAGAGATTGCCAGTGATGTGGCCGATGGGCCCCAAGCAGTGATATTGAAACAAGTGACTTATGGCATTGCGCTTAGGATGGCTGTGATGCTGATTATATCGGGAGCATAAATGGATAAATATTTAGAAAAAATTAACACAAACTTATTAATCATTAGAAAAAATAGTAGTCTATTTATAGTTCTTGGATTGTTAGGAATTTTTTCATCAATAACTGCTCATTATCTAATTCAAAATAGATATGAGGCTGAGACGCACTTACAAATCAACTACCCAATTTTAGATAATCAAAATCAAGAAAAAGAAATAAATAGTGAAATTAAAATATTAATCTTTCAAGCTAAGAATCAAATTTTTTATACAGAAAAAATACAAAAAAATTGCAATGTTAGTTCGTATGAAGAATTTAATAATGGCTTTAAGATATCAGAAGTTAGAGGTATTAGGTCAACAATAAAGATAAATTATGTCAGTAATGACATTGATTATTCAAAAAAATGCTTAAAAGAAGTTATTGGTAGATTAGATGAAATAATTAAGGATAAGGCAAATAAAATTAAAGAAAGCCTTTATATAAAGAATCAAATAATTGAAAAAAATATTCATGAATTAACTAAAGACATTGAAAAAAACAATAAAATAATTAGCCAATTTGAGTTGATGTATTTTAAAAAGTTTAATTTAATTTATGAAGACTATCAAATAAATAAAAAAAATATAGAAGAGTTTTCAAAAATAAGTTATGTTACTCAATTAAGTCACATTGAGTCATATCCCAAACCGATATACGGAAGCGCGCTAACATTGTATTCAATCATTTTAGCCATTTCATTAATATTTGCTTTTTGTATATCTTATTTAAAAGAAATTAAAGTAATAAAGTAAAAAGTGATCTACATCTTATCCCTTTTACTTTTAATTTTAGTTTCATATTTAGAGGCATTTTTTGGTATAAATTGGGACTTTCACCCAGATTCAGTTTATTATATAGAAAATTCAGTTGATATTGCTTCTGGATTAAATTATGAAAATTTAGCTAATAATTTATATTATTATATTGTATATTTACTCAATTCAAATATAACAAGCTTAATTATACTAAATTCAATATTATACATAGCAACCAATGGTATTATATATAATGAATACATTAGAAATAATTTAAAATATACTAAAATTGAAATATTATTAATTACATTAATAATATTAAATCCATATAGAGCGCACTTAGCAATCCACATACTAAAAGATACGCTAATAATATTTGTTTATATTTTAGCTGCCGTAGGAACCTTAAAATTCAAATTGCCTGCATTTGTATTAATAATATTACTAAGAATCGGATCTATAGTTTATTTTTTAGCATTTATTTTTAGAAAAATGAATGCTAAATTGATAATTTTTATAATAACTCTAATATTTATTTATCTATATCAAAACTATGCTAATGGTTCATTTAATCTGCAAGAAGTAGATATGAAATTTAGAGATTTCGACAATATACCAAATTTTATGGATCAAGGTTTTATTGGGGCAATTTTAAGATTCATAACATGGCCTTTATTATTAATTTCTGGGGGCTTTATTTTATTTATGCCAAATATTTTGGTACTGCCAATTGCATTATCATTAGTATTAATTCAAATATGGTCTATCGTAAAGTTTAATAGACTATATTTTAATTTTTCTATCATTGTAACAATAGGGGTTTTTGCATTTTTAGTTACAGGATTTACAAGCTTTATAAGATATACTCTTCCAATAATAACTTTGATACCAATTTTTATAAATAATAAAAAAAATGTTTGATAATATTAAATACCTGATCTTAGTTAATGTTTTTATTGTGTTTACCACTATTGCTGGAAATGGCCTTAGATGTTTTTTTAATATAGAATTTAAAGAAAAAAAAGACGTTAATTTATGTATTAGTTTCTTTTTTGGATTAATTGGTATTATATTTTTATTTAGAACAATCGGCTATTTCATTGATTTAAAATATGCAAAATATATAACAATTATAATAATGATTTTTATTATCATAAAATACAATAAATTAAATCTTTTAATATCTACTGAGTTGAAAAAAAATATTTGGGTTTATGCATTATTTTTCTGCTCCTTAACAATACTATTACCTTTATATTGGCATCCTATTGATAATGATATAAATGATAATTTTAGTCATATTGGTTCATTACATTCTGTTAAATATGCTTGGATTAGTAATTTTATTTTTACATGCAACTTTATCCCAATTTTAGGACAGAATACTGGACAATCACTGTTTGTTTCTTTATTAAATTTATTATTTGGAGCAAAACCTTTTATTTATCTATCAACCCTTTTAATTTGGGCGCAATTTTTTTTATTTATATTAGTATTTGGTTTTTTAAAAATTTATTTTGATTATTGTAGATCACTAGCTTATGCCATTATAATTTTTTTGGGAACATCTTCGCTATCATTAACCCATATTCTTGTTATTGATTCTGGTAGTCCCTTGCTGTTGAATGGATATACTGATACACTGTTGGGCATTTTTTCTATTTTTATTTTTTATTATTTATATAGATATATAAATTTATGGAAATCCAAAGACTATTTGTTATATTGTGTTTTTTTAATTGCAAATTTTTTATCATCTCCTCAAAATATTTTATATATCTTACTTATTAATTTTCTGTTAATTTTTTTATGTTATAAAACCCTTTTTAAAAAATTACTTTTCATTAACTTAATTACTTTTATTGTATGCATTCTTGGAGTATCCTTGGGGGGTATGCTAACACCTAAGTTTCTTCAGGTTGATTTTTCCAGTCATGTAGCGCAAACACTTTTTTCGAAATCTTCATCACTCGGTAGTGGTTTACAATTTATTCCTGGTATTCCCTTTTACTATGGATCTATGTCTTCGGGATGGCATTTTGGGAACATGGATCTTCTAAAAGCAGCTCAAAATATACTTTTTGAGCCTAATTTAAAATTTGCTAGTCTGATTTGGATGGTTGAATCAATTTTATTGAATTCGTTTCGTATCCTTGCTGTTCCATTTTTAGGTGTTATTTTTTTGATTTTTCATCTTAACTCAAAAAATTTTAAATTTCATTTTAATAACCATGATTATTTCAAATTTTGTTTCGCCACTATTTTATTATTTACTATTGGTTTTATTATTTGTTTTTTTATTTCATTAAATGGGTATAAGTGGGAGTTAAGTAGATTTATTATCCCAGGCTATTTTTTCTCTTATATTGCTTTTTGTTTATTTTTAGAGTATCTATTTATTCAAAGGAAAATTTCTGTTTTAATTTTTATCATTATTATATTTTTACTTGTTTTTGGCCCACTTTCAGACTTCTTAGTAACTGTTTTTAATAATGTTAAAAATTTTGAAAATTTAAATAATTTTTTAGGAAATGGCCCATCAATTGATAAAAGCTCTTGTTCAATTAAATAGTTTAAAAATTTGTTCTTTTAATAAATTAATATTTAATATATTATTCTTTCTGCACGCTTGTATCTCTTGTAAATAAGATAGTATTTGCATGCTGCAGCTGCTAAGATATTTATGCAAATAATTATTCCTATGTCCGGTTTTGGAGAGCGATTTCGCCGAGCCGGGTACACTGTTCCTAAGCCATTGATTGAAATTGATGGCAAGCCAATCATTGCGCATGTTATCGACATGTTCCCTGGTGAAACAGATTTCATTTTTATATGTAACCAGGACCATCTAAACGACCCGGCTTATCGAATGTTGGCCATCTTGAAGGAGTATTGCCCTTCTGGTCGAGTAGTTGGCATCCCGCCTCATAAACTTGGCCCCATTAATGCCGTTCTTCAAGTTGAGCATCTACTTAACCCTTCAGAGCCAGTTGTTGTTAACTACTGCGATTTTACGTGTTATTGGGATTGGCAGCACTTTAAACACTTCGTTAATAATACGGCCTGTGCTGGAGCTGTTCCAGCGTATAAAGGTTTTCATCCTCATTCGCTTGGCAGTACTAACTATGCTTATATTTGCGAAGTAGATGGTTGGATTCGGGATATTCAGGAAAAGCAGCCGTTCACCAATAATCGTATGGAGGAGTATGCCTCCAGTGGCACCTATTACTTTGCATCAGCTCAGATTATGGGTGAGGCATTTCGAGCGGTGATTGAGCAAGATTTAAATATAGGGGGCGAGTATTACGTCAGTCTTGCTTACAAGCCTCTTCTATCTGGCAAAAAAGCTGTTTCTGTTTATCCTCTCCAACATTTCATGCAGTGGGGGACGCCAGAGGATGTCGCTGAGTACGTTACTTGGTCAAAGGCATTCAAGGGATTGATTGCGAAATCTAAAAGTCCTCCGTCTTTTAAGGGGGCTCTAGTTGTTCCAATGGCCGGCTTGGGGCAGCGTTTTATTGATGAAGGCTACTTGCAGACCAAGCCACTTATTTCGGTTTCTGGATTGCCAATGGTAGCCCAGGCTGCACATGATTTACCACCAGCTGATCATCATGTCTTTGTAATTCGAGCAGACATGCTTGGATACGAGGATGTGGCAAAGCAATTAAGGATATTGTATCCAAAGGCGATAATCAAAACTATTGAACGTGTGACTGAGGGCCAAGCTTGCACGGCATTGATTGGTCTAAATGCTCTAGAAGATAAGGGAGAAAAAATCTGCTTCCCGATAACCATTGGTGCTTGTGACAATGGCGCGCTTTATGACATCGACGCATTTGACAAGCTTGTTAACGACCCCTTGGTAGATGTCATCGTCTGGGGTATTCGCGGTTATCCAAATGCAGAACGCCATCCTAAAATGTTCGGTTGGATCGATGCTAATGGGGGGTTAATACGATCGATTTCAGTCAAAACTCCATTGAGCGCACCAGCATCTGACCCCATCGTATTGGGCGCATTCACCTTTCGCAGGGCCGATGACTTCAGGCGGGCACTAGAACGACTTGTAGCGCGCAACGGTCGGATCAATGGTGAGTTTTATATTGACTCGCTTATTAATGATGCTATAGCGCTTGGATTGCAGTGCCATCTTTTTGAAATCGACAGCTATTTGTGCTGGGGGACACCAAACGACCTTCGTACATTTGAATACTGGCAATCATGTTTCCATAAATGGACTGGTCACCCTTACCGACTGGAGCTTGACGGTCGCATTCCCAGTGATCAAGTTGATGTCCTTGAAGCGAGATATAAAGCAACGATTCCAAATTTACCAGGGGCTCTTGTATGATCAAGCGTGAACTAGCCCTATTTTTGGTTGTTGGCGCCTTGACTGTCCTAATCGACTTCATTAGTTACCTTTGCCTGATAAGATTTCAGGCCGTGGAAGTTGATATGGCAAAAGGAATTGGATTCCTGGTGGGAACCTTATTTGCCTATTTTGCCAATCGTTTTTGGACCTTTGGCCACAAATCACAGCTCTCGGGATGTGTGTGGAGATTTTTAGCCTTGTACGCGAGTACTCTTGGCGCAAATGTTGTTATCAACGCATTCTTACTAAAACTGCTTGCTGATAGGGCTGGGGCTATTCAATTAGCTTTTTTGATGGCTACAGGAGTCTCTGCCTTTCTTAATTTTCTGGGCATGAAGCTTTTCGTGTTCAGACCGATTCCAGTGCCGGAGCTCTAATGAGATTTTCTCTAGTCATTCCTTGTTATAACGAGGCACCAAATTTGCCATTGTTACTAGAACGCTGCAACGAATTGGCAGTTAGGCCCGATATTGAGGTGGTTCTTGTGGACAATGGATCAACGGATAGCACACCAGAAGTGCTCCAAAATTTACTTCCAAAATATCCTGGATGTCGAAGCATTCGTGTGGAGAAAAACCAAGGGTATGGTTTTGGAATCCTATCTGGGCTTAGGGCAGCTGAAGGACAGATTCTGGGTTGGACGCATGCTGATATGCAAACTGATCCACAAGACGTCTTCCTTGGTCTAAGGCTCTTTGAAAAGCATGGGGATGATATCTTTGTAAAGGGTAGGCGTTATGGTCGCCCTTTTATGGACGTTGTTTTCACTGTTGGAATGAGTGTATTTGAAACACTTTTGCTTGCACGACCAATGTGGGATATCAATGCCCAGCCTACAATGTTTTCCCGTTCGTTTTTTGATGACTGGGAGACGCCTCCAGAAGATTTTTCACTTGATTTGTTCGCTTACTATAAGGCCCAAAGCAGTGCCCTTAAAGTATATCGTTTTCCTGTCAGATTTGGTGAGAGGGCGCATGGAATCTCGCACTGGAACGTTAACTGGGTGGCGAAGTGGAAGTTCATTGTCAGGACTATAGACTTCAGCCTGCAATTAAAAAAGAAAATCTCGACATGAAACTCATTTCTCATCGCCGCAACACCATCGCCGAACTTCGTGCAACCGACCACAAATATGGGGTTGAAGTAGACATAAGAAGCGAGGGGCGGAAGTTGATCATGCACCATGACCCTTTCGTTGGTGGCGAGTCTTTTGAAGAGTGGATTGATGCCTATCAACATGGAACATTGATTCTTAATGTCAAAGAAGAAGGTCTTGAGGCCCGTTTAATTGATCTCATGGCCTCGAAAGGCATTGAAGATTATTTTTTCCTGGACCAATCATTCCCGTTTCTGGTGAAGTGGTCGAAAACTGGCGAGTATCGTTGTGCGGTTCGGGTGTCAGAGTTTGAATCAATTGAGACGGCTCTGTCTTTGGCTGGTAAGGTGGATTGGGTCTGGGTGGATTGTTTCACCAAATTTCCTCTGAGTGAAGAGGATGTAGTGCGCCTTAAGAACGCTGGCTTCAAGCTCTGTCTGGTTTCTCCAGAATTGCAGGGGCGTAATGCTGAAATTGAAATCCCAGCATTAGTCTCTTTGCTTGGAGCGCGGAATATAGAATCAGATGCTGTGTGCACGAAACGACCGGACATTTGGCAAAAAATGGCAATCCCACAATGAAGAAATTATGCCTGCATCCGTTGTTTTTCTTGGGGATTGTAATTCGGTTAGTGCTTATCATTGGTATGGCCCCTTTAGCTGTGTCTGAGTGGTATGTCCCATTTCTGGATGTCAGTATTTCTTCATTGACACTCGACCCGTGGTCAAGATGGATGGATGAAGCCGGTACGCCGGCGTCCTTTCCGTATGGCTATGCAATGTGGTTGTCTTTTTTACCAATCACACTTGCCACCAAGTTGATTGGTATGCCACTGCACTACGGCTATGAACTCACCTTATTGACTTTTGATTTTTGCTTATTGATCACGTTAAACCACCTTTTACCTGGGCGTCACAGGCTATTACTAGCTATCTACTGGTTGTCACCGATTGTGATTTTTGCAAGTTATGTACTCGGTCTGAACGACCTTGTTCCCGCTCTGCTATTGACTTTATCAATATTTTTTATTCGACGAGTTAATCTAAAAATAGCCGGTTTTTTTTGTGCCGCAGCGATTTCTGCCAAGTTGAGTATGGTTGTTGCATTGCCATTTATTGTTATGTATTTATACAACAACAAAGCATTACGGCAGCGCATTTTTAAATTCCTATTAGGATTTATCTTTTGTACGTTTATTCTTGGCGTGCCCTTTCTTTTCTCTTCCGCCGGTATTCAAATGTTGTTAGGTAATCCCGAGATGGGAAAGATTTATCGCATAGCGGTGAACTTGGGGGAAAGTATTTCAATCTACATGGTCCCACTGATTTATTTGGTCATGCTGTACGTAGCCTGGCGAGTACGACGTCTGAACTTCGATTTGTTCCAAGCAGTTACGGGAATATCCTTCTTGTTAATTGTATTAATGACCCCAGCCTCTCCAGGATGGTTTGTTTGGAGCATGCCTTTTCTTGTGCTATATCAGGCAATGAGCGGGCGAGTCGCCATCCTTTTAATAGGAACATTTTCTGCTTTGTATGTTATTAGTTCGCTACTTGTTACACCACTTCTTTTTTCGAATGGACTGAATTTTGATTTGACTGAAGTGCTGCATATCACTGGACAAAAAGAAAATCATGCTGCTTCACTACTGCATACATTTATGGTAGCTATAGGGATAGTGTTGGCGATCAGAATCTGGCGTGAAGCAATTAGTCGCAATGACTTTTTCAGACTAAGCCGCAAGCCTTTTGTAATCGGAATAGCCGGTGATTCAGGAGCCGGCAAAGATACCTTTGCTGATGCCATAACGGGACTATTTGGAAGGCACTCAGTTGTCAAACTATCAGGTGACGACTATCACCTATGGGACAGACAAAAACCAATGTGGCAGGTCATGACCCATTTGAACCCTATGTCAAATGACTTAGAGGGCTTTTGTCGTGATCTTGTATCGCTGACCGATGGAAAGAGCATCAAATCCAAGCGCTACGACCATCAGACTGGGAAAATGAGCAAGCCGTTCCAAATTGTGAGCAATGATTTTATCATTGCCAGTGGTTTGCATGCGCTTTATCTTCCAATGCTAAGAAATTGCTACAACCTTAAGATTTACCTAGATATCGATGAAGGGCTGCGACGGTATTTCAAGCTCAAAAGAGACGTAAATCAACGAGGCCATACAGTAGATCGGGTGCTAACATCATTTGAAAAAAGAGAACCCGATTCTGAGCGGTTTATCCGACCACAATCAACTTTCGCTGATCTGACTCTTTCCTTGCAGCCAATTCACCCCAGGATGCTTGAAGGCCTCAATGACAAAAACCCTCTTCGACTAAAGTTGATCGTCAAAACACGAAATGGATTCAACGAACTTTCTTTGAACCGGGTTTTGGCTGGGGTCTGTGGACTGCATGTCGATATCATAGTCAGCGACGATGGTGCTGAGGTTCAGATAGCCATCGAGGGCGATAGTTCGGCAGCAGACATTGAGCTGGCAGCAAAGATGCTTTGTCCATCAATTCTCGAGTTTTTAGACATTCCTCCCGAGTGGCAAGATGGCATGGTTGGCTTGATGCAGTTGATTACCCTGTCACATATTAGTCAAGTACTTACAAAGAGATTCCTATTGTGAAAATTAATAACCCAGAGCGTTTTACTCGTCTACCCGATGCATTTTTATTTGATACAGACAACACGCTGTATTCGTATGATCCCGCTCATGCGGCAGCCCAGCAAGCGGTGCGAGAAAAAGTTACGAAAACCTTCTCGATATCTCACGAAGATTTTGATAAAGCCTTTGAAGAGGCAAGGACGCAGGTAAAAATACGCCTTAAAAATACAGCCTCATCACACAGCCGCTTGCTTTACCTACAGCGCATGCTTGAGATAATGGGCTTGGGATCACAAGTTCTGTTGGCGCTTGATTTTGAGCAGACCTATTGGCGAACCTTTTTGAGCAATTCTGTTCTGTTTGATGATGTGAAAGAGTTATTGGATGACATACGTTTACTTGGTATACCTACGGCAATCGTGACGGATCTGACAGCGCAGATTCAATTTAGAAAGGTTGTTTATTTCGGACTAGATCACTATTTTGACTACATCGTCACCAGCGAAGAGGCTGGCTTTGATAAACCACATGAAGCCCCATTCAAAATTGCAGTAGAAAAAATGCGTCCAAAGGGCGATTGTATCTGGATGATTGGTGACAATCCGGTGAATGACATCAGTGGTGGACGTGAAAAAATCAATGCAGTTGTATTACAAAAGATACATGCCGGTGTAAAAGTCGGCACGGGCATAAATACAGCAGATGCGGTGTTCAATGATTTTACTGAGTTACGAAAAATGCTTGCAAAGCTGGGAGCGCAAAAATGAGTATCGCAACTACCGGCATTGAAAAATATGTGAAAGCATTTTGTACGCAAATAGGCGCTGACCCATTACTGGTTCAAGGTGCTGGTGGCAATGTTTCCTGGAAGGATGGATGTGCACTATGGATTAAGGCCTCCGGAGCGTGGCTTTCTGAAGCTGAATCGAAAGAAATTTTTGTTCCCGTAAATCTCACATTTTTACAGTCGGCCTTGACAGAGCAAGACTTTTCTGTAAATCCAGAGGTAATAAATAACTCTGGCTTGCGGCCTTCGATTGAGACATTGTTGCATGCGTTGATGCCGCATAAAGTGGTAGTGCATATTCATGCTGTCGAAATACTCGCCCATTTGGTTCAGGCAAATGCAAGACAAAAAATACAAAAAATTGTTGGGGAAGCAGTTAAGTGGATTTACGTCGATTACTTTAAACCAGGCGCTGACCTGGCAAGAGCAATATCTGAGCAATTAACCTCAAGATCAGAAGCAGATGTTGTATTCATGGCTAATCACGGCGTTGTGATTGGCGGTAGAGATATCGAAGATGTTGCTAGCACGCTGCGTACGCTGATATCTAAACTGGAATCCAAAACATCACTATCAATGCACGAATATAGAACGTCAAAATATGAGGCAGATTTTTTAGCAAAAGGTTACGTTCTTTGTGCAGATAAAGATGTGGGCTTACTGGCAATCAAAGATGAGCTTATAAATAGGCTTCGTCATGAGTGGGCTTTATATCCAGATCACGTCGTATTTCTTGGGGCAGAAGCAGTTATTCTCGAAAAAAATTTTAGTATGATCGAATTAAACAAGATTACAAAAAGCAAACCGCCATTTATTTTTGTGGTTGGCGATGGTGTCTATGAAAATATTACAGTTACCACCGCTCAAAGAAGTCAGTTGCGCTGTTATTTTGATGTGATGGCGAGGCAAAATGAAACTGATAACCTTTCCAGATTAACTAATCATCAGGTTTCCGAGTTGCTTGATTGGGATGCCGAGAAGTTTAGGCAATATACCTCATCATCAGTGGTCACAAAACTTGACAATCTTAATAAATGAATTTTAATTTGCTAACTCAAAAAATATTTTGAAAAAATACGCTGATTTTCAGAATTTCCTAATTTTTTATATAAAGAAGTTGCAAAACTTTTTAAATAAGAACATATTTTTAATATATGAAAATAGAATTTAGTTACGTTGATAACATATATAAAATGTTATTATGATGTTAAGTTAGTTGCAAATTTGCGTTGATGGTACAAATTTAAGAGAGGTATAGTAGGTTTATCCATACGTAACATTAAATGACCAAATGAGCATCATAAAAAATGAGCATTCTTATCTTGATGCGGTGGGTGAAGTTAACCAAGCGAATAATCATTAATATTTAAATGTAAAGAGAATTTATGAAGGCAGTTATTTTGGCCGGTGGTTTGGGGACACGTATTTCAGAAGAAACTGAAACCAAACCAAAGCCAATGATTGAAATTGGCGGTATGCCTATTTTGTGGCACATCCTTAAACTCTATTCAACCCATGGAGTTAATGATTTCATTATTTGTTGTGGATACAAGGGTTACGTTATAAAAGATTATTTTGCAAATTATTTTTTACATATGTCTGATGTGACGTTTGATATGGCTCATAATAGAATGGATGTGCATCATCGTTATGCTGAGCCTTGGAAAATCACCTTGATTGATACAGGTGCAGATACGATGACGGGCGGACGATTGAGGCGGGTGGTTCAATATGTAAAAGATGAAGAAGCTTTTTGTTTTACTTATGGTGATGGTGTTGCTGATGTAAATATTACTGAGCTCATAAATTTTCATAAAAGTCACGGTAAAAAAGCAACGCTTACAGCAGTTTATCCACCAGGTCGGTTTGGGGCTATTGATATTCATGCTGATCATCAAATTACCTCTTTTAAAGAAAAGCCCAAGGGTGATGGTGGCATGATCAATGGTGGTTTTTTTGTCCTATCGCCTGAGGTGATTAATCTTATCAAGGATGACTCAACTATTTGGGAGCGTGAACCTTTGGAGAGCCTGGCTAAGCAGTCAGAAATGATGGCATACCAGCATCATGGATTTTGGCAACCAATGGATACCTTGCGTGATAAGAATTATCTTGAGGACCTTTGGTCTTCTGGGAATGCCCCCTGGAAATCATGGTAATGAAAGCGGTAAATGTTGACCCTCTTTTTTGGAAAGGTAAAAAAGTTTTTCTAACGGGGCACACTGGATTTAAGGGCGGTTGGCTATCTCTTTGGCTTGTATCCATGGGTGCAAAAGTTACTGGATACGGATTGGCGCCAAATACAATTCCGAGTTTATTTGATGTGGTCGCAATTCAGGCTCTTATTGAGAAATCTTATATTGCGGATATTCGAGATTTAGCAAGCTTACAAAAAGCCATGTCAGAGGCGAAGCCTGATGTTGTAATTCACATGGCTGCCCAACCCTTGGTTCGTTATTCTTACGCTAATCCAGTGGAGACATATTCGACTAATGTCATGGGTACTGTTCATGTTTTAGAGAGTACGCGAGCAATTGATTCTGTGCGCGCTACTTTAGTGGTGACCACAGACAAGTGCTATGAGAATAAAGAATGGGTTTGGGGTTATCGTGAAAATGAACCAATGGGTGGTTATGACCCTTACAGTAATAGTAAGGGTTGTGCAGAGATGGTGACTGCTGCTTTTCGTCAGTCTTACTTCTCTAGTGCGAACTCAATCAATTCAGTTGCATCGGCTAGAGCGGGTAATGTAATTGGTGGTGGTGACTGGTCTGTGGATCGCTTAATTCCTGATGCAATTAAAGCATTTGAGGCGAATAAGCCATTGATGATTCGCAATCCTCTGGCAACACGCCCTTGGCAGCATGTTTTAGAACCTTTATCTGCTTATTTAATTCTGGCCCAAGCGCTATATGAACAAGGACCAATCTTTGCATCTGGATGGAATTTTGGCCCGCGAGACGAAGATAATCGTTCTGTGCAAGAGGTGGTTGACCTTATTATTTCAAATTGGGGTGAGTCGGCCAGTTGGGAAAAGTTAAGTTTAGAGCAACCACATGAAGCCAACCTTTTGAAATTGGATTGCACCAAAGCTCGAATGCAATTGGGGTGGACTCCCAAATGGAGTCTTGAAATAGCAGCACAAAAAATTGTCCAATGGCAAAGAGCCTTTCGGGCAAACCAAAATATGCAAGAATTTGGTATTGCACAAATTAATGACTATATGAGTTCAAATCAATGAATCTACAAACTGTTGACCCTAGAAAGCTAGAGCAAGAAAAATTACGCAAGGAAATTGCTGCGCTAGTTGATCGATATGCTGCTATTGAGTTTTCCCCCAAAGTCTTTGAACCTGGCCAAACAGTTGTGCCTCCCTCTGGAAAATTAATTGGTGGGGAGGAGTTGAAAAACATGGTGGAGGCTTCCTTGGATGGTTGGCTTACAACTGGTCGATTTAATGAGCAGTTTGAGAAGAGGCTGGCCGAGTTTATTGGCGTAAAACATGCAATTACTGTGAACTCTGGTTCTTCGGCTAATTTGGTTGCATTTTCTACACTCACTTCTCCAAAGTTAGGCAATCGTGCGATTAAGGAAGGTGATGAAATTATCGGTGTGGCTGCCGGATTCCCCACAACTGTAAATCCAATTATTCAATTTGGCGCTATTCCAGTATTTGTGGATGTTGATAAATACACCCACAACATCGATGCATCACTTATTGAAGCGGCAATTGGACCAAAGACTAAGGCTATTATGTTGGCTCATTCGTTGGGCAACCCATTTAATTTAGATATAGTCACTGCCCTTTGCAAAAAATATAATTTATGGTTGGTAGAAGACTGCTGTGATGCACTAGGGACTACTTATAGAGGTCAAATGGTAGGTACTTTTGGTGACATTGGTACATTAAGTTTTTACCCAGCACATCACATTACTATGGGTGAGGGTGGCGCAGTCTTTACCGATAATTTTGAGTTAAAGCAAATTGCCGAGAGCTTTAGAGACTGGGGCCGCGATTGTTACTGTCCTCCTGGAAAAGATAATACTTGCGGTAAGCGATTTTGCTGGAAGTTAGCTAGCTTACCCGAAGGTTATGATCACAAATACACATATAGCCATTTGGGTTACAACTTAAAAATTACAGATATGCAGGCAGCTTGCGCTTTGGCACAGTTGGAAAAAGCGCCGGCATTTATTCAGGCAAGAAAGGATAATTTTAAGTTCCTAAAGGAGCGTTTAAGAACTTGTGAGGAGTTTTTGCAGCTTCCCGAAGTTACTGAGGGAGCGGATCCTTCCTGGTTTGGCTTTCCGATAACGGTTAAAGCCAGTTCTCCAGTTTCGAGATTGGATCTAACTACTTATTTAGATCAAAATAAAATTGGAACAAGGCTATTGTTTGCTGGAAACTTAATTAGGCAGCCTTATATGGTTGGTGCCAATTATCGAGTAAGTGGTGAGTTAACTAACACTGATAACGTGATGAATAATACTTTCTGGATTGGTGTGCAACCTGCATTAACCGAGGAAATGCTCGAGTTTGTTGTTAGCAAGATTGAGGCATTCCTGGGTATAAACATATGATGTATTTAATGCCAATTGAAGATTTGAATGTTATTAATCAATTGCTGGGAGATTGCTGCCGCCATTTGCGTGAAAAAAAAATATTCTTGACTGGTGCGACTGGATTTATTGGCAAGTCTTTGTTGGAGGCACTACTCTGGTTAAATAAAGAAAATAATTTGAATTTAGAAATTTATTCAATTTCAAGAAATCCGGCTGTTTTTTTTAAAACTTACCCGCATTTCCTTAGCCATCCTGAATTCAAGTTATATTCAGGGGATATTTGTGATGATATTGATGGGGTTCTTGTAAATTCTCTTGATTTGACAATTCATGCTGCTACAGATGTAGTAAATAAAACAAGTTCAATTGATTTGTTTAGTTCATGTGTAAAAGGTACTTCAAACGTAATAAATTTTTCAAGGAAAAAAGGTTGTAATAAGTTTCTTTTATTAAGCTCTGGAGCAGTTTATGGAAGGCAACCTGAACATTGTTCTGGTTTTACTGAGTCCTATATTGGCGGCGTAGATTTAAGTCATTCTTTATCAGCCTATTCTCTTGGCAAGCAGGTATCTGAATGGCTGGTGCAGCAGTCTAATTGTGAGTTAATGGAAGTTAAAATAGCAAGATGTTTTGCATTTATAGGGCCTTATTTACCCCTGAATAAGCATTTTGCTATTGGCAATTTTATTCAATCAGCTTTGCGGGGGGAAAATATAAATATCTTAGGCGACGGTACGCCTCTTCGTACATACCTTTATACATCTGATCTTTGTTATCAATTATTAAAAATACTGCTTGATACTAATAGCGGTAGCGTTTGGAATGTTGGTGGTTCAGAACCAATATCTATTAAACAAGTAGCGGAGCTTGTTCGCGAGGAGTTAAATCCTTGTATAAAAATAAACGTACACAAATCGCCTGGGATACGAGTTGAAAAATATATTCCGGATATAACAAAAATTACAACAGAGTTGATGGTTAAGCAAAGCGTGAATCTCAGGTTGGCAATACAAAAAACAGCGAATTGGAATTTGAATTATGCAAATCTCAACTGAAGATTTAGCTAAGCGTATTCGTATTGATTCCCTTAAGATGGTAGCTAATGCGAGGGCATCACATATTGGAAGTGCTCTATCTATTACTGATATTGTGGCAGTCTTATACGGCGCGATTTTAAAAACCAACCCATTGAATCCATATTGGACAAATAGAGATCGTTTTATACTAAGCAAGGGTCACGCTTGTGTAGCAGTTTATGCGGCATTAGCAGAGATAGGTTTTTTCCCAATTGACGAGTTAAAAAATTATGGCAAAGATTTTTCACCATTGATGAATCATATTAGCCATAAAGTACCAGGAGTTGAATTCTCGACAGGTTCTCTCGGCCATGGCTTGCCTTTTGGTGTTGGTAAGGCGCTGGCAGCAAGACGCTTAAAAAATGACTGGCGAACCTTTGTTCTGCTTAGCGATGGTGAGCTTGGTGAGGGCTCTAACTGGGAGGCTATGATGTTTGCTGCTCATCACCAATTAGATAATTTAGTAGCAATAATTGACTATAACAAGCTTCAAAGCCTAACTACTGTTGAGAAGACTTTAGGTATTGAGCCACTGAAAGATAAAATTCAATCATTTGGTTGGTCTGTATTTGAAGTAGATGGTCATAATCATTTTGAGCTTAAAAGTGCTCTAAGCAGTTCAATTTGGGAGTCGCGTAAACCATCCCTTTTGATTGCACATACAATTAAAGGTAAAGGTATTAGTTTTATGGAAAATAGGGTTGATTGGCATTACAGGTCTCCAAATGCCAGTGAATTAATAATGGCGATGAAGGAATTGGATTGTGCGTAATGCCTTTGTTCAAGAGCTTGTTGAGTTGGCTGATAAGAATCCAAAAATAGCTCTTGTTGTGGGTGACTTGGGTTATTCAGTTATTGAACCTTTTGCGAACAAATTTCCTGATCGATTTATCAATGCAGGCGTTGCTGAGCAGAATATGACGGGTCTGGCTGCCGGTATGGCTTCTGAGGGGTATCATGTCTTCACATATTCGATTGCTAACTTCCCAACTTATCGTTGCGCAGAACAAATACGAAACGATATTGATTATCACAATTTAGCTGTTACTGTAGTTGCAGTAGGGGGTGGACTTGCTTATGGTCCACTTGGTTATTCTCACCATGCTATTCAGGATTATGCGCTAATTAGGACTATGCCAAATATGTTGATTGCTGCTCCCGGTGATCCTATGGAGACGCGTGCATGTATGAGATATCTAACAGAGAACCCCGGACCATCTTATCTTCGTCTTGCAAAGGCAGGGGAGCCAAGCTTTCACCAAGATATTCCAGTTTTAGAGCCTGGAAGATTGCTTAGAGTGAGGGTGGGGGATAGTAAAAAAGCTATTTTCACAACTGGATCTGGGTTACAAGCAGGTATCAAGTTAATCTGTAATGGAGAATATTCTGATTATTCATTATTCACTCTGCCACTTTGGTCAATGAATGCAAAGGCAGTAACTGCAGAATTTTTACGTCAATTTAATCATGTTGTAACAATTGAAGACCATCTTTATGATGGTGGTTTTGGGTCTTGGTTGCTTGAGACTAAGGCTTGCAATAAATCAATTACCTGTGATATCAAATTAATAGCTCTCGATTCCATAGTTTGCGGCTTGGTAGGTTCGCAGGAAGCATTAAATAGGCTTGGAGGAATTTCCTGATTTTTAATTTTAATGGGAATAGATTGGTTTTATTAATTGGATGTACTTTTGAAGCAAATATTTTAAGCAAAACATCTTTTATCCCTTCCTCTTGATTTGCTGAAAAAATTTAGCAATATAACTTCATTGCCACAAGGCATTTAATTTTTTTATGGTTTAAATGGTTGGGAGAAAAATTGCTGATTTATATATTACCGATAGTAATTATATTTTCTTTGGACTTTGATCTATATCTCAAGAAAAAACTAAGGAGTTAATAAAATGAGGAGTAATAATTGAAAAATTTTAAAAAATTCTTAGGTTTTAAAAAAAGTGAAACAGCAATTAAAGATGAATATACTGATATTTGTTATCTTAATAATGTGCCTGAGAATGTATCCTACCTTGCAATTGAGGCAAATAAAAAAATGGCACATTCAAATATATTTTTTAAATGGAACAGTAGGTTTCAACATTTAAAAATTGAAAACTTCCAACCGAGCAATTACTATGAAGATTACCTGATGACAACATCTTATTCAAGTAAAATGCAGGATTTACAGTCTATGCAGGTTGATAGATTGATTCAACTCTACGATGATGGAAGTTTAAAATCTTTGGTCGAGATTGGTTGTGGAGATGGATCATTTTTGAATCATGCAAAAAATAAAATAGAAAATGTTTGGGGAATTGAGCCTAGCAAGAGATTTTCGGAGGTTGCCAAAAGTAATGGGCATCATGTTATTAATGGATTTGTGAGTGCATCCTCACCCCTTACAAATCTTAAATTTGACGCATTTGTCTCAAGGCAGGTTTTTGAACATCTGAATGATCCGTTAGATGTTTTAATTGGCATTAAAAAAATGCTAAATCCAAATGCTGTTGGGTTGATTGAAGTACCTAATGGATACCGAGCAATTAAAAATCATAGATTCTACGAATTCTTCCCCGATCATGTGAACTATTTTTCAGTAAATTCATTAGTTAATTTAGCTAATGATGCTGGGTTAAATGTAGTCGGTTGCCAAGAATCATTTGGGGGTGATTACCTAGAGTTGTGGGTTAGAAATCCAGTTAATGTTGAAGAAAATCTTATAAGTATGGAAATATATCGTCAGAAAGTTATCAAAAATCTTAAAGATAAAATTTCTGGTCTATGTAAAAATGATAAAAAAATAGTGATATGGGGTTGCGGGGCAAAAACACTGACAATATTTTCAGCGGGATTGAGCGAAATTTCAAATCATATTGCTGCGGCTATTGATAGCGACCCCAATAAGCAAGGGTTATTTATTCCAAATACTGGAATAAAAATTTTGTCGCCAGAACAATGTCTTTCAATGGGACCAAATATAGTTATTGTTCTTGCACTTTCATATAGAAAAGAAATTGCAGATTTTATTAGAAATAATTTTCCAACTTGTGACCTAATTTTAACGGTTGATGATTTTGGAAAAATTTCAAACTTATGAATGAAATCAAGTTAATCATTTCAACTGGAGTAATTCTACGAGTAAGCTTGAAAGATGAATTAGTCATTTCCAGTTTTATCTCAAAAACTGAGGGTCATTGATTTATATGCAAGGTTTTACAATTCTATGTAGTGAAATAAAGCTCTATTGAGTCGATTTTTTTAAATGATGAATTTTTGCTAAATCTTTTTGGCCAGTTCATATCATATTCTGGAAAAAAATGAGGTTTAATTTTGTTGAGTTGTAGATTCCAAGATTTTTTAATTACCAACTTAGCGGCAGTAGCTACAAATTGATTTTGGCAATTCGTTAATATGAGTAGTTACCTTACCTAAAACAGCTATGTAAAATGAATCAAATTAAAAAAATTAATAAGCACATCAAAGCAGTTTTTTTATATAGATTTATTCAAATAGGTGCCTTTGGAATCTCAACACTAGTGATGCCGATTCTTGTTAACGAAATAGAATTAGGTATATATTTTGTAATCTTGAATTTAGTTGCGGCTCAACTTTTATTTGAGCTTGGCATGACGCAAGCTCTTCTTCAGGTGGCATCTCACGTAAGTGATTTTACTTCTTCAGGTTATAGCAACTTGGTTAAATGGTTATCTAAGGTGTATCAAAAAATAGCTTATAGATTTTTTTTCTGTTCGATTGGCTGCGGCTCTATTTTTTTATATCTTTTTTTGCCTCACAATTATCACTATGTAATTTTATTTTGGATAGTAATTGCTACTGCAGTTTCGATAAATTTAGCACTATCTTATAAGTTTATTCTGATAGAAGCTCAAGGTTGGGTTTCTATGGCCGCTTATGGCCGAATGTCTACGTTAATTGTCTCTTCATTGGTCACATGGATGCTTCTGTATTGTGACCTTGGGCTTTTGTCTATTGCGATTGGATACTGTGTTGTGAGTGTTATGACCATAATGTGGTTAGATAAAAATTATTCATCATGTCAAGTTAATAACTTAAGTTTAACTCACGACACTAAATACATAGATGAAGTTAAGGAAATTCAACATAAGTTTGCAGTATCCTACATTGGCGGATATCTTAGCTTTAATGCAGTGGTCCCAATTGTTTTCGCACTTCTTACCCCAGAAGACGCTGGAAAGGTAGGTCTTGCACTTGCATTATTTTCCTCTGTCACGCTTTTATCATCGTCATTTGTTACCGCAAAGAATCAAGAAATGGCTAAACTGATCTCAATGAATAATTTTCGTTATTTAAATTTGACTTTTAAAAGCTGCTTATTCAATACATTTTTTATGGCCTCAGTCTTAATTTTTATAATATTTATTGGAGTTGGTTTCTTAGATTATTGGGGCTTAGAATTTAGTAAAAAATTACTGGATTTTAATTTTTTAGTCATGATAGCTATTACATCCTTAGCTAATGCTCTAACTTATGCATTTGCAATTTATGTAAGGTCTCATAAGGTTGAGCCTTTTATGACCCTATCTGGTTTCAATGCAGTCAGTACCTTGATACTTGTTGTTTTGGGGGCCAATTTTGGTTCTGGTTGGGCAGCAATGGGATACTGTTTTTTGAATATCTTTATAGCACTTCCAATAACATTCATGATTTTTTTGAGATACTACAAAACTAATTCTAGAAAGTATCAGAGTTGCTAACAATTTACATTCCAACTTTCAATAGGGTAGAGCAATTAAGACATGTTCTTTCAAGGCTTATTGATGAAGTTGACACTAAACTAAGTGGGCATGACCTAGTAAAAATTAAGGTTTTTAATAATGGATCTACTGACGAGACAGAGATTTTTCTAAATTCAATTTCTCGTCCTTATTTATTTGCACATCATAGAAGAAATAATATTGGAGCAAGAGCAAACCTTTATGATGGGATAAATCATTGTGATACTGAGTTTTTATGGATTTTAGGTGATGACGATTTGCCCATGTCAGGCTTATTATCAGAACTGATTCAATTTCTCAAAGATAAAAAACCAAACATACTGTATTTGCCAGCTATTTGGAGTTCAAATATGTTGTCAAATTCTTTGAATAAAAAATCTACAGATTTGAAATTTCGGGAATTTGATTCAAGGAATTTTATAAAGTTAACTGGCATAAAAATTACATTCATTAGTAGTTTCATCATAAATTTTCAAAAATTTAAGTCATTAAATTGTTTTAAAAATCAGGTGGAATTACGCAACACGGATTTCGGCCACCTTTGTTTTTATGCACCTTTGATATTGAGTGATGGTTCTTTATTTGCCGTAGATGATGCTGTAATTTCAGCAACTGGAAATTCTAATTTTCAGTATTCTCTTGTTAGATCTTTTTCGGTTGATCTACCATTTGTTATTAAAAAATTATTTTTACACCATCAACTTTTACATAAAATTTTGATCAGAAATTTAATTATTTCATACTTACCATCAATGATTTATTCAGTCAAATACCATAAAGTAAAATCTCTTGAAGCGGATATTCCGTGGCCTGAAATTCAAGAATCCTTAAAAGGGTATTTTAGTTTTTGGTTTTTTGTATTCCCTATAAAATATGTCCCCAAAGTTTTATGCCTTTTTTTAATTGTTCTCGGAAGGTCATTTAGATGAAATTTGACTCGTTAAATAATTTTATTCGATTTAACGGTATATCAGGAATATTCGCGATTTGTATTGATTTTTTGTATAGTTTGTTTAATTTTCGATACGGCGGTTTTTTTCGATACCCATCAACTATTCGAAATATGGGAGAAATAAATATTGGTAAAAACTGTCGTTTTGGTCGTTACAGTACAATAGAACTATTTAATTCTCAAAGTAAACTTAGCGTGGGACAGGGTTTTCGATCCAATTCATATTTGCACATTGGGGTGGTGAGCAGTGTTGTTATTGGCCAAAATGTTTTAGTGGCAAGTGGTGTATACATCTCTGATCATTCTCACGGGTCATATGGAAAGCTGCAACCATCTGATCCACGAATTGCTCCAGTAGATCGCTCACTTTATTCTGCCCCAATAGTTATTGGAGATAATGTTTGGCTGGGGGAGAAGGTCTCAATTCTTCCAGGGGTGAGAGTTGGCGACGGTGTTGTTGTCGGAGCAGGAGCAGTTGTTACCAAAGATATTCCAGATTATTGTATTGCCGCTGGAGTTCCGGCTGAAATAATAAAGCGTTACGATTTTGTTAAGTCAACTTGGGAGTCAATTTGATTTAATTCTAATTGAGCAAATATTATTTTTCAGTTTTTATCAAAAAACAGTTCGTGTTGATTGGAGATTTGTGCTGAGACCATTCGTGTGAATCTAAGTTAAAAGTATAAACATAAATATAAAGAGAATCATTAAACTACTTAGGTATGTTGACTATAGCTTTATTTTTTCTTAACAATTAAATTTTCTGTGTGCCACAAGTATTTTGCCTTTTAATTTATATTTTCTACTAATTCTTTACCATCACGAATTCAACTTTCATAAGTATGAAAAAAAATAAAAAGAAATTAGCAATCATAGGCTCAAATGGTTTACCAGGACGCTACGGTGGCTGGGATCAGTTGATGGAGAATATTGTTATCAATTTAGCAACTAAGTTTGATATCACTGTTTACGCGAGTAAATTTCACTACGATGTGCATCCAGATTCCTATAAGGGGGTTAAGATAATTTATTTGCCATTAAAAGCTACCGGTTTTCAAAGTGTTCCCTATGACATATGCTCTGTTTTTTTAGGTTGGATTAGGCGAACTGACATTTTCTTGGTTTTAGGTACATCCGGTTGTATTGCTTTCCCCATATTTCGTTTATTCGGTCTTAAGTTGATCTTAAATCCCGATGGGGCTGAGTGGAAAAGAGGTAAGTGGGGTTTTTGGGTAAAGATTTTTTTGAAGTTATCAGAGCGTTTTGGCGTTAGATGGGCTAGTCATGTCGTGTCTGATAATTCAATTATTAAGAATTCTTTACTAATTGATCATGGTATAAACTCAACTATGATTGCTTACGGCGGAGATCATGTGACCCGTGTTTCACTAAGCGAATGGACTGCTAAAAAATACAATATTGCGGCATATGATTATTGTTTTAAAGTCTGCCGAATCGAGCCGGAAAACAATTTAGATATGATTTTAGATTCATTTTCCAAATCAGGATACCGTATCATTATTGTTGGAAATTGGAATTATAGTAAGTATGGGATTCATCTCAGAAAACGGTTTCAAAAATTTTCCAACATAAGCATGATTGATCCGATATATGATCAATATGCATTAAATGAGATACGTAGTAATTGTCGCTTGTATATTCATGGGCATAGTGTGGGTGGCACTAATCCATCATTAGTTGAGGCTATGTGCCTTGGATTATGTGTTTTAGCTTTTTCTGTCAATTATAATAAGTCAACAACTAAAGACTCAGCTTTATATTTTTCAACTGCAGATGAGTTAACTTCATTGGTGAAATATGTTTATGAAGATGAATCTCTCCAGCAAGAGGTTGGGGCTCGTTTATTTCAGTTGGGTCATAAAGAATACAACTGGGCCAATATTATCAATGAATATGAAAAAATATTAAGTAAATATTAATTTAAATCTACAAGATTTTATAGGTGAACTTTGCAGTGACTTGCAAAGAGTATTAATCTGTTACCTAATATTTAAAATTAGTCATGTAAATTTCATTATTATAGATATTGCTAGAAATATTAAACAACTTTATCTTTTGGATTGATAAGCTATATGATTTTGGTTACTGGGGGCGCGGGGTTTATTGGTGGTAATTTTGTGTTGGATTGGTTGGCTAATTCTGATGCTAAGGGTGTAGTTAATTTTGATAAACTAACCTACGCTGGTAATTTAGCGACTCTACAGTCCATCTCTTCTGATAATCGTCATATTTTTGTTCAAGGTGACATTGGTGATTATCAGTTAGTGCTTTCACTGCTTAAAAAGCATGCTGTGCGTGCAGTTATCAATTTTGCTGCTGAGTCTCATGTGGATCGTTCTATTCATGGGCCGAGAGATTTTATTCAGACGAATGTAGTGGGCACTTTTAATTTGCTCGAAGCTGTTCGTGCTTACTGGTCAGATCTGCCTGTTACAAATAAAGCGGATTTTCGTTTTTTGCACGTCTCTACTGATGAAGTATATGGATCTTTATCCCCAATAGATCCTGCTTTTACAGAGACAAATCCTTATGAGCCGAATAGTCCTTATTCAGCATCTAAAGCAGCATCTAATCATTTGGTTCGTGCTTGGTACCATACTTATGGTTTGCCAGTACTAACTACCAATTGCTCAAATAATTATGGGCCTTATCACTTCCCAGAAAAGTTAATCCCTTTGGTGATTCTGAATGCCCTTGCTGGTAAATCTCTACCTATCTATGGCGATGGTCAACAAATCAGAGATTGGTTATACGTGAAAGATCATTGTTCAGCCATTCGTCGCGTATTAGACCATGGCAAATTAGGTGAGACCTATAACATCGGTGGTTGGAATGAGAGGCCCAATATAGAAGTGGTGAATACCATATGCTGCATTTTGGATGAGTTAAGTCCAAAATCTGATGGTAATTCTTATGCATCACAAATAACTTATGTTAAAGATCGCCCAGGTCATGATCGTCGGTATGCGATTGATGCCACTAAATTAGAACGTGAATTAGGTTGGAAACCCGCTGAAACTTTTGATACTGGTATACGTAAAACAGTTCAGTGGTACTTGGATAACCAAGAATGGACTGATGGTGTTTTGAGTGGCTCTTACCGTGATTGGCTTAAAAAGCAGTATAAGTAAAACACCAATACACCAATACAGCTAATATAGTTATAGCGATTTCAATGATTTAGTTATTTTGAATTCTATTGGATTATTAATTAATCTAAGATAACTTAAGGAAAGTATTAGATACAAGCCCATATGTCATACTCTTCATTCGAACTTTTAGACCATAGCAAGCCCATTGTCGTGTTTGGTCGTGACGGTCAAGTAGGCCGTGCTCTACAAGTTTGTTTGAAGGATTTAAAAAACCCAGTAGTTTTTTTTGGCCGCTCTGATTGTGATTTAGCCAATGAGTTATCCATTAGAGAGGTGCTCAATCGTTACCAACCACAGGTGATCATTAATGCGGCTGCTTATACAGCCGTTGATAAAGCAGAAAGCGCTGATCAGCGAGATCTTGCTTTTGCAATTAATGCCATGG
>JACCDY010777522.1_pt1 | contig 25297 bp, 24 predicted proteins | sample 7446391 | NCBI WGS metagenome assembly JACCDY01 (sample SAMN15323451, study PRJNA562643) | freshwater metagenome | isolation source: river surface water | place: USA:Blue River Watershed | collected 2017-08-18 | reverse complement strand
CCATGCTCAAACTGGCCGCTCATGAATCGTCCTCGGCCACCTTGGATCACGAGCACTGTCAATGGGTGGTCCAGACCAGTGATAACACCTGCGAAGTGACTTTCCAAGGACAAGCGGTAAGCCTGAGCCGCTATGACCTGGTGCGCATCGAACCGGGCACTGCACGAACCGTGCGCAACACCTCAAGCCAGCCTTCTAGAATTCTTTTGGTGACCCAGAGTCGCGAAACGATCGCTGCTCATCAGATCGAAGCCTTGAAGCTTGCCCAAAACGCGCACTGAAACTTTCATTCCCCAGTACCCTCTAACACCAAACAAGGATAACCCGTCATGGACATGCGCAGAATCATCCTGACCGGCTTGGCTGCCGCTGCCAGTGCAGCCCTTGCCCTGCCCGCGGTTGCCCAGCAGGATTACCCGAGCAAGCCCATCCGCTTGGTGGTGCCCTATGCCCCTGGGGCCATCACTGACACCGCCGCTCGACTCGTGGCCGACCGCATGTCCACGGTACTGGGGATGCAAGTGGTCGTGGACAATCGGGGGGGTGCAGGCACGCGCATCGGTGTGCAACATGTCGCCATGGCCAACCCAGATGGCTACACCCTCTTGTACGTCAACTCCATCACGCATGGCTCTATGCCTGCCATGTCCAAATCGCTGCCGTTTGATCCCGTCACGAGTTTCAAGCCAGTGACACCGCTGTTCTGGTATGCCAACATCTTTGTCTGCAACCCCTCCGTGCCTGCCAATAACATTGCCGAGTTGGTCGACTATGCGAAAAAGAACCCTGGCAAACTGACCAATGCAACAGCAGGCCCTGGTTCTGGCCATGATCTGCTGGGGTCGCTCTTCAAATCCATGACGGGCACCGACATCACTCACGTTCATTATCGCGGCGGCGGTCCTGCCTTGCAGGATGTGCTCGCAGGCAACGTAAGTTGCGTTTATGGGGATGGCAATGCCAAACCCCTGCTGGACACCGGTCGCTTGAAAGCCTTCGCAACCGCAGGGCCGCAACGCGACCCCGTGTTTCCCGATGTACCGACGCTGGATGAAGCAGGCGTCAAGGGGTTCAGTCTGCCCATCAATCAAGGTATTGCCGCTCCTGCCGGGACACCCGCGGCCGTCATCGCCAAGCTCAATGCCGTGGCCAACGAGGTCCTGCGCCAACCCCAGCTCATGCAGCGGGCGCGCGAGTTAGGCCTGGTCATCAATGGCGGCTCGCCTGAAAAATTGGGGCAAATCATTCAAGATGACCTGGCCAAATTCGGCAAAATCGTCGTTGACGCCAAAATCCCGAAGGAATGAGCCCAGATAACCAGACACGCCCCCGAGTGCTGGTGTTCGGCGCAGGTGCGATAGGCGCATTTCTGGGGGGGCGCCTGGCCCAGGCCGGTCTTGAGGTTGTCCTGGGAGCCCGTGGCCCGCACTTGAAGGCCTTGCAGATAAACCGTGGTGTGCTGTTGGAATGGGCAGATGGTCGTCAAGAACACCTTGCCATCCGTGCGGCTTCCCCCACCGAATTGCCGGACCAAGCTTTCGATCTGATTCTGGTCACACTCAAGTCAACCCAGCTGATCGCTGCGGCTCGTGACATTCAACGACTGCTAGCGCCCGGCGGCTGTCTGGTGATGGTACAAAATGGTTTGCCATGGTGGCTGTTCGAGCGGATGGACTCACCGAGGGCGGGCACACCGCTCGCCTCGCTTCAGTCCTCAGAATTGAACCGCATCTTTGACCTGGATACGATTCTTGGTGCAGTCATCTACCGACCTGCCACCCTGCTGGCTCCAGGAAAAATATTCCTACCCAGTGTGAAAGGTCCACAGAACCTGGTACTTGGCGAGTTGGACGGCTCACTGTCCAATCGCTTGCATCAAGCGGCCGCAGTCCTCGAACACGGTTACCCTGTGCAATTGACAGCAGATATCCGTGCGGAAAAATGGCGCAAACTGGTCGTCAATCTCGTGTGGGGGCCGTTGGCGGCCCTGACCCAATCATCGAGCGGCCATCTGGTGCAATTGGCGTCAACCCGAGAACTGGTGGCGTCCTTACTCGGCGAGGTTTACGAGGTCGCACGGCAAGCGGGCACAGAACTTCAGATCGATCCGAATGAAGAACTACAACGGGTCATCGGCAACTTTGACCAACAACCTTCGATGCTTCAAGACACACGCGCCGGGCGTCCCCTGGAGTGGCAAGCCATCATCGGGGCATGCATCGAGATGGCCAAACTCATGCAAGTGCCAGTGCCTCATCTGCAAACAATGGGCGCCTTGATAGAAGGACTGGATGCCAGCATTCAACGCGGTCCCTCTGCGATACGACCTGTCGCCTGCGACTAATCCTTGAAGGGGCCAGTCGGCTCAATACGCTGTCAGCCCACCATCCAGATGCAAAATCTGGCCAGTGATGTAACTGGCCTGAGGGCTGGCCAGGTAGCGCACCGCAGCAGCCATTTCCTCGGCGGTTCCGAATCGCTGCAAGGGGATGCGCGACAGCATGGCTTCGCGGCGCTGCGGATTTTTCAGACTGGCTTCTCGCGTCGGGGTAGGCGTGGTGCCGGGTGCCACGGCATTGAGGCGAATCCCGTGCGGCGCCCACTCGATGGCCAGCATGCGCGTCATCTGGTTGATACCAGCTTTGGCAATGCCGTACACCGATGCACCCGCGAATCCGACGCTGCCATGCGTGGAGCTCAGGCTGATGATGGCTCCAGGCCTGGCTTGCGCGATCAGCCATTGCCCGAAGGCCTGCGTGAGGAAATACGTGCCCTTGAGATTGGTGTCCACCACCGATTCCCATTGCTGCTCGCTCGTGGCCACGGCGGGCTGACTCAGGGAGGGGACTCCGGCATTGTTGACCAGCACTGACAACCCAGGGCAACGCTCCACCGCGTGTGACACGACACCCACAAATGTCTCGGGCGCACGCAAGTCCAGTGCAAGGGCAACGGCCCGACGACCCAGTCCCTGAATGTCAGCCACCACGGGTTCCAGATCGTGCGGATTCAGATCGGTGACCACGACATCCCAGCCATCGTGGGCCAGGCCGACGGCGATCGCTCGCCCAATGCCGTAGGACGCACCCGTCACCAACGCGGCCGGTGTAGATTCGTTAACCATGGTGTTCTTGGAAAATTCCAGCCAAGGTGCAGCTCATGCGCGCAGCTGCACTTGTAAAAATCGGGCGATATCGTCGAGTTGCTCTCCAGCCGGATCCACATGACCTCCGTCGTATTCGACGAACTCTTTGTTTGAACTGGCGATGTGATCATAGAGGTCGCGTTGTCCTGCCGCAGTGAAGATAGCATCATCGCGCTTGACCTGAAAGAGCACAGGCACGGTGATGCGATGTGCATCCGCAATCAGTCGATCATTCGGAGCACGGCAGGTCCCCCACATGCCCAGAACGGCCGACTGAATCCGCGGGTCTGCCGCCACCACAGGCACGCCGTACGCGGTCCCCATGGAGATGCCATACCAGGCCACGCGACGCTGGTCTATGTCTGCGATCAGGCACAGGTGGTTCAAGGCTGCCTGCCAATCTTCCACCATGGCATTGACATTTCCCCCCTGTGACCACAGTTCGCGGAATTCATCGCGAACCACGGGCCCATCGACAAACACCTCGCGCCGCTGGCCATGCACCGGGCCATCGATGGCAGCCACGGCGATCCCTGCAGGGAGCAGGCGTTTGACAATATCGAGCACCAAGGCAGAGGTCTTGTGACCGCTGCCCCCGTGCCCCACCAGCACCAGCGGCAATGGACCCGTTGGATGCGCCGGTATCCACCAGGCCAGTGGAACGCGACGATCGGTCACAGTGAGGATGGTGTCATGGTGTTCAAGCAGGGACATGATGTGTCGGCGTATACCCTAGGTGGACTAGGAGAAAGTTGGAATTTCGGCTACAACCCGTGTCGAGAAAGTGTGGCTGACACTGTGTTGAACAGCATGGTCGCACACCCTTTCACTTTCAGCAATATGGAGCATGACATGACTTTTGAAATCGATGTACGCAAGATCTTTTCCGCCTCAAGTCGGCGAGCTGCCTTGCGCGCCCTGGCCCTCTCAGCTGGTGCTCTGTGTATCGCGACTGGTTTGCAGGCACAGGAGTGGCCCAACAGCCCCATCAAGCTCATCATTCCATTTGCGCCTGGCGGTGGCAACGATGGTGCGGGCCGTTTGCTGGCGAAAGCGCTGGAGGATCGGTTCAAGGTGCCTGTGGTGGTTGAGAACAAGGCTGGGGCCAATGGCACCATTGCCATGAACTTCCTGCGTCAATCCAAGCCCGATGGGTACACCCTGTCACTCGTCTCCACCGGAGCACTGGATGTCAACCCCTGGATGATGAACCTACCCTACGATCCAGCCAAAGACTTCACTTACCTCGGCACCATTGTGAAGTTTCCGCTGTACCTCGCCGTACTTCCCTCCTCCGGCATCAAAAGCGTGAGCGATCTGGTGGCCAAGGCCCGGGCTGAACCCGGCAAGATCACCTACAGCTCCGCAGGCATCGGCAACAGCATTCACCTAGCTGGCGCGTTGCTGGCCCACATGACGGGCACGCAGATGACCCATGTGCCCTACAAGGGCGCAGGCCCCGCCGCCACGGCCTTGCTGGGTGGGGAGGTGACTTTTACATTCGGCTCGGGGCCTTCCATCTCCTCTTTTGCCGATTCAGGACGCGTGGTGTTGTTGGGGGTCTCAGACAGCACACGGGTAGCGGCTCGTGGCCAGATCCCCACCGTCGAGGAAGCTGGGGTCAAGGGTTTCGAATCCGTGTCCTTGGCAGGTGTGGTGGCCCCGGCAGGCTTGCCAACAGACATCGCCAACAAACTCAGCAACGCCATCAAGGACATCATCGATTCGCCTGAGATGCAGCAAAAAATCTATGCCATGGGCATGTTGCCGATTTCCTCCACGTCCAAGCAATACGAAGCCATGGTGACCAAAGACCGCGAGAAATACGGCGCATTGATCAAGGCGGCCAATATCCGGGCGGAGTGATCCCCCCCCCTGGGTTGAGGCGGACAGATCATTCAGCCTTGATCTGTCCGTCCTTGATGGTCTTACGCCACTTTTGTAAGTCCGTGGAAATGGTCGTGGCAAACTGCTGAGGTGAACCGCCCTAGGGATTCATGGCATTCTTCTTGAGTTGCTCCAGAAATTCCGGGGTGCCCAGAATACGGTTTGCATCAGTGTTGATTTTTTGAACCACGGCCGTAGGCATGCCTGCTGGCCCCAGCAAACCAGACCAGACAGCGAAGTCAAATCCCTGAAGGCCGCTCTCCGCCATCGTGGGAACGTTGGGCATGACAGGTACCCGGTTTCGAGACGTCACCCCCAGCACCCGCACATGGGGAGAGCTCAAGTGCGGCACCAAAGCCGCACTGGAGGTGAAATAAGCCTCCACGTGACCCGCCAACAGGTCTGCCAACGCAGGGCCAGCGCCCTTGTAGGCAATATGCGTCAAAGGCATGCCCGTCTGAAGCTTCAGCAGTTCCATGGCCAGATGTCCGCTGTTACCAATGCCTGGAGAGGAATAATTCCACGGCTTGGTCGCTTGCAGTTTGGCCTGTTGTACGAATTCCACGACCGTCGTGGACTGCGTTTTGACATGAACAGCCAACGCATGTGGAGAATCCACCAGATTGACGATCGGTGTGAAATCACGCTCAGGGTCATAGGGCACGGATTGCAGCGCCGGACTCATGGCCATGGGCCCTGCAGTCCCTAACACCAGGGTGTACCCATCCGGAGGCGATTTGGCTGCAGCTTGCATCCCAATGGCGCCATTGGCGCCACCCTTGTTCTCAACCACGACTTGCTGTCCCCAGACCTGACTCAACTCCTTGGCAATCAGACGACCAATGATGTCGTTGGCACCGCCAGGGGGAAACGCCACGATCAGCTTGACCGGCCTGTTGGGATAGTCAGTCTGCGCAAGAACCGAGTTCGTGAAACCCGCGAGACACCCCGCTCCGATCAAGGCACAAAAGGCCAGACGAGTCAAACGACGAAACCATGAAATCACAAAATACTGCATCACGATGTACCGCCTGAGTTATTGCAGATTAGTCGTATCACGAATGCGCAGCATGAGCGTGCGCCCCTCCCCTTTGGCTTGAATCGATCGCTCAACACCAGGGGCTACCGTCAGAACATCAAGCCGCTCCATGTCAATGGCCCGTCCATTCCAATGCAGATCCGTCACACCTTCAATCGGTACAAAGACTTCCCGGCACTGGCTGCTGTAAGTGTCAGAGCAGGATCCCGAGGGCACTTCCAGAAAATCCACCTCAATGGTGTGGCGTGTCCGCAGTCGAGCCCGTGGATTGGCGCTGGAGATGACATGCCGCACCAGCATGCCTTGCTCTGGCCAGACCGGCAAGAGCGCGAAACGCGCCACATGCACTTGCTCGATCAACTCCGGGGAAGGGTCATCGCTGGCGTCGTTGATGGCATAGCCTTGGTCCAGGCCTTGGGCCTTGTCAATCGCAGCAATTTCAGACGTGATGGAGATACCGTGTCGGGCATCCGAGCGATCGGTATCGAAGATCGACAACATCTGGCTTTCACGCGGAGCGATCTCGTTGGCCTCAAAAAGACGCATGACATTCACCGGTATGGAGAACGTGTCATAAAGACCGATCTGTGCAGACTTGTCACCTCGCGGGCCATAGCCGACTCGAAAGCTGGCATGCACAGGTATGAATATTTCCGGGTAGTCATGGGCATGCAGGGTGGGCCCGTTACCTGCACTGGAATTGATGGTGCCGATTTGAAAATTGTGACGAACCTGGATCGGTGACTCCGGCGTTCGATTGATCGGTCGAATGATCTTGCGTTTGCGCCCTTCCTCATTCACGTCGTTGTAGGCTGCCCGATCCCAGTCCAGGGTGGAGTAACGCGCGAACGAACCCGGCGGCAAGAAGCTGGGCACAGGACTGTGGGAGATAGATGCATGCACGACGAACTCCTTGGGCGACAGGACAAAGACTTTGGGCACAATCTAAACTCGCCCGCCGCCTGAATCTGACACGTGCGTGACAGATTGCGATCCTGCGAACTGGCGGGCAGGTGCGAACTCGAGCATTATCCGTGTTGCCCATAGACCCTCGGCTTTACCCATTACGAGGCTCTACCCGGGCATCAGCACAAGGCTATCCATCAACTCATCAGGTGACACGATGACCAAACAATACAACATGCCTATCGTGGAGTACACCCCCGATCAGATGCAAAAACGTGTGGCCCGATTTGACACGATCAAATACCCGCCCAATCGTTACCATGACAGCCAGTTGCCTGGTCATGTCCGCAAGAATTATTTGATTGTGGGCACCGGTCTGATCGCAGAAGGGGCAACTGACCCGTGGTCAGCCATCCCGGTCAGGGAAGGATTTCAGATGTCCTTCATCAAGGCAGAGCCCGGCAATGGGCCCATGTTGCACAACCACGATACCAACGAAACCTTTGTCTGCCTGGAAGGCGTTTGGAAAGTCATCTGGGGCCGTCATGCAGAGCACTCCGTCTTGCTCAATAAATACGACGTGTGTTCCGTTCCACCGTATGTCCCGCGCCGCTTCGAGTGTGTCGAACCGGCCCCAGGCCAAACAGAAGGGTTGCTTCAGTCCATCCAACCTGGCGACGAAGCCAAGGTCGAATGGATTTGATCACGTCGTTCGATCAAGCCCCGTTCTCGCTCAAACCCTTTCAGCAGCCATTTCTGCCAGCATCAACGTGGGCAGGTTGGTGTTCGCACTGGTAATCGAAGGCATCACCGAAGCATCGACGACGAACAGGTTGGTGGTGCCATGAACTCGAAAATTTTTATCCACAACAGCCAGGGGATTTGTCTCGAGTCCCATAGCACAGGTACCCACCGGGTGTCCCATCGGAGAAATGGACGATAGCAGATCGTCGTCGGTAATTTCTCTGACCCGTTTGCCAGCACTCACCACGGGTTCACCACTCCCAAAGGCTTGACTGAAGATAGATCGCCGCAGAGGCCCCGGAGCATTCGCTGCCAGCTCTGCCGCCATTGAAAATACCTGGCCAAGCCAACCGGGGCGGTTGAATTGTTTCACGGCCAACGCGCCAGGCAGCAAAAATGCTTCGTTGTAATGTGCCGCAACGCTTGGGTGACTCAGCAGTTGCTCGGTCAAGCGCGCGGACTTCACCATCCGGGGCGGATCGGCGGGGTCCGACATGAAGCGAAAAAAAACATCCGGATTTATGTGAGGATCCGCACTTTTGAGGCGAACAGATCCACGGGAGGCCGGCGCATACAAGGAACTGCCCACCAGGGCGAAGTCAGTGCCAAAGGACTGGCCGCTCACTCGTCCAACGACAAAACCAAACAAGTCACCGGGTGGTGAACCGGGATGCCGGGATGATGACCTTACGCCCGCAAGGGCAAACCGTCTGAGGCCTTGGTCCATTCGTTTGCCGCGAGGCAAAGTCAGGGCAAAGAACATATACGGATGGTTTTGCAGATTTCGCCCCACGCCCGTCCGGTTCAAGACGGTTTGAATGCCCAGTGCAGACAACTCGCCCTCAGGACCAATACCCGATCTCAGCAACAGAGTGGGCGAGTAAATCCCGCCGGCGCTCACGATCACCTTGCGCGCCTGGAATTCAGTGGCCACACCGTCTCGAATAGCCTCGACTGCTGTGATGGTCCCCTGGTTGAATCTGAGCCGAGTGACCTGCGTGTTGGGCATGATCGTGAGATTCTTTCTTGACCTCACGGCGCTCGAGAGGTAGCTCCCTGCGGTGGTGACACGCAACTCGCCATCCAACGCATTGGGCATGGAAAAAAAACCGTCCTCTGGCTGCTCGTTGATATCCGCGATAGTTGGCAATCCAACCGCTTGTGCAGCGAGTTCCATCGCCTGGAGGAAAGGTGGCCAGGTGCTCCGTTGTGTTCGCTCAATCGCATGCGGATGCGAAGAACCATCCTGGCGGTCACGGTCATTCTCAATTTTTCTGAAGTAGGGCAGCACCCTATCCCAGGAGAAATCATGGCCTCCTGCCGCATGCCAGCGTGCGTAGTCAGCCGGCACACCTCGCAAGGCAAACAACCCGTTGATACTGGAGCCGCCTCCCAGTATTCGGGCCTGGGGATAAGGGGCAGGCGTGGCGCCGTCATAGGCTGTCGCCGTGAGACCAGGCCAGAAATACTGGGGATTGAGCGTGGATGCAGGAAAGGGATCTTGAACGTCGGTCGGTTCCGCACCGGGTCTGAGGTCAACCCCGGCCTCTACCAATAAAACTGTGTGCCGAGAGTTCTCTGAAAGCCTGGAGGCCATCACCGCCCCCGCTGTTCCACCCCCCACCACCAAATAGTCGTATTCCATGAAAGTTTTGATTTGGCGCGTGCACCAATGACGTCATTGCCGACCCGCACATGGGTTGCCCGCCATTTGCAAGGGGAGAGGCGCTCGACAGCCCTCGCCCCTGCCCTCACTGCGTCAGGATTTGATGGCGTCTTCCCATTTGGGGCAACTGCGCGACTCGACAGGGGTATCAAATGGTTGATAGTTGCTCTTATCAATCACCATGGCAGGGAAAATGACTTCCTTCTGAATCGGCAACTTACGCAAATCACGGATCGCCGTCATCATGGCAATACAGCCCTGTAAAAATCCGTTGTAATCGCCCGTGGCCAGTAACTTGCCCGCTTTGATGGCATCGACCGCCTCTTTGGTGCCATTGATCCCGATGACGAGTGCTTTGCGGTTAGCCCCTTCCAGCGCTTCAATGGCTCCTGATGCCATGGCATCATTGGCGGCCAGCACCCCGTCCAGCTGAGGATGGGACTGCAACAGATTTTCCATCACCTGCAAGGCTTGCAAGCGCTGGTAGTTGCCCGGTTGGGAGGCCAGTATCTTGATGCCAGGTGCTTGCTTGATCGCATCGTTGAATCCTCGAACCCGATCACTGTTGGTGAGCGTACCCTTCACCCCCTCAATAATGACCAAGTTGCCTTTGCCATTGAGGGCACGCACCAGCGTGTTGCCCGTCTCCAGACCCAACTTGTAATCACTGGCGCCAACAAAGGCGACAAAGTTACCACTTTCGCTGCGATCGGTCGCGTTGACCACAGGAATTTTGGCCGCATTCATTTTGGACACGGCCGGGACCAGCGCTTTGTAGTCCACCGGCGTGAAGACGATGGCATTGGGCTTTTTGACGATGACGTCTTCCACCTGGCTCATCTGCTCCGGAATGCTGTCGGGCTTGGTGGGCACGTAGTGAATCACCTGCGCGTTCATTTGCTTGGCAGCCGAATCCGCGCCCAGCCGAAAGGCCTGGAAGAATGGGTTGGTTTGGTTTTTGGTAAAAACCGCGACCCGCTCTCCACTCTGCGCAAAACTGGATGCACTGCCGCAAGACACCACCACCGCCATCGCACTGTAAATCCATGTCTTCATCTTCATCGCTTGTCTCCTTTACGAGTCAGGTTGTCAAAAAATACTGCCAATACCACGATAACTCCGGTGACTACCGGTTGCCAGTTGGCATTGATCGCCAATAAATTCATGCCATTGAGTACCAGCGTCAAGATCAGCGCCCCAATCAAGGTACCCAACATCGATCCCACCCCTCCAAACAGCGAGGTTCCCCCAATCAGGACCGCTGCAATCGCGGGCAAGGTCAGTGATTCCCCGATGTCACCTTCGGCTGAGTTCAGTCGCGCCAGGAAAATCAGGCTGGCCAGTCCAGCCATCGCACCGCTCACCGCATAGACCAAGACCAACCGGCTCTTGACGGGAACACCCGACAAGCGCGCTGCTTCCGGGTTGGCACCCACCGCATAAATTTCTTGCCCCCACCGCGTTCGTTGTGCAAACACCAGGCCGATCAGCAAAAACACCCCCATCAGGTAGACCGGCACGGGAATACCTAGCCAATAACCACTGCCAATGGCCCGAAACGCCGGAGGAAAACCGTGAATCGTCTCGCCTTTCATGAACCAATAGGTGATGCCGTGAAGAATCCAGAGCATGCCGTAGGTGGCGATGAAAGGCGGAATCCGCACCCAGGTGATCAACAACCCGTTGGCAATGCCAATCAGCAAGCCGGAACTCAATCCTGCCACAACACCGATGGCGATGGATCCCGTGCCCTTGATCAGGGTGGCCGCCAAGCAGGCACTCAACGCAACGTTCGCGCCCACCGAGAGATCCAGACCTGCCGTCAAAATGACCAGGGTAAGACCCGAAGCCAGCAAAAACAGCAAGGCCGCCTGTCGCAAAACATTGAGAATATTGGAGGTTGTGAAAAAAGCTTCGCTGGCCAAGCTCAACAAGAGACACAGAATCGCCAGCGCTGCAAGCCGCAGCGCCACACTTTGCATGGAGTCGGGCAATGCCCCCCACAAGGCCGCAGGACCCTGTTGCGAATTGATGGCGGATGGCCGCAGCGAGTCGCTCATGCCCGCCTCCCGCGATAAGCATCGATCATGAGCGCAAAAATCACCAGGAAACCAATCGCAGACACCTGAACCGCTGAATTGACGCCCACCTGGTTGAGTCCATTACGCATGACACCCACAGCCAACACACCCAGCAAGGTTCCCAACAACCACCCATTGCCTTTTTCAAATGAAGTACCGCCCAATGCCACGGCTGCAATCGCATCGAATTCCATGCCCAGCGCTGCAGTGGGATGCCCTGAACTGATGCGCGCTGTCAACACCAGGGCAGCCAGTCCCGCCATGACGCCGCCCACGATGTAAACAGCGATCCAATACACCTGGGTTCGAACACCGGCCAAGCTCAAGGCCTCTCGGTTACCGCCCAAGGCAAAAATGTAGGCGCCGAATCGGGTGTGATAGAGAACACCATGAAAGACCAGGTAGGTCAGCGCGGCGATCCACAAAGGCAGAGGCACTCCAGCAAGCGTACCGCTGTAAAAATATTGCACCGACTCCGGAATTCCCACCACACTCTGTCCGTCGGTCAGCACCAGCGCCAGCCCCTGCGCCACACCCAAGGTGCCCAGGGTTGCAACGAACGGCGGGATGCCCAAACGAGCAACCAATGAGCCGTTCACCAAGCCGAACACCGCACCCACGCTTAGCGCCGCCAGTAACGCCCACCACACGCCGCCTGTCTGGACGGCCACCATGGCCAGCACCACATTGGTCACCGTCAGCACAGCACCGATCGAGAGGTCCAGCCCTTCCGTCATGATGATGAGTGTCATGGGAAGCGCAATCAGCAGCAGCACTGTCGATTGCGTGGCGATGTTCACCAGGTTGGCCGATGTCAGGAAAGTGTCTGTGATCCAGGAAAACACCACACACAACCCGATCAGGGTCATCAGTGCCCCGCTGGAGGAGCCCGACGTGCGTACCCTGCGCAACCACGTGTCTGCACCGGCAGACAGGTTCAACAACGGTTCAGCCATGGTGCATCCCCAAGGTCAAGATAGCCTCCTCACTCATCTGCTCGCGGTTCAAATGCCCGGCAATGCGTCCTTCGCGCATCACATAAGTGCGATCGCAAACGTGGACAATTTCGGACAACTCGGACGAAATCATCAAGACAGCCGCTCCTTTTTTTACCAATCCATCGATCAGCGCAAAAATTTCAGCCTTGGCCCCGACATCGATCCCCCGGGTCGGTTCATCGAAAATGAACAGACTGGACTGAGCACTCAGCCATTTGCCGATCACCACTTTCTGCTGATTTCCGCCCGATAGAAACTGGACCAGTTGTTGCGGGCCCGTCGTCGCGATGCGTAAGCGCTCGATCAGCTGGAGCGATTCCTGCGACTGCCGGGCTGGAACGAACCAGCCACGGGGAAACAGACGTGCCAGACTGGCCAAGACCAAGTTTTCGCTGACCGACCTGATCAGCGCAAGACCCTGAGACTTGCGACTTTCAGGGATCAGCGCAGCACCCAGGCGCCGCGCCATGATGGGTCCACCCGACTGAAGACGACCCAAAATTTCAACCCGCCCAGATTCGATCGGATCCGCGCCGAAAATGCTTCGGGCCACCTCAGTTCGACCGGAACCCACCAGCCCGGCCAAACCCACAATCTCTCCAGCCCGAACCTCGAGATGGATATCGTGGATCCCCGTTCTTGCGGTCACGCCTTGCAGTCGCAATGCCACCTCACCTGGAGCCTTGCAATGTTCGCGGGCGTAGGTCATGTCCACCTTACGACCAACCATCAGACTCACCAATTGGTCGGGGTCAGAGTCGCCAGGCATTCTTGAGCCAACCCATTTTCCATCGCGCAGCACCGTGATGCGATCGCCCATCGAGAACACCTCGGCCATGCGATGGCTGATGTACACCATCGCCACGCCCTGCTGCTTGAGTTGCCCAATCATGCGGAATAACTTTTCCGTCTCGTTGTCCGATAGCGAGGCAGTGGGTTCATCCAACACCAGAATGCGCGCGTGTTGGGACATGGCCTTGGCAATCTCGACCAATTGTTGTTGCGCCACACCCAGCTGCGCCACTTCAGTGTCTGGATCCAGGGACATGCCCAACTGTTCCATGATCTCCTGCGCCCGACGGCGCATTTCGCCATGGTTGACGGTACCGGGGAAACGCCCACGAGGCTCTCTGCCCAGAAAAATGTTTTGCGCAACGCTCAAATGAGGCACCAGGGTGAACTCCTGAAAGATCACCGCGATTCCCAATCGTTGAGCATCTGCAGGGCCTTCAATCCTGACGGGTTTTCCTTGCCAGTAAAAGTCCCCGGCATCAGCTCGATAGGCGCCGCACAAGATTTTCATCAAGGTGGATTTGCCTGCTCCGTTCTCCCCCAACAGCATGTGAACTTCGCCTGCATACAGTTCGATAGAGACATCATCCAGGGCCTGAACACCCGTGAAGTGCTTGCTGATACCACGAAGCTCCAACAAGGGAGTTTCTGCGAGAGGCGAAGTCGACAGAGGGAGGGAAGTGTTTTGCATGGGCAATTTCCGGCACCACTCAAAGTTGTCACGACCCTAGAAAACTGGCCGCAACCTGATGCTGCGCATTGTGCCCATGGAGAAGAAAATCCAGTGAAGGGTATACCCCGACATCACGTGATTTCGACTGAGGCCGAATCCGTGTTGACAAAACCGCTGTGCCGCCAGGCTCAGGCAAACAGAGGCGACAGCTGTACGTGAGGCCCTGGCTGCAGCCAGTGGTGACGCGTTTGCGACACCCAGGGCGCAATTTCCGCCTGGAAGGCCTTCCAATCCGGTCGATTCTCGAGCCCGGATCGCCAGTCTTGCGCTTCTTGACGGTGGGGGTGCCAGCGAAGCACCGTGACTTCATGTAATGCGCCGACCCAGGTGTAAAAACAACCGATCAAGCGTTGCTGATTTGTCTTGAGCAAATCTGGATGGATGTTCTGCCAAGCCTTCCAGTAACTGGGTAAAGTGCCAGGACGCAACTGGAGAATTTCCATTTCGACACAGACCTCCGAGGTCAGCACCCCTAATTTGAAGGGGTTCAGCCCAGGCAACCAATCGGATGATTGGCTCCAGATCGGATTGAGCGCATCCAGTGGCGCCACCGTCAAGAATTTATTTTCTTGTGCACTGAGCAAGGCGCGTACTTGCTTGAAGTACGGCAGCAAAGCGTCCACCTCGTAAAGGCCGTGCAGGCGTTGGCGCCAATCCTCAAAGGAGTCGAATCGCCACCAATGGACTATGACGTCATTCGAGCCCACGCGTGTTGAAAAATAGCCAACCAGTCGCTCCATGATGGGACGAACCAATTCGAAACCACGTTCATGCTGGAGCGACCAGAACCGATCTGCAGATGCCGATGCCAAGGTGTATATGCGCTGCTCGAACAACATGCCCGTTCTCCTCGAGGGACAACCCGACTGCGACTCAGTCGAGTTGCAGGTTCAATCCCTTGGTGGCTCCAGCCCACAAGCGGTCCTGCTCTTGCAGGTAGCGGAAAAATGCCGCAGGAGTGGATGGATCGGCCTGGATGCCCAACTTCTCGAAACGCTCAAGCAAGGCGGGCTCTCGCAACATGGCCACCGCCACCTCGTTGAGCCTGGTGGTGATGGGAGCAGGCAGACCCGCCGGCCCAAAGAAACCGAACCAGCCCTGCGCCGCATAACCTGGCAAGACCTCGTTCGCGGAAGGAACTTGAGGCAATATGGGGACGCGTTGAGTGCCGGTGGTCGCCAGAACTTTGAGCTTGCCTTGCGAAAAGTGGGTGACCGTGTTGGTCAAGGCACTTTCAAACGTCAGGTCCACCACACCAGACAGCAGGTCCTGCATGGCCGGCGCAGCGCCCTTGTACGGCACATGCAACAGTTGAACGCCGGCCTGCTGGGCAAGCATTTCCGCGGCCAGATGGGGCAGCGAGCCCAGCCCCACGCTGGCGTAAGAAATGCGCCCAGGTGCAGCCTTGGCGGCCTTGATCAAATCCTGCAAATTTTGGTAGGGGGTCTTGAGCCCCGCCACAATCGCACCCGGCGTGTTGACGATGTTGCAAATGGGCGTGAAATCTTTGAGCGGCTGAAACGACAACGATTTATGAATGTGCGGGGCAATGGACATTGCACTGACCGTCATCACGCCAAGGGTATGGCCGTCCGGGGCTGCTTTTGCCAAAGCTGCTGTGCCGATGTTGCCCCCTGCCCCGGCTCGGTTCTCCACGACGACGCTTTGACCCAAAGCATCCGTCAGTCGCTTGGCCAACTCGCGGCCGACCAGATCGGTGACTCCACCCGGTGGAAAAGGGACAATCAGCACAATGGGTCGGCTGGGGTACGTGCTTTGCGCCAGTGCCGGCACAGACAGGCTGGCAGCGCCTAACAATCCGACATTCAACAGTCGACGACGGGAGAGTGTGTGACCACGGTTTGCTGACATGTGTTGCTCCAAAATTTTGTGTGCTGCTCGGATGGGCAAGCTGAAGTTATTATGTGCTCAACTACCCTTGCAACCACTGCTTGGAGTTGAATGTCCGTAGCTTAATTGTTGAAATCCCCCATGACCACTCCCCTGCTGTTTTCCCCTTTGGTTCTGCGCGAACTGACCCTGAAAAATCGCGTGGTGGTGGCCCCCATGCATCAGTATGCCGCCCAACAAGGATTCGCCACCGACTGGCATTTGATGAATGCGGGCCGGTTTGCGGCCGGTGGCGCAGGGCTGGTGATGCTGGAGTCGACCAAGGTGGAGCGACGCGGTTGCGGCACCGTAGGCGACCTTGGGCTGTGGCGTGATGACTTCATCCCCAAACTGTCTCAAATTGTCCATTTGCTGCACCACTGCGGATCGGCAGCAGGCATTCAACTGGGTCATTCGGGCCGCAAGTCGCGCACACAACGCCCCTGGGAAGGCATGCAACCGCTGACACGCGACATGGCCCAGGCCGAAGGCGTGGAGGATTGGGACGAATGGCAGATCGTGGCACCCAGTGCACTGCCTGCTGACGAGCACTCGCCTGTGCCCCACGCTTTGAGCATTGCCGACATCAGCGATGTGGTGCAGGCTTGGGGGCAAGCCGCCCGGCGTGCACACCTGGCCGGATTCGATGTGGTGGAAATCCATGGCGCGCATGGCTTTTTGCTGCACGAGTTTTTGTCGCCGCTGGCCAATCAACGAACCGACGCCTACGGTGGATCCGAGCCCAATCGGATGCGCTTTGCCATAGAGGTGGTGGAAAGTGTTCGAGCCCATTGGCCCCAACACAAACCTCTGTTTTTGCGACTGTCTGCTGAAGATGATGCAGGCTGGGGCCCCGCCCAAAGTGTGGCGCTGGCCCGACTGGTCAAGCCCCTGGGGGTGGATGTGATCGACTGCAGTTCGGGAGGTTTGCTGGGCAAACCCCCGGTCGGCGCACTGAAACCCACCTACGGATATCAGGTGCCCTACGCGGAACAGATCCGCCGCGAGGCAGGCATTCAGACCATGGCCGTTGGATTGATCGTGCACGCCGAGCAAGCGGAGCGCATCTTGCGTGAAGGCCGTGCCGATCTGATCGCGCTGGCGCGAGAAATGCTCTACAACCCCAATTGGGCCGTTGATGCCGCGCAGAAACTGGGCTGCGATCCTCATTTTGATTTGCTGGCGCCAGCGTACCAATACTGGTTGAAACGGCGGGCTTCCACCGTGGCAGATCTGCAGCCCTCTACCTACAGGGGGCCGACGGTCTGAGTCGAACAGCCCGACTCGAAGCCCAGGGAGGGAATGCTTCAGTGCGAAGCTGGCAGCGTCATCGTGGACGATTGCGCCAGATCCAGCGCACGCAGCAAGGGAACCAAAGCGTCGAGCACAGGGGTGACAACGCGACTGGCGCGCGCCAGGACTTGTACCTGACCGACAATGGCTTCTACCTCGATGCGACGACCCGCTTCGATGTCCTGCAACATCGACGGTTTGATTCGAGCGCTTTGGGTGCCGTCGATCGCAGCGCCCAGCAGGGGCACCTGTTGGGCGGCGCTCACCTCGTCACCCAACGCGTAGCCTTGTGCGGCAGCGATCGCAGCGATCTCTTGCACCAGCGTGCTGTACAAGTCCATCATGCCGGGTACAACAGCCAGTTGATCCACCGAGACCCGCGTGAGCGCACAGAGTGAATTCATGGCTGCGTTACGCAGCAGTTTGCTCCAGATGACCTGGCGAAGTCGGTCGCTGGATTCGGTGTTGAGTCCAGACTGGCGCAGCAGCGCGACGGCTTGCGCCAGGCGCTCGCTTGCCTGTCCGCCAGGTTCACCCAACACCCAGCGATTGTTGGCCGTGTGCCGCACCACACCGGGTTCAACCACCGCATTGGCTGAAAAGGCCACGCAACCCATCACTCGCTGAGGTTGGACCTGCTGCCACAAAGCCCCCTCAGGGTCGAGACGGGGCAAACTCTGACCTGCATCGCCATTGACTCCATACGTCCACCACCAGGGGATGCCATTGTTGACAAAGACCGCACTGCCCCCGCCCGAAAGCAAGTCGGCAATGTCCGAGGCTGCTGCAGCTTGGGCATGCGTTTTGAGCGTGACAAACACCAGGTCTTGCGGGGGCAGGTCTTGTGCACGGTCGGTGGCAGCATGCGGGGAGACCACAAAATCTTCACTGGGTGTGACCAAGCGCAGACCACGTGTGCAAATAGCATGCAACTGCGCCCCCCGGGCCACCACAGAAATCTCATGAGGCGTGGACTTCAAGAGGCGCGCAGCCAGGTACCCACCGATCGCTCCAGCACCGAATATGCAGATTTTCATAGGCACACCACCCCACTCAGGCCCATTAGTCGACTTGCTGCATATCAGACCCATTGCGAATGCGGTGCATGGTGGCAATGGGAACAGTCCAGACGATGCCATCGCCTACCTGCCCTGTTTTGCAGTTGTCCAGGATCGTCTGTCGAATGGTCTCGACGCTGTCTTCATCGGCCAACACACACAGCATCAATTTGTCCGAAAAGTCCGTCAATTCCTCGCGCACCGAGAGCTTAGAGGTCATCGCGGGGGCCGTGAAACCTTCGGCCTTGAAAACCGTCACGCCCGGAAAATTGGGAATAGCGCGCAATGCCTCACGCAAGCGCGGCAGGCGTTTGGGACGAAAGATCGCGCGAATTTCTACCATGTTTCTCATGTTGTCATCCTTCAATAGGCGAGTCATCAAACCAACGGTACAGGGCGGGCAAGACCACCAAGGTCAGCAAGGTGGAAGAGAGCAGACCACCGATCACCACAATGGCCAGTGGCTTTTGAACTTCCGATCCTGGCCCTGAGGCAAACAGGAAGGGCACAAGCCCCAGCAAGGCCACGGTTGCCGTCATCATCACCGGTCGAAATCGCTGGATACAGCCCTCACGAACCGCTGCCATGACGGCCATGCCCTCCTCGCGTAAACGGCGAATGCAGCTGACCAACACCACGCCATTGAGCACCGCAATCCCCCACAAGGCAATGAAGCCCACCGACGCGGGCACACTCAGATATTCTCGCGTAAGTGCTAACCCCAAGACGCCGCCCACCGATGCGAATGGCAACACCAAGATGATCAAGGAGGCCAGCTTCAAAGAATTGAAGAGCAGGAACAGCAAAAAGAAAATGGCTGCGATGGTGATGGGCACAATCACCGACAAGGTACTCATGGCGCGCTCCATGTTTTCAAACTGCCCACCAAATTTCACCTCAAAACCCTCGGGCAGGCGGATGTCTTGTGCCATGCGCTGCTCCACCTCGCGGACAAAACCTCCCAGGTCACGGCCCTCCACGTTGGCCCCAACCACCACGCGTCGCTTGGCGCTTTCGCGGCTGATTTGTGCGGGACCGTCGCGCAACTCGATACTGGCAATGGCTGAGAGCGGTACCATCTGACCATCAGGGGTGCGCAGCAACATGTTGCGAATATCCGCAATGGAATTTCGGGCATTCTCAGGAAAGCGCACCGCGATGGCAAAACGCCGCTCTCCCTCAAAAATTGAGCCCACCTCTTTGCCGCCGATGGCGGTCTCAATCAGGTCATGGACAGCAGACACGTTGATGCCGTAACGCGCAATGGCCTTGCGATCAATGTCGATGGTCAGCGCCTGTTGGCCCGACAGACGTTCGATGCGAATGTCGCGCGAGCCAGGCACGCTGCGCAAGAGCCGCGCTACCTGCTCGGAGACTTGCTTCAACTGATAAAGGTCGTCTCCGAAAATTTTCACAGCCAATTGAGATCTGACGCCTGTCACCATTTCATCCACACGCTCAGAGATAGGTTGGGACAGTACGATCTGAACGCCAGGAATGGTTGAAAGCCGCTGGCGAATGTCTTCGTCGATTTCGTCTTGCGTTCGCTTGGATGTGGGATCCAGCAACACAATGGGGTCCGATTCGTTGGGTCCCGCGGGGTCGGCTGGCGACTCGCCTCGACCTAGCTTGGACACCACCATGCGTACACCTGGCACTTGGGCAATGGTGCGCATGGCAGCCATTTCCAGCTGAATGGATTCGTCCAGCGAGATGCTGGGGACGCGGTTGATCTGTGGCGTGAGCGCGCCTTCCTTCATGGTGGGCATAAAGGATTTGCCCAGCCACGGAAACAGCGCCAGAGAACCCATCAGCAACAGCACCGCAATCCAGATGGTGGCGCGCTGCCGGTTCAACGCAAGATCCAGCAACTGAAGATAGCGGCTCTTCAGAAATGCGATCACGCGCGTGTCGTGGTCCGCACCCCCCTTGAGGATATAGGAGCAAAGCACCGGCGACAAGACCAGCGACACCACCAGAGACACGGCAAGAGCCATGGCAATGGTCAAGGCCAGGGGTGCAAAGAGCTTGCCCTCAATGCCTTGCAAGGTCATCAAGGGCAAGAACACCAGGATGATGATGACGATACCAAAAATGGTGGGGGTAGCCACCTCCTGGGTCGCATCCAAAATCAACCGCAAACGGGATCCCCCGCTGTTGCCGGCTTGCCCCAACCGGTGAAACACATTCTCCACCACCACCACCGTGGCGTCCACCATCAACCCAATGGCGATGGCCAGCCCGCCCAAGGACATCAGATTGGCCGAGATGCCATAGCGGTTCATCAGAATGAAGGTGGTCAGTGGTGCGATCACCAAGGTGGCCACCACAATCAAGCTGGAGCGAACGTCCCCCAAAAAGATAAAGAGCACGATGACCACCAGGAAAATGCCCTCGATCAGCACTTTGCCGACTGTCCACAGCGCGGCATCCACCAACTCGGTGCGGTCGTAGTAGGGCACGATTTGCAAGCCCCCCGGCAACATGCCCTTGGCATTGATTTCATTCACCCGCTGTTTCACACGAGACACCACTTCCTTGGCGTTGCCTCCGCGCATCATCAGCACGATACCCGACACCGATTCGGTATAGCCGCCCTTGATGATGGCGCCCTGACGAACTTCGTGGCCCAGGGTGACCTCGGCAAGGTTCTTCACGAAAACCGGCGTTCCATTTTGCTCACGCACCACGATGTTGCCAATGTCCTCCAGGCTGCGAATCAGGCCCACGCCCCGAATCAGGTATTGCTCTGCGCGTTGGGGCAAGATGCCGCCGCTGGAGTTGGCATTGTTGTGGGCGATCGCCTCATACACCTGCTGGATGGTCACGTTGTAGTGAGTCAGCCGGTCTGGCTTGACCAAAGCCTGGTACTGTCGGACATAGCCCCCCTGCGAATTGATTTCTGCCACCCCAGGAATGGAGCGCAACAGGGGCCGAACCACCCAGTCCTGAACGATCCGCCGTTCCGCCAGCTCGGCTGGCGACAACTCGCGCTCACCGTCCTTGGGATGATCCAGGGTGTACTGGTACACCTCGCCCAAGCCCGTTGACACAGGGCCCAACACAGGGGTGATGCCCTGTGGCATGCGGGACGCGACTTCAATCAGCCGCTCGGTGACCAATTGCCTGGCAAAAAAGACATTCGTATTGTCTGTGAACACCAGGGTGATGATGGACAAGCCGCTCTTGTTCAAGGAGCGCATTTCAGTCAACCCAGGCAAACCGGTGAGTGCGATTTCCAAGGGCACCGTGACAAACCGCTCGATTTCCTCAGGCGAGCGCCCGGTGGCCTCGGTCGCAATTTGCACCTGGACGTTGGTGACGTCAGGAAAGGCGTCAACCGACAAACGCGTGGCTTCGCGCAAGCCAAAGGCGCACAACATGAGCGCCAAAGCAGCCACCACTAAGCGCTGCGTCAGCGCAGCGCGAATCAGGGCGTTCAGCATGGTCTCACTCCAGCTCGGCGCGCTTGCGCTCGTTGTTCAAATGAAAGGCGCCCTCCACCACCACTTGCGCTCCTTCGTTCAAACCTTGCTGGACAGCGCGCAGACCGCGCGAGCTGCTGCCCAGGGTCACCGGCGTTAGCTTGAATTGGCCTGGTGCGGTTTGCACGTAGACATAGTCACGGTCGTTTTCGCGAACCACGGATGCTTCCGGGATGGCAAGTTGTTGCACCGGCTGGCCTGTGATACGCAAGGTGGCCAGCATCTGGGGCTTCAGGGTGCCCTTGGGGTTGTCAACTTGTGTGCGTACCGTCAAGGTGCGGGTCTCAGGGTGAATCGTGTCGCTGATAAACACCACTTTGCCATTGAAATGGCGTGAACCCAAAGCCGGGACTTCAATGTCCACGGACTGGTCGAGCTGTACCGATGCAGCCGCTTGCTCGGGCAAGGCACCCACCACCCACACACGGGACAAATCGGCCACGGTGAACAAGGGGTCCCCCGGTTGGGCCACCTGTCCCGAACTGACTTTACGCTCGACCACCACCCCGGAGCGGGTGGCCATGATGTTGGTCACAGATGACAGCTGACCTTTTTCTCGCAGCCGTTCAATGGACGCGTCCGACAGCCCTAGCAACCGCAGTTGATCGGTAGCCGCGCGCCACTCTGCACGTGCGATGGAGAGTTCAGACTCGCGCCGCTGCAACTCGGCAGATCCAATGACGTCGGCCTGGATCAACTGTCTCGCACGATCCACCGCGCGCTCGGCCAGTGAGGTTGCAGCATGCGCTCGCAAGTAATTCAGCTGCGACTGTGTCAATTCTGGGCTGCTCAGCAGCGCCAGGACCTGGCCTGCCGACACCCGGTGGCCCACATCCGCCAGGACTTCGGTGACTCGGCCGGTGACCGAGGCACCGATACGGGTCACCCATTGGTCGTTGGCTTCGATCCGACCGGTGATTTCTTGAGAGGAATCCAGCGTCTCAATATTCAGGGACGCCACCTTGAAATTTCGAGCCATCTCGGGGGTGACCCGAACCACAGAGGGGTCGCTGCGTGCGGCGGCCGGTGCAGCGGGTGCTTGGGTACGATCGCAGGCGGACAACATCAGCACCCCACACAGCAACATGCAGGAGCCCAGGCGCGGGTAAGTGAGCAATGAGTTTTTCATGTCATGGATCCAATTCGTTCATGGCTGGGCGAATTCGCGCCCAGTCAACACATCAATCTCGATGGCAGCGGCCTGCAATTGAAAACGGGCTTGCAGCAGGTCGGCGCGCACACTGCGCAGCACCCGTTGCGCATCCAGCACATCCAAAATTCCGCGCTCGCCAAAGCGGTAAGCCGCTTCGGACACGCGCAGTGCAGCCTCGGCTTCGCGTATGGCGCCACTGCCCAGGCTGTCGACTCGCAGGCGTGCCATCTCCAAGGCCGCCCAAGCGGCATCGAGTTGCAATGTCAACTCGCTTTCACGAGACTCCAACCGGGTTTGTGCGCGCATCAGTTCCGCACGCGACTCCGCCAGGGGGCCCTGACGTTGATCAAGCAGCGGCATTTGAATGCTGGCACCCACCAGGCCCTGGCGTACCTCGGGCTCTCGGGTTTGTGCATAGCGAATTTCCACACCCGGCCAGCGACTCGCTTGCGCTTCACGCACACGCGCACGCTGTCGTTCGACCTCGGTCCGCAATGCTTTGAGCTCTGCGTTTTCGCTGCGAACCGCTCCCCGCAAGGTCTCGCGATCAAGTGTCGGCAGAGGGTCCTCGAGACTGGCACGCAGGCGCCACCCCGTGGGCAACTGTCCTGCGGCCAACTGGTTCAAGCGGATGAGGGTCTGCTCCAATGCCAACTGCGCCGTTTGCTGCCGCTGTCGTGCATGAATGGCCTCCGCATCGGCTTTGATGATTTCATAGCGCGGCGCTTCTCCGCTGTTGACGCGCAAACGCACGCGATCTTTGGTTTGCTCCAGCAGGATCAAGCCTTCGCTGGCAGCCTGGACCTCCTCCTGACGCAACACCTTTTCATAGGCTAGGAGCCGCACATGCGCAATCACTTCACGCTGGGTTTGCAGGATCTGGACCTGTTGGTAGGCGACGCCCTCGCGGGCGACCGAACTCCGCGCCTCTCGCACAAGCGGATTTTCCAGCAGCTGGGAAGCACCCCAGCTTGAAATCGCCCCCTGCGCCGTGCTCAAAGGAGCCTGCGCACGACCCCCACTCCACTCAAGTCGTGGGTTGGGCAGCGCTTTCGCCGTTTCCAAGGCGGCCTGCGCCTGAACCTGCCCGAGTTGTGCCAGATTCAGCGCTGGGTTGAATGTCAGCACGGTTCGCACCACCTCAGCCACCGAGTAGGTCGGCCCAACAGCTGCCAGCGGCGTCTGGGCCAACACCCAGGATGTTTGTAAAACCAAACACAAGCCTACGATACGCCTCATTCGCATGATTCACTTCATCCATATCAACCGTTAGAGAATGACCTCTTGAGACAGAGGCCGTCTGATCAGGTCAGAGTGCTGCGATGGGTGGCCTCAACCCGGGTGGAGTGAGCCAATCCTCAGGCATAGACGATGCCGGCAACGGCCTCGTGCGGCGCGCAGACAGCGCTGACCCGCTCAGGGTCTCGGGATATCGACGCCACTCCGTGTCGGACACTTCAGCCTCTAGGGCAGAGGCGTGGTCATTGACCAGCATTCTGGCATCCCCACCCTGGCCGGGGCTGGGCATGGTGTATTCGACTAGAGACGAAAAATGCACCGCATGCTGAGCCGATGGGGCAGATGACAGGGTCAAGTTCATGGACAGCAGCGCTAAGATACCGAGCAAGCAGAGGAACCTATTGACCACAGAAATATGTGCCAACCTGGTCACAAACCGCTTGGCACCCGTATAGAAAAACGAATTGGATAGCGCTGACATGAGTAAATTAGGCCACAAAAGGGGAAGACCCAATGAAATTCAGGCCAATTTCCAGTGTGACCTTGGAATCGCTCCACATCTATAAAAAACAAACAGGCTTTGTGCGCTGGCGTTTGTCAGAAGAGCCATGGCTACCGAGCCTGTAATGAAATACCACTCGATGTATGACCTGCAGGTTTCCAACAGCTGAGCGACCAGTGTCATGACTAGTTCCCATCGCCCAGGATAGTCATGGGGCTGACTCGATAGCCGGCAGTATCGGTTTGGGTCGCAGTTCTGTTAATCACCGTATGCTCCTCTTGCACGATACCTCGGGATACACGGATGAAAAGATCTTTTTCGTAGAGGCTGCCAAAACCCATGTGACGGTAACTCAGTAGTCCACCGATTGGGCAACGAAGATCCCCGCTGAACCAATGCGCGAACACGCCGAGGGCTGGCCACGCCGCTGGATACGAGCCTGCCATTTGTCGCCGTGTTTACGTATGGATGCCATCTGTTCACCTTGAAGGACAGGTGAAGGACAAGACCGACAACGACAGAAAAAAAGCCCCCACAAGGAGGGCTAACTTGTTAATTTGGCTCTTCATCATTAAAGGGGGACGACGGTATTCATTAAACTTGTAAGTGCAAAAACGAGTTCAATGGAGGTAATACCGTGTCCCAAATTGATTCTATATTGGGGTTGCCCGACTTGGCGATCCTGG
>JACCDY010924197.1_pt1 | contig 25321 bp, 22 predicted proteins | sample 7446391 | NCBI WGS metagenome assembly JACCDY01 (sample SAMN15323451, study PRJNA562643) | freshwater metagenome | isolation source: river surface water | place: USA:Blue River Watershed | collected 2017-08-18 | reverse complement strand
GATGTTGAACACGTCCTCGATGGGGAGGAGGAAGGGCTGATCCTTCGGACGCTCGGGCATCGGGATGTAGGAATCCACGGCGTTGATGAGCGCGAGGATCTGCTTCTCCTGCTCGGCGTCGCCGTCGAGGGCCTTCTTGGCGCTGCCCTTGATGATGGGAATCTCATCACCGGGGAAGTCGTAGGACTTGAGGAGATCACGAACCTCCATCTCGACGAGGTCGAGGAGCTCCGGATCGTCGACGAGGTCGACCTTGTTCATGAAGACGACGAGGGAAGGAACGCCGACCTGACGGGCGAGCAGGATGTGCTCACGGGTCTGGGGCATCGGGCCGTCAGCGGCGCTGACGACGAGGATCGCTCCGTCCATCTGGGCGGCGCCGGTGATCATGTTCTTGACGTAGTCGGCGTGTCCCGGGCAGTCGACGTGCGCGTAGTGGCGCTTCTCGCTCTCGTACTCGACGTGGGCGGTGGAGATGGTGATACCGCGGGCCTTTTCCTCGGGGGCCGCGTCGATCTGGTCGTAGGCGCGGGCCTGGGCCTTGCCGGTCTTTGCCAGCACGGTGGTGATGGCGGCGGTGAGGGTGGTCTTACCGTGATCCACGTGTCCGATCGTGCCGATGTTCACGTGATCCTTTTCGCGTTTGAAGGCTTCTTTGGCCATATGGGTGTTGTGCTGGTGGTTGTTTGTTTTTTGGTGATTCGTTCCTCTGGAGCCCATGACCGGGATTGAACCGGTGACCTCGTCCTTACCAAGGACGTGCTCTACCAACTGAGCTACATGGGCCTGTCCGGTCCGGAGACCGGCCAAGTTATTGAAAGAACAGGGTGGCCGCAGCGTGGCTTTGGCCGTTTCCACAGAATCCTTGAAAGCTCCAACCGAAGCCGCGGACCATGGTGATCAGTCCGCGAGACAACGATGCTTTCCGGGAAAAAGCGGAGCCCAACAATGATTGGCCCTTCTTCAAGTGTCAAAAGCAATTTTAAAGGTGCCCGGCAGGGGTGCCTTGCGGCATGATCGCCTCCATGAGCATCAACGAGCGAACCGACATCGCGGACGTCGCCCCGTTCCTCGGTTTCCATCGCCCGCCGTCCTTCGGTCTTTCGGAATGTCCCTGACCAGCGCCAAGAAGCGAATGCTGGCACTCTGGCGGGTGATCCGCGAGACGGCGGTCATCTACGGACGCATCGGCGGGGGCGAGAACGCGGCCTCCTTCGCCTACTACGCTCTCTTCTCGCTGGTCCCGCTCGTGGCGCTGCTGCTGACACTCGGATCCTACGTCTTTCCGGCGGATTCGTTGACGGAGACCATCCGCCGCTTCGTCCCGATGGGCGAGGAGCAGCAGGCGCTTCTCTGGAACATGGTCAACGGCCTTGAGAGAAAGCGCGGCAGCGTCAGCATCGTCTCGATCCTGATCCTGACATGGGCCTCGCTGCGCTTCTTCCACTCCCTCGTGCTCTCGATCAACCACGCCTGGGGAACGCGACGACTCCCCTGGTGGCAGATGCCGGTGAAAAACCTGCTGATGATCCTGGCCATGTCGGGCACGCTCTTCATCGGAACGGTGGTGCCCGCCATTCTTCAGGGTGTTGCAAAAGCCCTACACTCGGTTGAGGAACTGATCACGGAATCGTTTCCCGGGCTCCATCTTGACCAACTCCTGGCCCTTGTGGACATCAGCCGCTATCTGGTCGGCACCCTCGTGCTTTTCTATTCTTTCACGATCCTGTTCATGCTGGCTCCGCGTCACCGGACCCGCTTCTCGCAAATCTGGCTGCCCGCGCTTCTGGTCTCGGTCCTCCTCCAGCTGGGGCAGGCATTCTTCGTCAACATCGTCCCCAAGCTCGTGAACTACAACGCGATCTACGGCACGATGGGGAGCATGATGTTCCTGCTGCTCTGGGTTTACATGGCCGGAGTGATCATCATCCTCGGGGGATGCCTTTGCGCCGCCATGGCCCACCTTGGCGGCCATGCCTACATCAATCACCGCCAGATCGGATCACATCACGGGGAAAGCGATCACCCGGAACCGTAAGGGGGGGGAAAGGGATGAAGCTTGAAACCGGAAAAGGGCGACAGTCTTGTTTTCTTCAGGTTTCAGCCTTCAGGTCTCAGCCCTCGCTGTTCACTACTCGATCCAGCCGAGGATATTGAAATTCGAGGAGATCAGCACAGCCGCCAGGGCAAGGGCCCCGAGAAGATGCCCGATGATCGCGACGGGAAGAAGGATCACGATCCAACGCACAATCGCATCCTGGAAGGCAGCCTGTTTTTCCGTGGGTTCGGCGGGAAAGGGAAAGGTTTTCATGGTCGGCAGGCAAACGGGTTAACGTGACGGCGGCGCCGTGTCAACGACGAGGGGCGCGTCCCCTGCGGGGTGCACCCGTCTTCTTTCCTCCCAGCCGTCCCTGAGGCTTGTGCGACGGCATCCGGCGGGGACGGGGAATGTTTTTGGGAAGGGGCTTCGGGGATTCACCCGCGGAGGAGTCCCCGCTCTTCGTCACCGAACTTTTGGCTCCGGAAGCGGCGCGTCCCGCCTTTTTCCTGTCCTGCACCTCGCGTGTCTCGCGTCCCTTGAGGCGGAGACGGATCGGCAGCCCCGGAAAGGGCCAACGGGCGCGAAACTGGTTGAAAAGATATTCCCGGTAGGAATCGGTGATCAACTCGGCGTCATTGACGAAGAGCAGGAACTCCGGCGGGTGGAACGGGCGGTGCACTTCGGGCACCACCTGGGTGGCATAGAGAAGCTTGAAGCGCTTGCCCGACTTCGACGGAGGGGGATGCTGCTCGAAGACATCGCGGAAGAACCGGTTCAGTTCCCCGGTGGCGATGCGGGTGTCGGCCTCGGTCCGCACACTCTTGAGAGCCGTGAAAATACGACTGAATCCCTGGCCGGTCTTGGCCGAGATGCAGACAACCGGCGCGTAATCCAAAAAGAAGAGGTTCTTGCGGATCACCTCGGACTGTTCTCCCTGCGAGGCGCGGCCCCCGTCCTCCTTGCGGACGAGATCCCATTTGTTGAGCAGGATGATGCAGGCCTTCTGCGACTGCTGAAGCATGCCGGCGATCCTCTTGTCCTGCGCGGTCACACCGCTTTCCGCGTCGATGACAAGAAGTCCGGCATCGGCCCGGCGGATGGCCTCTTCCGAGCGCATCGCGCTGAAGATCTCCACCGAAGTGTCGGGACGGGAGCGGTGGCGCAGTCCCGCCGTGTCCACAAGGACATACGGATCCCCTCCCAGCTGACAGTCGACATCGAGCGCATCGCGCGTGGTGCCCGCGATATTGCTGACAATGCTGCGTTCCTCGCCCAGCAGGCGGTTGAGCAGGGAGGACTTGCCGACATTGGGGCGCCCCACGATGGCAAGACGGGGTGCATCGCCCTCTTCAGGTTCCTCCGAAACCATCCCTCCCAGTTTTCCGGTGATCCTCTCGAAGAGATCGTGCGTGCCCCTCCCGTGGGCGGCGCTGACGGTGACCACCTCCGCAAATCCCAATTCATAGAAATCGGCGGCGAACGACTCGTGCATTTCCTGATCGATCTTGTTGATCACCAGAATCAGGGGTCGCCCCCCCGACCGGAGCATCAGGGCCAACTCCCGGTCAAGCGGCGTGAGTCCGGCGCGGCCGTCGACCACGAACAGCAGGATGTCCGCGCTGGCAATCGCCGCCTGGGCCGCCGTGTGGGTCGCCTCGGCGAAATCGGGATCGGGAGCATCCCCGATGCCACCCGTGTCGATGATCTCGAAGGGAACGGGGCCCGTCTTGCAGATCCCGGCCAAGCGGTCGCGGGTGACCCCGGGCTGATCGTGGACGATCGCGACGCGACGTCCCATCAGCCGGTTGAAGAGGGAGGATTTGCCGACATTGGGCCGGCCGACAATGGCTACGCGTCTCATGAGGAATGAATCAGTCGTTGGAAGTGCCCGGTGGGGGCGAGGCCTTCACCGGAAGGGTGTGTCCCCCATCCTGCAGCAGGCGGATCCCCTCGGCAATGTATCCGAATCCGCTGAACAGCGTCACCGCACCCGAGATCCAGACGATGGGCTCGCAATGACGCCACTGGAGCATCACGACCGCGACCGCCAGCATCTGCAGGAACGTGGATCCCTTGCCCAGGAGTGATGGCCGCATCTCAAGATGATCATTGAGCAGGCGCAGGATGCCGCAGCCGGTGACGATGATGACATCGCGGGAGATGACAAGAACCGGATACCAGACCGGAAGCTCGTAGGGCCATTTGGTGACGCTGAGCGTGATGATCGCCGTCAGCATGAGCCCCTTGTCCGCAATGGGGTCCAGGATCGCGCCGAGGTTCGACTTGAGCTGGAAGCGCCTGGCCAACCAGCCGTCGATCCCGTCACTGAGCGCCGCGATCAGGAAGACGCCGATCGTGGCGAGCCGGAGATTCTCGTCGGGATGCCCCGAAGCGGCGGTCTTGCCATAGTAGATCGCCAGCACGACAAAGACGGGGATCAGGAGGATCCTTGCGATCGTGATCTGGTTGGGAAGGGTCATGCTTCCGTCACATTCCGCGGCTGCGGAAAAAGCTGAAAGCTAAAAGTTAAGGAATGCCTGAAAGGGGAACGCCGCATAGTCTGGGAAAGACGACATCATGGACCCATCACGCCCGGAACCACGGCACCCCCTGACACTCACCAACGCCGGCAGGAGCCGCTCGAATCTGGCGGCCGGACTGCTCCTTCTTCCGGCGGCGACCAGGAAAGATGCCTTTCTGTTCCATGATTTCTGCCGGCACGTCGATGACATCGCGGACGATCCTTCACTTTCCGTGAAGGAAAAGCAGCAAACCCTTAATGCCTGGCTCCGTGCGCTCCATCCGGAGGATGCCACGGATCTCCCTTCCTCATTCCGCGAGATGATCGAGCGGCGAAGCCTCGATCGGGATCTCCTCGCCGAAATCGTGAGGGGGATGCTCATGGATACGGAACGGAACCGCCATGAGAGTTTCGGCGACCTTCGGCTCTATTGCCACAGGGTTGCCTCGGCCGTCGGCATCATCAGCGCGGGAATCTTCGGAGCCCGGGGATCCTCGGTGGAGCGGTACGCGGGGGAACTCGGCATCGCTCTTCAACTGACCAATATCCTTCGCGATGTCGCCGAGGATGCCTCGATGAACCGGATCTACATCCCGATGGAGGATCTGGAACGCTTCGGGGTGAGCGAGGAGGAAATCCTCAAGGGGACTCATACTCCCGCCATGACCCACCTGCTGAATCATCAGGCGGAACGGGCCGATTCATATTTCGCTAAAGCCGAACTCGCCTGGTCGGAGATGAGCGTCAACCAACGTCGTCTCATGCGGCCCTCACGGTTCATGAGCGCCATCTACCGGGAACTCCTGCTGCAGATGCACCGGAACCGCTACGATGTTCTCGCAAAACGATACCGGATCTCCGACTTCAGGAAGCTTCTGATTCTCCTCCGGGTGATGGTCTCCGGTAATTGAGACTGCAAGGACTCCTGCAGAGACGCGGAGGCGCAGAGAGGTGATTCAAGGATTGGAGCTTAGTATGCATCCCAAACTGGACAGCCCTGAATAGACGTCCTTTTTTCTTCCCCCTTTCTCAGCGCGTCTGCGCATCCGCGGGAGAATAACTTATGCGGCTAGCCCTTGAAATTGTCGGCCCACGCCTTCACGGCGGGATCCATCTTCACAAGATCAGGCCATCCGCGGGTGTATCCTTCGCCCGGAATTTTCTTCGTGGCGTCGAAGCCCATGTGGCTCCCCATATTCGGGAGAGTCGGCGCATGGTCGAGGCTGTCCATCGGGTTCTTGGTGAAGGTGCTGTCACGCTGCGGGTCGGTGTTGGCCATCCAGCGAAAGAGGACCTCGGAGGTGTTCTGGACGTCGCAGTCCTCGTCCACCACCACGATGTATTTGGCGAACATCATCTGGCCCATCCCCCAGAGACCGTGCATCACCTTGAAGGCCTGCCACGGGTACTGCTTCTTGATCGAGACGAAGACAAGGTTATGGAAAGTCCCCTCGGCCGGTAGCGCCATGTCGACGATCTCGGGGAAGTTCATCTTGAAGATCGGAAGGAAGATCCGGACGCTCGCCTCCCCCATGTAGAAGTCCTCCATCGGGGGGATGCCCACGATCGTGCAGGGATACACCGCCTCTTTCCTCCGGGTGATGGCCGTCACATGGAAGACGGGGTAGTCATCCACCGGCGTGTAGAAGCCCGTATGGTCGCCGAACGGCCCCTCCGGACGCGTCTCCCCCGGTTGGACATATCCCTCGATCACGAAGTCGCTCTCGGCGGGCACTTCCAACGGCTGGGTCACGCATTTCACGAGATCGACCGATTTCTTGCGCGCGAATCCGGCGAAGAGGATCTCGTCGATGCCGTCGGGCAGCGGGGCGGTGGCGGCCAACGTGAAGGCGGGATCGCCACCGAGGCAGATGGCGACCGGCATCTTCTCGCCGCGCTCGTAGTAGCGCTTGCCGTGACGGGCACCGACCTTGTGCACCTGCCAGTGCATCCCGGTGGTCTTCCCGTCATAGATCTGGATCCGGTACATGCCGACATTCCGCTCACCCGTGTCGGGATCCTTCGTGTAGACGGTTGGGAGCGTGATGAAGCGACCCCCGTCCTGGGGCCAGCACTTCAGGATCGGCAGATGATCGAGGGAAAAAGGCTCACCCTCCCCCATCTTGCTCACGACCTCCTGGCAGGGTGCAACCTTGACCATGCGGGGGCGGGCATGGATGAGGTCGATGCCGTTGCGCAGGAGCTTCCAGGCATCCTTCAAACTCTTGGGCGGCTTGGCCTTCATCAGGAACTCAAGCTGCGAAGCGAGTTCGTCAACGGAACCAAGCCCCAGGGCCATCGCCATGCGGCGCTTGGAACCAAGGGCATTGATCGCGAGCGGAAACTCCGAGACACGGCCGTTGATCGTCGGCTTCTCAAAGAGCAATGCCTTGCCGCCGCCCGGAGACTTCATCTCCCGGTCGGCGATCTCGGTGATCTGCAACTCGGTGGCCACCGGCTCCCTGATGCGCCGGAGCTCGCCCGCATCTTCAAGGGCCTTCAGGAATGCTGCGTAGGATGGATAGGCCATGGTGTGTCGGCGGCAAGAATGAATGGTCGCTGCCGGAAAGTCACAAAAAAGATTGCTCCGGCCGCAAATGCATGGATGATTGTCGGCCCTCGGGGTTCCCCGAGGCATCCCAGGAGTTGTAGCTCAATTGGTCAGAGCACCGCCCTGTCACGGCGGGGGTTGCGGGTTCGAGCCCCGTCAACTCCGGTGGGATTTTTATCCTGCAAGGAGCAGGAATCGGCAGGGGAATACGAAGAACTGCCTCTCAGTGGACGCGAAGGGCGTTCACACTGGAAAGGATTCCGGAGATCATGGAATAAGCAACGACTCCCACAAACAGGGCCACGATCAGGATGACGGCAGGTTGGATGAGCGTGGTCAGCACCTCGATTTTACCGGAGAGCTCCCTGTCATATCTCTTGGCTGCCCTCTGAAGAGAGCCGGAGAGATTTCCCGTCTGCTCCCCCACAGCAAGAATATCCAGCAGGACGGGCGGGAAGAATCCGGTTTTCCGGAGAGAAGCGGCGAGCGAGGATCCCTCCCTCACCATGGCGGTTACCTCCTCAAGCAGAACCTTCAGGTAAACATTGGAGGTGGCTCCCTTGAGCAGCTCCAACGAGGCAAGCATGCCGACGCCATTGGAGACAAGCGTTGAAAGATTCTGGGTCATCTCGGCGAAGAACCGGGTTTTGAGAACGGCGCCAACCAGGGGAACCTCCAGTTGCCTCCTGTGCCACCAGTCCCTGCCCGAAGGAGTTGCCACGGCCGCGCGGATGGCCGCCCCGAGGGCGAAGATCACGAGCAGGATAGCCCACCAATAATGACCGCAAAAGAGGCTTACGGAAATCAGTGCCTGGGTGATCGCCGGGAGTTTCTGACCCGATTTGCCCAGCAGGACCGAGAGCTGCGGCACCAGAAAGGTCAGGAAGATGAACATCAGCACGATCGCCGATGTGAACACGATCGCCGGATAGACAAGTGCCGAGGTCACTTTCCGACCAAGCTCACCCACCATCTCGAGGTGGGCGCACTGGCGCTTGAGGATCTGAGGGAGGGCACCGGCGGCCTCACCGGCAGCAACGAGATTGCAGTAGAGGGGATCAAAGGACTTGCCGCAGCCCCGCAACGCCGTCGAGAAGCCGACTCCCTCCCTCACCTGCCGGCGAAGCGTGGAAGCAACAGTTTTCACCGGGGTCCGCTCCTGACGCTGCTCAATGACTTTCAAGGCTCCCTCCAGCTGCAGGCCTGCCTCAAGGAGTTCCGCGAGTTCCTCGGTGAAAAAGAGCAACTGCTTTCCAGTGAGGCGGGGAAGTCGGCTCGCCGATTCCGGTGACACCTCATCATCACCCATCGGACGACCAGGCGTGGACTTTTCCTTACCTCCGGGGGAAACAGCTGCCTCGGCGATGATCCCCCCGGGCTGAAGCCCCCGTTCACGCAGCCTGCGATAGGCATCGGCCTCGGACAAAGCCTCCATGCGCCCGCTTTCGGAACGACCCGTGGCATCAACCGCACTGAAGGTGTAATAGGGCATGAAGATGGCTTTTGAAAAAGCCCCCCTCATCGATTCGAAGACGGCACGATGTGTCAAAATGATTTTTCATCAACACCGTTGGGTTTTGTGACTGAATTGTAACATTGCACCCGTCTCGACAACCGACAAATGCCTTGGAGTGGATGACTCGGAAAGATAATGAAGAACGGATGAGAACCGTCCTTCGCCTCGCCGTCGCCGTGATGGCCTGCGGCATTTTTGGCTCCGACGTTCTCTTGGGAGTTACAAGCGATTCCCTCCCCCCGATCCCTCCCCTCACCATCAATCTCCGGAAGGATATGGCCACCAATGCCATTCCTTACTGGTTCACCGGGAGTGTTGGCATCATGCCCGAGTCCGATGCCGTGGAAGTTCCCATCGCCCCCCTGGCATCCCAGGATGACATCGGATTTCATGCCGTGACCGTGGTTTTCGATGACAACGGGGATGGCGGTCCCGTGGTGGAGTGGATTTCCCAGGACAAGAACCTGACCCTTCTGAGCGCAGGTCTGGGAGAGACAGGCGTGGCTCCCGGTCTGAACGCCCGCACGATCCTGATCCCCCAGGGACTGACACTGGATGGTGGAACCCTTCGTGTTTCCTTTGCCGGAAGATTCCGGAGGCTGCTTACGCTTGCCGTGCAGCCGTGCAGGGAATTGGCTGTCGCCGCCATGTCGACGGGTAACGGCTTGGTTCCCGGCCTTGTGATCGGCAATGATCGCGTCCTTACCCTGCCGGAAGTCTATGACACCCCCTCCCCCTTCACTCGGGGAGACAGGTCCGAGGGCCGGACCGTGCATGCGGAGCTCCTCACCGCAGCTTCGTCCCTGGACTCACCGGGGCAACTGGAGATTATCGTCCCGTTGGGATCCGTGCCCGCCGGATCATGGATCGGCAGTGATGTCGCCGGACTCGATCCGGAATCATGGATCGAAGTCAGCGTGAACGGTGAGTCTCTCGGAGCAATTGGCATGGAGCCCTTTCCTCTTCAGGACTCCGCCACCCTTTTCTCCGCATCGGGTCGCCTTCTCAGGGCAGGATGGCGCAAGGGAAGCCTCTATGTTCCGCCACGCCTCTGGAAAGAGGGAGAAAACTCGGTGACCATGACCCTTCGCCGCTCGACGGGTGACGAGGGAAAACCCGTCCTTCTTAGGAACTCCTCCCTTGATTTACTCTATCCTCCGGCATCGAATACCCAGCCTGCCGCAGTGAAGGATGCCTCGATTGCTGAAAATCCGATGCCGATGTCGGCTATCAAGGTTCCTGAATCCCGATCCATGACCAACGGAATCAGAGAGGCATCCCCCTCCTTCCTTTATCGCGCGACCATCCCTGCCGAGCCTCGCATGGCCACGGAGCCCTCAACTGCCGCCCCTTGACCGTGATCCCGACTTGGCGGAGATCTACCTTGTGACAATACTTAAACCGTCTCTCCCACCAAGATGATGACACCCAGAATCACCATATCACCACGTTTGCGCGCCGAAGCGGGTTACACCCTCTTTGAGATCATGCTCGTGCTGGGCATCATCGCCGTATTGGTCGGATCCGCAATCTACATGCTCTCGGGGAACATCGATGTGGCCAAGGAGCAGCGTGTCCAAAGCGACATTCAGGCTATCTCGATGCAGCTTCGGACCTACGAGATGCTCAATTACCGCAAACCAACCACCGAGCAGGGACTCAGGGCCCTTGTCCAGATGCCGGCCGCGGCTCCCAAACCCCAGCATTGGAAAAAGCTGATGGAGAGCGTCCCGCTCGATCCTTGGGGCAACGAATATGTCTACCGGAACCCCGGGAAGTTCAAGACCGACGGGTACGACCTCTACTCTCTTGGACCGAAGGGGACGGAGGGTGAGGGCAATATCGGCAAATAGGATCTCATCCGGCGCGGGATTCACCCTGCTTGAGATCATCATCGCCCTTGCCCTTGTGGCGATCTTGGTTTCCGCCGCGCTTCCCTATCTGTTTGACTCCTTTGCCTCCTCGGAGGGTGAGCGCGCCATGGAAAGCATCATCTCCAAAGCTCGGGAGACCCGCTCTGAAGCGATGGACGCTGGAGAACCGCGCCGCCTCCGTCTGTGCTCCACGGGACTGGAGGGGATACCGCTGCCACGGGGATGGAAACTGGAGGTGCGGGGATTCAATGATTCGAAATTCCATGAACCGAGGCGGAAGCAGGTCTGGGAATTCAACACGGCCGGGATCTGCGAACCTCTCGCCCTACGGATCAGCAGTGGAGAGCGTCAGGTCACCGAGGCATTCGACGCCCTTACAGGGCAACCCATCCATGCCGAGGAATAGAATCCTGAAAGCGGGGGGATTCACCCTGTTCGAGGTCCTCATTGCGCTGGCCGTATTCATGCTGGCGGTGACGGGACTCGCCGTCGCTCTGGACACCGCGCTGGACGCGGCGCTGCAAGTCAGGGAGAGGTCCCTGTGCAGATCGGAGCTGGAATCCCGCCTTGCATACTGCCAGGCCAACCCTCCCCCCGAGGGGTCCCCTCGCATTGTGGAGGCGAATCGGAACCGGGGGATCCGCGTGGAGGAATCCCTCGCCGCTTATCCCGTCAGGAACTCCGCCGGCGCCGAGGTTGCCGGTTTGAAGAAACTGACCATCATCACCAGGGCCGGAAAAGAGAGTGACCGTGCAGAGATCCTGATCAACAGGCCATGAGCAGCACTTTCCCAAACGGCCTGCAATCCTCCCGCAGGGGTTTCACCCTGCTTGAGGTGCTGCTCTCCATGGGGATCCTGGCACTGATTGCCGGATCAATTTACGCGATCTCAAACTCCGCGATCACGGCTTCACGCACCGCCATGGAGCAGCAACTCACCCTTCGCAGGGTGGATGCGTTCCTCCGCGTCACCCGCGACGCCCTGCTTAATCTGCCCGCCCAGGCAACGGTCTCCCTCGAGGTGGCGCGCGGCATCGGCGGCGATCCCGAACCCAGGCTCACGCTCGGCAACGTGCAGGGTCTCTTCGGGGTTCCAAGCCTCGGGGGAGGAGCTCTTGTCCTTGCGGCCAGGCCACGTGCCGACGGTACGAGAACCATCACCATGCTGAGAATCCCCCCCAAGGCGAACGAGCGGGAACTCGCGGCCGCTCTCGCAGCACCCGGAACACCACTTCTACCCGGAGTCAGGAAACCTCGTTGGTCCTTTCTGTCCGGTGATTCCTGGAAGGAGGAGTGGCCCGTCGGCAGTCCTCGTCCTGCCTTGGTGCGGCTCCAGTTCGGGATCAGCGGCATTGCGGATCCCGTGGAGGCGATTTTCTTTCTTCCTCCCGTAGGCCCCCCCCCGTCCGGGGAAGCGGCATCACCGGCACCATCGCCGGTTCCCTCTCCGACTCCCGGCACCTAGGTTACCTCCGTCATGAACCGGCATCCTTTCCCACCTCCATCCGCCGCTTCCGGTCGTTCTGGAATGGCTCTTCCGATGGTGCTCTGGACGATCGCATTGCTCACGGGGATCGCCCTTCTGCTGGCAGGCATCATCAACGCATGGATCGTCGAGGAGACGCGCGCGGGCAAACTTTTCCGGGCAAGACAGCAGGCGCTCTCGGGAGTCGCCGTGGCGATGAATCCCGGAATCCTACCCGGCGATCCGCTGCTGCAATCAAAGTCGAAGGATACGGAGGAAGGTTACGACGTTGTGATCAAGGATGAGTCGGGCCTCATCAACCCCAACTACTTCCTTTCGCGGGTCCCGGACCGGAGGGATCTTCTCAAACGGCTCTTCGCTTCGTGGGGACTCGACATGAATCAATCCGATGCGGCGGCCGACGGGCTCTTTGACTGGCAGAGCCCCGCCCCCTTCCGATCCCTGCACGGGGCCAAGAAAGCGGAGTATGATGCGGCGGGTCTTGCCGGAATGCCACCGGGGGCTCCGTTCGTCTCGCCCGAGGAGATGTCGCTTGTGATCGGATTTGATCCGGTGCTGAAAGCCAGGCCTGATTATCGTTCGTTTTTCACAACCCACTTCAACGGCCCGGTCAATATCCTGCGTGCCCCCAAGGGAGTCCTGACCGACTTCCTGGGACTGACGGCCATCCAGACCGATGCCTGGATCACACTCCGCACCGGCAAGGATGGCATCGAGGGGACTGCCGACGACGTGAAGCCGGATAATCTCAGCAACGCCGTCGCCCTGATGGGGGTGAGCGGCTCCTCGCGCAATCTCATTATGGAAAGTTGCGGAATCAAGGGCGGGGTTCGGCGGATCGAGAGCACCGGCTTCTGCAACGGGGTACGGCACCGCATCACGGTAATCTGTGCCGAAGCCCCATCAGAAAATCCCCAAGCCGCAGCGCCTGTGCTAGGGTGGTCGGAGCAATGACAGCAGAGATGACAGAAACGCCCACCATGCATGGTCAGGGAAACGCCGACGGGGATTCTTCCCACGTGGCTTTGCGGCGTCCTCTTCCAGGGAGCAAGGTGCCTCCGGGCATCATCCTCGATCGCCCCGGCATCTCCGAGGGATCCTGGGAACGGTGGTTGTTCCCGGCCGAAGGGGGAGAGGCCGCGCGTCTGAGCCTCGATTCCACGATTCCCAGGGGCCAGGAGAGCGTGACGGCCATCCCCTCCTCCCTGCTCTATTCATGGCCCCTCTGGGTCTCCTCGGAAGGCGCACCCGCGGACCTGGCGCGGATGGAGCTCTCCGGAAGGCATTTTCTCAAGCGGGGCATGGAAAACTCCCTGGTTGTGCTCCCGGTGCTGGAGTCAGGCGGAAGACGTCTTGTGATGGCTGTTGTGCCGGAGGAACCCTTCCCTGACGGAGCGATGCTCCCGGGGTGGAAGGAGTCTTCCCGTTTCCAACTCCCCTGCGACGTGCTTGGAAGCGTGCACGGGCATGATCTGGTTCTTTGGCTGGAGTGGGGCCGTTTCCAAATGGCTTTCTTCCGGGAGAAAAAACCGGTCTGGTTCTGCGCACTGGAAGCACATGGTGCAGGCGGCATACTTCAAAGGAGCGCCTTGAGGCTTCTTTCCGAAAAGGTGATCGGGCACCTGCCACTCTCGATCGCCCTCTGCGGAATACCGCCGGAAACCGCTGAGATCTCTGCCGAAGAACTTCAACGGATCTTTCCCAGGGCACGGATTCATGCCATTGCCGGGCTCGATGAGGAGGGGCTGACCTCCCTTCCCAAACCGGTTCCGCCTTCCCCGTCGGTTGATATCCCCCCAGCGGAGGCCGTTAAACAACGCGATCTCCGTGGCAGACGGCAACGCCTCCTCAACATTGCCGCCGCGGCAATGATCCTTTACATCCTGATGATTCTCTGGGGCGCCGGGGATCTCTTGATCCGAAAAGTGACACTGAAACGCCTGCACCGCGAGGCAGCCTCTCTCTTGGAACCGGCCCAGAAGGCCCAGGAGGCATCGGATCGCTGGAACACCTCCCGCCGCGCCGTGGACCCCTCCACCTACCCGCTTGATCTCCTGGCCGTGGCAGCCGTGCCGACGGAGGGAGGCAAGGTTCGCCTGACCGGTTTTTCGATGGATCAGGATCACCTGCAGATTGCAGGCGAAGCAACCGATGTCACCCAAGCCTACTCCTTCATTGAACAACTCAGGAACAACCCCCGGCTTCAGGAATACGAATGGACGGCCGGCCAGCCCCAGCTTGCCGGAAAGAACAGCGTCCGCTTTGAGATGACCGGGGCCCGCAATATCCCGAAACCATGAAGCGGCTTGCCCCCGGCGAAAAAAGACTTTTGCTGATCCTCTGCGGGGCGCTTTTCCTTGCGGGAAACATGCTTGGATTGAGGACATTCCTGCAGGCGAGATCGGGCCTTTGGAAATCCATTGAGACCACTAGGGCCGGGATCGCAGAAAGCAAGGGATGGATCGAGCGCGGGGAAATTCTCCGGGGGACCACGGAATGGCTCGACTCCCATCCCATGCCCGGAACGGCACCTGATGCCGCAAGCGCCGGGCTCCTGAAATCGGAGCGGGAGGCGGCGGAAAAGTCGGGACTCAAAGTGATCGAGGAAAATCTTCTCCCCCCGCAGTCCTCTCCCCAGGGCTCCAGCGTGACAGTCGCCGTGAAACTGAACGGACCCTTTGCGGGACTGGTGAAGTTTCTTTTTGCCCTGCAAACCCCCTCCGCGTGGAGGACCATTGACAAGATCGAGATCAAGAGTGACACGCAACCCCCGAACGTGCTGGTTGATCTGGAACTGCGCCAGCTGTTTCAGCCGGTCGATAGTTCCGCAGGATCGAAGCCTTTGCTGCCCAATCCATGAACTCGCGATCAAAAACCACGTCACTTCCATGGATGGTACCTCTGATGACGGCGCTTCTTTGCCTTACCGATGCGGTTTTAGCCTCACCCGACACCGCCGAGGCATGGAAACAACCGCGGGAACTGGATGCATTCGCAAAACTCATCGCCCATTCCCCCTTTTCCCTTCCCACGTTGGAGGATAGCTCCCCCCTGGCGGAACGCTATGCCATGACGGGAATCATCACCATCGGCGGAGAGGAGCAGGTCTTTGTCTTTGACCGGACCGACAAAAGCCGAGAGCTTTTGACCGGAAGGCCAAATGCCAAAAACATGTCTCTTGTCTCCTTGATCCGTGAAGGCAAAAATCCCGTCAAGGCAACCATCCGCGTAGGGGGAGAGACGGGCACCATCGGGTTCATGGAGGGAGCCTCGCCCCAGGCCCAAGCTTCCGCTCCCGTGCCAGGCTCCCCCGCCTCGGCGAATGTGCCCCCATCCGGCATCACCCTTCCACCTCTCCCTCCCCTTCCGAAAACACCACCGAACACTCCCCAGGGCAGGCGCATCATCCGCAGGCCTGTCATCACGCCTCCGCAGACCCCCTCAACCCCAGCCCCATGATCCCACTCACCCACCGGACCGCTTCGCGCGGGATCGTCATCGCGGCGCTGCTCCTCCTTGGAATTGCAGCCCTGATCGCACAGCCGACACCCCCTCCCACTGCCCAGGAAACCATTTCCATCCAGTTTCCCCACACCTCGGTCGCGGAGGTACTGACTGTCTACGAAAAACTGACGGGCAAGCGCCTGATCCGTGACTCCAATCTTGCCGGACCTGAGCTCTCCATCATGGTGACCGATCCCATTCCTCACAAGGAGGCGATCTCACTGATCGAGAGCTCCCTTCTCCTTAACGGCTACACGCTAGTCCCCGTGGACGAGAACACGGTCAAGATCCTTGGCCCAAGCCGCCCCCCCCGAACCGAGGGATTGCCTCTCTATCTCGAGGAGTCACAGCTTCCCAGGGACGGTGACAAAATCGTCAGCTTTTACCAACCGCTGCGCTTCCTCTCTCCGTCCGAAGCCGTCTCCATCGTTCAGGGGGTGGTCCAGATGAACGCCTACGGATCCCTGGTCGCCGTGCCCAACACGAGCGCCCTCGTCATCACCGACAAGACCCCGATCATCAGGAAAGCGATCGCATTGCTCCAGATTGTGGATCGTGAACCAAGCCAGATCATCACGGAATTCATCCCTCTGCAGCGGGCCAATGCCGAAAAAGTCGTGGAAACACTCAACCAGATGTTCGGGGCGGGATCGGGGGGCGGTTCCACCCCTGCCCAACCGCCTCAGGGAGGGCAGCAGGGAGGGGCCGTGGTGTCAGCGGGGGGAGACATTCATCTGCTCAGCGGCAAGGCCCAGTTCATCGCCGAGAAAAGGACCAACAGGATCCTCATGGTGGTCAAGGCGGAGAACTACAAGTACCTCCGGGAACTGATCTCGAAACTTGATCAACCCGTTGAGACGGACCAACCGCTTATACGCCCCCTCAACTACATCTCCGTGGGCGATCTCTTTCCCGTCCTGGTCGACATGCTCAAGGGAAAGGATGACCAGAACTCCAAGGATTCTTCGGGTGGGATCGCCAAATCCCAACCCACCCCGCAGAGTCAGGGCCAAGGCAGTTCCCAGAATCCAGGCGGGGCCTCGACGGGTGGTGCCGTGTCGAACACACCCGATAAACTCACCGATGTGGCGGCCCAGAACCCTCCCCAATCCGCAACGATCGGCGCCACCAGCATCATCGGCGACTCCAGTGGCAACTCGATCATCGTCTACGGTCCGCCCGACAGCAAAGCCAAGGCAGCCCAGATCATCGACCTTCTCGATCGTCGTCCCAAGCAGGTCTATTTGGCCGCGGTGATCGGTCAGATGCAACTCGATGACGAAATGGAATACGGAGCCTCTTGGTTCGCCAAAATCAATACCGGCGGAACAAACAATCTCATCGGAGCGGCCGTCAACGGGAGCATTGCCGGCGTCCTGACAAACCTCGTGACCAGCGGACTTACCAATGCGATCAATGCCTTTCCCTCCTCACTCACGGGTCTCACCGTCTACGGCGCCATCGCGCAGGGAGTGAGCACCTACGCACGCGCCCTCGAAGTAACCGGAAAATTCCGGGTTCTCTCACGCCCTGTCGTGTACACAAGCAACAACAAGAAAGCGGTCATCTTCAACGGGCAGAACATTCCCGTTCCTTCCCAAACCCAGAGCACTTCGCTTTCCGGAGGGACCACCCTCGGAAACACCATCCAGGCCAACATCACCTACATTCCAGCCGTGCTGAAGCTGGAGGTCATCCCCCTGATCAATGCGGACCGGGAAGTCAATCTGGTGATCGCCCAGCAGAATAACCGTGTGGGAACCTACCAAAACGTCGGGGGGGTCCAGGCCCCCACCATCCTGACACAGGAACTCACCACCACCGTGCGGGTCCCGAGCGGTTCCACCATTGTCCTGGGAGGGTTGATCCAGGATGACAAGCAGTCGGATGACCGTGGCATCCCCCTCATCAACAGGATCCCCGTGGTCGGGGCGCTTGCCGGAGGCCTCTCGAACAAGAAACGCGTCCGCCGAGAGCTCGTCGTCATGATTCAACCCATTGTGGTGGAATCCAACGAGGCGATGGAGAAAGCCAGCCTGGAGCAGGGAGGGGATAGCGACCTCGGTCAACGGGCCCGCACCCTCAAGGAAAAACTACGCCCGACACCGACCCCGACTCCAAAGAAGAAGAAATTCCAGCTCTTCCCTCAAAAGAAGATCGATAATTTCTGAGCAATTCCGCCATCGCCGGCAATCACCAATCCAACGACATGGCCATTCCGCAGCAACGGTCCGCGATGGATTTTGCATGCCTTGAGGATCTCCTCATCCATGCAGCGGAGCTTGCCGGCTGTGCTGATCGGGAATCGCTCCTCGCACTGTTGTCGACTTCCTCCTTCGCCCAGCAATCGCTTGTGGGAATGATCCTCTCGAGCGGAATGGTTGCCGAGCACGACTTCCAACGCGAACTCTCAAGCGTTCTGGGAATGGAGTGGAGGGAGGAGTCCGATGTCTCACCCGCGGAAAACCTTCGATCCTCCTTCCCTGCAAGTCTGGCACTCGGATTCCAGATCCTGCCCGAAGCAGGGGAGAACCTTAGCGACGAACTGCGTCTGCTAATCTGGGATCCCTTTGACCACGCTGCCTGGCAGGCAGTCTCCCATCACCATCCCGGCCCGGTGCGTCTTGTGATGACAACCAGGAGGCGGCTGGTAGAGGCCGTGAAATCCGCCTATGGAGTGGGCGCGGAGACTTTTGAGGAACTTCTGGAGGGACGGGACGAGGAAATTGTCACGGAGAGGGAGGAGATCAACGTGCTCGACGGGGAGGATCCCGAGGCCTCCGTCATGAAGTTCGTGAATCAGATCCTCCGAGAGGGACTCCAGCAGGGTGCGACCGACATCCATTTCGAACCTCTCGGTCACGACCTGAGGATCCGTTACAGGATCGACGGCATCCTGCACGAGGCACCCGTCCCTCCAAGGATCCGCCTCCTCCAGGATTCCGTGATCTCCAGACTGAAGATCATGGCCTCGCTGGACATCGCCGAGCGACGTCTTCCCCAAGACGGGCGCATCGCGCTGGAACACAAAGGGCGCCCCATCGATGTGCGCGTGGCCACGATCCCCTGCGTGCACGGGGAGAACGTCAGCCTGAGGTTGCTAGGGCAGGAACAATTCGACTTCGCGCGCCTCGGTCTGGAGCCTTCCGTGGAGAGGAAAATCCGCTCGCTCATCGGCATGCCCAACGGCATCGTTCTGGTAACCGGTCCCACGGGCTGCGGAAAGAGCACCTCGCTTTATACCTTCCTGAGTTCGCTGAACGTCAAGGAACGGAGGATCGTCACCATCGAGGATCCCGTGGAGCACAAGATCGACGGGGTGATCCAGATCGCCGTGAAACCCGAGATCGACCTCACCTTCGCCAATGCACTGCGGAGCATCCTCCGCGGAGATCCCAACGTGATCATGGTCGGCGAGATGCGCGACGTGGAGACCGTCGATATCGCGATCAGGGCCGCATTGACCGGGCACCTTGTCTTCAGCACCCTCCACACCAACGACGCGGTTGGCGGGATCACGCGTCTACTGGACATGGGCGTGGAGCCATTCCTGGTCGGCTCCTCGGTCCGGGCATTCCTGGCGCAGCGCCTGGTCCGCAAACTCTGTTCCAAGTGCTCCAAACCCACGGAGATGGGTCCGGAGGAACTCAACAGGATCGGCTTTCCCGGGGAACTCGCCGCGGGACTTCGACAACCGGTCGGTTGCCAGCATTGCCGGAACAGTGGCTATGCTGGACGGCTCGCCATCATGGAGATCTGCATGATGACGCCGGCCCTTCAGGATCTGCTCCAAAAAAGGGCTACAGGAACGGAATTGGCGGAGCAGGCCATACGCGATGGGATGATCCCCCTGAGAAAGGACGGCTGGCATAAGGCGTCCATGGGACTCACCTCCGTCGAAGAGGTCCTGCGGGTCACTGCCAGCGATCTGGCCATGGTGGACGAGTAGCCATCATTGTCGGAAGCAACATCTTGGCTCCGAACAACCCGTATCCAGAAACACTCCCCCCGTAGCTTGCTGAGTTTTCGAGTAATCCATCACTGGTCATCATTGGCATCTCCCCGGCGGCGGGTCTTTTGCAAACCTTGCCCCCTAATACCCCGATCACTTGCCACTGAACAAAGTAAACCTGCAGGCCATCTTCCTGACGCCAAGTAGGGGATTTCTGATTAATCCCACTTTGTCTATTGGATTCCGTTAAGTTAGGGGTGCTTTTCTAGCAATGAGAAACACTTGTCTTTTGGAATGAGCAGGCATTCTCCAGATGCCATAGCATGTTCATTGCCATGGTTTTGCAATAATCATGACCAAAAAGGAAAACTGAAGAACCGTGATGACGAGCCCATATGCTATCACTTTCAATAGGGAGTACGAATCCGGGAACATTTCCGGAACATCTTCATAACCATGGCAGCACTCCGTGGGGGGATGCGATACTTCTGGAGGGGTAGACTTGAATGCTTGCATGTCCTCGATGTAGATGCTCGAGGGATGCCTTGAAAAGAAATATGTTACATTTCCGTAACATTATTATCATTGACATCTCTCCCTATTACTGAACTAGAAATCGCCTTAGCCTTTTAAGGCACCAGTCGAAACTGTCCCGACTGTTACGGTTTTCCCTTTTTTTCGCGCCGATAGGCATCGCGGGTCATGAGAACCAGTTTATTGTAAATGGTCTCGTAGATGGCGAAACTTTTGCCATCGCCCGAATTCCAAACGCGGTTCATTGAAAGGCGTCCTACCGGGATCCAGGTCATGCCGTCACCGTAAACACGAAGGATTACCTCGATGTCACCTTCACTGAGAGCATTTGGAAATCCGCCGGATTCGGCAGCGGAAAAGATGCAGATCTGGTCGCATTGGCCGTGAAACATGTGTGCCACGACACGATAAGGCGCCTTGTGATAATGAAGGAGATCCCCGGCCCTTTTGACAGGTTTGCCGAGCAGTCCTTCCATTTGCGCCTCGGAAGCACCCAGTTGAGCCTTGGCCGGACTTTCCAACAAGAGCGACACGGCAAGAATGGCCGTCAAGGCATGAGGACCGTACGAACAAGGGCGCCCTGTCATTCCCTTTTTCCCGTGAGCGAAATGCCAGCGCCCAGATTGGCGTTCATAAGGCCTTCATGCCTCATGGCATGATGAGAGATCGGGTGATTTCAGTTCCCCTTTGTATTGATGAGCTTGGATATGGCGATCTCGTTCAGGGTGAGAGGATATTGCTGAAGGAGCTTTGCAAGATACGCCTTGGCGAGAACCTGGGCTCTTTGATTGCGGAGTTCATTGACAAGCGATCCCTTGATATCGTCGAGGCTTGCCGTATAGGGATCCTTCACCTCGAGAACCTTGATCACGTGCCAACCGTCATTAAGGCGGATCGGATCCGTGATCCCACCTTTTGAGGATGAGGCGATGGAGGCACGGATTTCAGGCTGGATCTGGGACTCTGCCAGAAAACCAAGGTCGCCGCCGCGCGGGGAACTGTTGGGATCATCGCTCTGGGATTTTGCAACTTCTGAAAAATCACCGGATTTGACTCCTTTGACAGCGGCATCAAGTCTGGTCTGCGCCTTGCTCTCGGTCTCCTTGTCACTTCCCTTGGGGCAGGCGATGTAGATCTGGGCGAGATGGTACTGCTTGGGAACCTGAAGGGCATTGTTTTTCTTAAGGACATCGTACGCAGACTGCAGTTCGGCCGATGACGGATAGTCGGCGGGGGGCGCCGCCACGGACTGCAGGTAGGATTGGGTGATCGCCTGCTGCCTGACTCTTTCAAGTTGGGCGGCTATCTGGGGCTGCTGTTCCCATTTTTTCGCAAGAGCCTCCTTGTAGACAAGTTGCTGGATGATGATTCCCCGGACAAACTCGTTCATCGCGGCAGTATCCTTCGAGAGTAGCAATTGGTCACGGAGCGGCAGCTTTTCAACGAACGGCTTGATGTCGTCGGCTTTGACCTCGTTCTCGCCGACCTTGGCGATGACAGCGTTATCTGCGCCGATGAGCATGACGGGCAATGCCAGGAACATGCTGGCTGCAATGGCGAGATATTTAGTTTTCACGGTATGTTTTAGTGTGGTCTGCATGTTCATGGTCATTCGGAAAAATTGTGGACAGGGACATCATTGCTGCTTTTTAGAGCCCGAAGGGGCCTCATGACGGATTGTGTTGTCGGCGAGCTTGTTCTGGTACTCCTGAACCAGATTCTCGAACTTCACCTTGGTGACCCCGACAAACGGTTCCCTCGCAAGAATTGCCGTACCCAAACCGAATTTCGCGTATCGATCAAGCACCTCGGTGCCGAGCCGGTACATTTCGGCGTTTTTGACGCGCTGATCCGCGATGACACGATCCTGGACAATGACCTTGGATGCAAGCTCGGCTCGTTTTCCCTCGGTTGCCTTGGCATAATCCGCGAGCTTGGCATACCCCAGCTTCCACTTCGCAAGCGACTCAGCCAGATGGTTCACCTGCAGCTCCGCTGCCGAGAGCTTGGTCTTCAGATCATCGATGGTCTCGGTAGCGCTCTTTTTTTCTGAGGCGGACTTCTTGGTCAATTCTTCAAGCTGGTTCTGCGTCTCCTTGAGTTTTTCCTCCGCCTCGCTCTGGGCGGCCTGTGCGGCGGCCAGTTTTGCATTCGCATCGCGCAGTTGGATCATCGTGTTGCGAATGGTTTCCCTCATTTTCTGTTCGGCAGGGTTCCCTCCCTTTTTTTCAGCAGCGTTGGCGGATGCCGCAACGATGGCGAAAACCCCCGTCAGCAGGAGCACTCGGATCTTGTTGTTTCTGTGCATGTCTTGAAGCGGTTCAGAACCGTGAGTTGATGTCCAACTGGATGATGTCCGCCTTGTACTGCGGACCCGCGATTCCCGTGGCACTGAGCCAACGGGCCCCGATAAAGACGCTTCGCGAGAGCGCAAGGTTCCCACCCACGGAGAACCCCTTGAGATTTGTGCCACCTCCCCCGAAATCTGAATCGCAGAACCCGTCGATCACCGCATCGGACTCAACATAGCGGTAGGCCACGCCGAAATCCCAATCCCAGCGCTTCTGAAGCGCACCATGGCCGATCTTTGTCTGGATGATCCATGCGTTGTTTCCCCCGCCGTACCCCAGACCGTTGGCCCCCGGGTTGTTGATGTTTCCCTTAAGCTGGGAGGGACCGTTATTCATGATGTTCTGTGCATTCCATGCCAGATTTTGGTCCCACTCCCCGGAGAGCGAAACGACGAAGGGTTCCCAATGACGGTACTCAAGCCGAGCATTGGCGGAGAGAACCTGAAACGGTGTCGCGAGTCCAAAATACTGGAACTGGTTGATTGTCCCGTAATTGTTTTCAGGCACTGCCGGAATGTCGCGCAGAGCCATGTAGGTGTTTCCCTTCTGTGCAAAAGTAGGACGGCTGTCATCGGTGCTGAACTGAGTGTTTTGGTCATACGCAACCTGAGGGGCCGAGACCTGTCCCTGAACATTCTGGAAGTTATAATAGCCCACGGATCCCTTGTAGTAGAGATCCTTGGTGATTTTCATATCGATACCAGCCTGCGCCGCATAGAGATACTTGTCATAACTTTGAATCTTGGGCTGCTGTAATGCCGGAAAATTAAGGTCCGTGTTAAAAATGGGGAAAATTCCCGCACTGACAAAAGGCGTAACCCCCTTCAGGATTTTGTAGCGTGCCTGGGCAGCAATGCCGTCAAAAGCGATGTCATTCGCCCACATGATCGTCGTGGGCGTGTAGAAAGGGTTGTCAAACCGTCCGAATGTCAGCGCAGCCATCCTGTCTGGATCACTTCCCAACTCGTATTTCAGGAAGGCACGGTCAAGCCAGATGGCATAGTTGCTGAAATTGCCCCCGGCACCTCCAAACTGACCGTTTTGGGCCGCACCAAGGGTCTGGTTCTCCGAAACGGGGCTGCCGTTTTGACCGGTGCCAATGCGGAAGCCACCCGTGAAATTGTCACCTAGATTCACATCGGCTCCAAACCGGAAGCGGATCCTCATCTGCTGCCTGTTCTGTGTCGTGTCATAGGTTGGATAGCCGATCGGAGGCGATTGATTCCCGTTGGCCTGCGAAATATTGAAGGGCTGTCCCGTGTTGATCACATTGAAGTTAAGGGTGTCCAAGGGATTATCCGAATTTCCGTCGGGAAAATAGATTCCCTGGTATCGGAAGCGGAAATCCATGAAAGGCCTGAACTTTCTGACCCATTCAGGTACGTTGGGTTGAGCCCAACCTTCCGACTGCGCGGCCGCCATCACGTCGCGCTTGATCTCGTCGCGCATCTCCGTCTTCACGATTTCCGGGACATAGGAAACACTCACCGCATCGTCCGAAGAGGGAGGGGCGGCGGCCTCCATTGCCATCTGCTGCGCGGTTGCGGCCTGTGTCGCCGCCTGCTGCGCGATTTGCGACTGCTGGGAAGCCCGTTGGGCATCCTCCTTGGCTTGGCGAATCAGATCACCGGCATCTTCCTTGGAAAGGATGCCTCGCTGAACAAGACGATTGATCAGGTTGAGGGTGACATTCTCCGTGGGCGTCACCGGAGGAGGAGCGGTGGCGGCCATCACATCCGGAGACTGTTCCAGATTCGGGGGGGCATCCACCGGCAAGGAAGGCAGCTTCTTGCTAGATGAGCCCGACTCCGAGTGAAGTGACGGAGTGCTTGCGGGTGATAAGGCAGATTGCGAGACCTCTTTTGCCTCGCTGTCATCTGAGCTTGATGTCACGGGTGTGGCATTGGTTGTGGAGTCACCCGTCGACACATTGTTTGTTCCCGTCACGACTACAGCGTTTGAATTCGTTGAGGCAGCGTTTGTCCCGCTGGCGACAGTTCCACCACCGCTTTCCGGCACCGCATTCGTTTGCGTTGACGTCAAGGCAGGTGCAGGGAGAGCGTTCGTGTCCGCGCCGGACGGATTGGTGGCGGCGGCATCTGATGCCGTGTTCGTGGCTCCAGCTTCCGCAGGAGATTCGGCCAACCGGAAGGTTTCCCGGTTCTGCGGAACAGGCACATTGGTGGTTGCCAACTTCAAATCGGCGGCCGCATCGGGATCACCTGATATCACCGGATTGGAATCAGCCATGGAGGGGGCGGCATTGGCTCCCTGCTCCAGAGCCGATGAAGGCACATCGCCATTCTTGAAGAGATTGGACCAGTCCCCGGATACCGGCTGCGGGGATGATGCCGGGCTCGGAGAAGGGGGTGTGTCAAAGAGGGATTCTCCAGAAACAACGGTCACGGTCCCCATCAGAAGGAATGCCGAAACCATCGTAGCTTTGGTGAGAAAGTTCACTTTCATGAAAAAAGATCAATTCGGGCGCCTTGCGTTGAACTTCATCACGATCGGCATCGGCATACCCTGGGGAGGGGGTTCGCTGAGCACGACATCGGCCAGCACTTCGCTCTTGATCGCGGCGTCAAGTTCCGGATTTCCGGTGGATTGGGCAAGGGAGACCTTGCTGATGCGGCCGGTGCTGTCAGCCCAGACGCGTACCTGAACGCTCATGACGGCGCTTCTTGTTTTTTTATGCGACCGCAGGGCATCGGCAACGCGGGACTGAACCTTGCCGGCATACCACCCGTATTTGCTGCCGCCGCCGCCACCCTTGCCACCGAAGCCGTTGCCACCCATGCCGCCACCGTTTCCGGCGGCAAGACCCGAGGCATCATTGCCCTGAATGCTTGTGCTGATGGGTGCGGGTTCGGGCTCGGGAGCCTTGTCTGGCGGCTTATCCTCGCTCGGGGCCTCCTCTTTCTGGAATTTTGGCTCCTCCGGTTTGGGAGGTTCCTGCTTGGGCGGCGGGGGGGGCGGAGGTGGAGGGGG
>JACCDY010912028.1_pt1 | contig 25353 bp, 35 predicted proteins | sample 7446391 | NCBI WGS metagenome assembly JACCDY01 (sample SAMN15323451, study PRJNA562643) | freshwater metagenome | isolation source: river surface water | place: USA:Blue River Watershed | collected 2017-08-18 | reverse complement strand
TGTTACGAGGGTTGGCGACGCTCACCGTGTTTTGGTGGTCGAACCGATTCGCGGCGATTCGACCAACCGCTAGTGCGGATTTAGTCTTCGACTAGTTGGTTGGGGTTGGCGCTACATCGGTAGCGTTCGGGTCAACCGGCAGTGGTGCGTTTGGGTCGGTTGGTGCGATGCCCCATGAGCCGTCGTCATCCATGTCGCCCATGTGTCCGCGACCACCATCGTGGTCTCCGCCCATCATGCCGCCCATGTCATCGTTGCCGAATTGACCCATGTGCTCTTGACCACCAGGCATGATGCCGGTGAAGCCCATTGGTTCAATTCCGTACTTTGGTCCCATGAAGGCACGTGCGACGGCGACAGCGATGCCGAGCCCGATGAAGCTGTAACCAACGATTACACCTGCAAGAGCTAGAGGGCGACCGGCCTGCTTTGAGTCTTTGATCTGGCTAAGGGCAATGTGACCGGTGATAACACCAGCAAGGGCACCGAAACCGGTGACCGAGGTTGCTAGTGAGACAACCGAGAGGGTGTTGAGGTTGTTGAAGTTGAAACGCTGCTTTGGAGCTGCCGCGGTTTCGGTTGGTACTTCGTCAATTTCTACTGCTTTGATTTTTTCGGCCATTTTGGGTTCTCCTTTAGTTTGGCTGAGGTCAGTTGACCAGCCGAGTCTGGGAGAAACCTGCAAAGCGTCTGTATGTGGGCTAGGCGTTCTTTGGGTAGTCTCTGAAAACCTCGGCGTCTGGAAACGCCCATCGCAGGCGCGCCTTGAAAGAGAGGTAGCCATTGATCGAAATCACCGACATCACGAGGCCAACGGTTACGACCACAAATGTAATCAGCCCACCAACAAATAGCCAAGGCAGCAAGGCTAGATTTCCGTCGTAAGCAAATGCAAGAAGCGCTAAGAGAAGCGGGGCGCCGATGGTGATCGAGTGCCACACAATGGCGGCAAGCTTTTTGCCCTGCAGTTTTTGCAGATCGCTTGGTGCCGGAACCGTGGCCGGGTAGACGGCTGGATTGGTGGCTAGGTAGGCGAGAAGGTTTTTGTAGCGCTGCTCATGGCCGAAGAAGAACACGCTGGCTGGAATGGTAATGCTTGAAACGATTATCTGTAGCCAAAACACAAGCCCATAAAACTGGCCGTTGATTTCGATTAACTCTGGCAAAAGGCCGAAAGATCTGAAAATCGGAAAACCGATTAGAACGCCGAAGCTGGCTAGTGAGGCAATTCGATTACGCACTCTGAGCTGCTGAAGCAGTTCAGGGTCGGCCGGTAGCGGTTTGAACATTTATAGCCCGGCCTTTTTTGCCTTCTTGAGGCGCTGGGTCAGCTTATCTTCGGAATCGGTCGAAGTGCTCGGTTTGGCAACTGGAGTGGTTGCGACTGTTAGCGAGCTAACCGAAGTGGTGTCTAGGGGTTGCAGGTTCAATGGTTTGAGGTCACTTGAGTGAGCCGGCGCGACAGTTTGGCGATCTTTAGCAACAGCCCAAACGATTCGGTCTCTACGTCTCTTTGCAGCCATGGCTAAGAACATGAAGACCAAACCGATGAAGATGAGAACCGGCACCATGCCAAAACCACCTGGAAACCCGAAGAGGAAGGGTGCCGGAAAAGCTAATGCGCCGGCCGCGCATCCGATTCCCTGAAATGCCTTTCGCTGCGATTCAGCGACGTCGGCTTCACTATGGGGATTCAGTGGATCAAACACGGCAACTCGTTTCACTAAGCAGAACTTGATGCCAGAGTACTGCCACCTCGGAGCGCTTGATTAGCTGGCCTTGTCGCCCATTTGGGGGACATCAGAGTTATTCACATTTTGCACGGATGCCCGAAACTGCGACTTTAAGCGTCGTAGGGTTTGGTGAATCCGTGAATGTCTTTCAGGTTTTTGGCCCGCATCCACTGCACGAGACTTAGGGCAAGTGACAGTGGCATCGCTAGCATGCCCGAAAACATGATCGGCCAAAATGCCGCTTTGGCGAACGCGTCGAACGGCCCGTTCACCATGCCGGTGAGAAAGAAGATGGTGACAAAGACAAATAGAGGAGTGCCTACGAAGACATAGAAATAGATGCGAGCCCGTTTGCGAAAGGCTTGAAAATCTTCGAGCGCAACGGCTCGTCGTTCGGCGCGAATTCTGTCAGTGGACATGAGAAAACCCTAACTTGTTTGAATGTTTGTGACGGCGAGAGTCGAGTCTGCGGCGAAGTTGAGCGTTGATGGTTCGTGGCCGGCCATGATGAGTTGGGCTCCGAGTGCCGCAATCATCGCGCCGTTATCGGTGCAGAGGCTTAGTGCGGGAATGCGCAGCTCGATGCCAGCGGCCTCGCATCGTTCGGCGGCCACCTCGCGCAGTCTGCGGTTGGCAACCACACCGCCGCCGAGAAGCAGGCGCGGAACGTTGTTGTCGAGGCAAGCCGCGACAGCTTTGGTGACCAACACATCGACAACCGCTTCGCGGAACGAAGCTGCCACGTCGGCAACCGAAAAGTCTTCGCCCTTGGCTTCGGCAACTTCGACCCAGCGGGCAACCGCCGTCTTGAGCCCCGAGAACGAAAAGTCGTAGCGGTGCTTCTCCATGTCTTTCGGCAAAGTGAGACCACGCGGAAAACGAATGGCCTTAGGGTTACCGTTGGCGGCTGCCTGGTCGATCACTGGCCCACCCGGATAGCCGAGACCAAGGAGGCGAGCAACCTTGTCGAACGCCTCACCGGCGGCATCATCGATCGTCTCGCCGAGCAGCTCAACGTCTGAAACAAGTTCGCGCACAAGTAGCAAAGAGGTGTGGCCGCCCGAAACGAGCAACGCAATGGTTGGCGTAACAACCTCGCCGCGCTCAAGCACGTCGACGCCCACGTGACCAACCAAGTGGTTCACGGCATAAATCGGTTTGCCAGTGGCCACCGCGAGCGCTTTAGCCGCACCAACACCAACCATTAGCGCGCCGGCCAAACCCGGCCCATTCGTCACGGCAATCGCGTCAATTTCGCTCAGGCTCACACCAGCGGTTCGAAGAGCCTGGCGCAGCGTAGGCTGCAGAGCCTCAAGGTGAGCGCGAGCCGCGATTTCGGGCACTACTCCCCCGAACCTTGCGTGAGCATCCATCGAAGAAGCAATCACGTTGGCCAGAAGGTTGTTTCCGCGCACGATGCCGACGCCGGTTTCGTCGCATGACGACTCGATGCCCAGAACCAGTGGCTCGCGAATGGCCTGCTGAGCGCGCTCGGCAACCTTAGTGCTCAGATCGGCGCGCATGATTACCGCATCGATACCCTCGGGTTGGTAATAGGCGCGACGAAGATCGATTTGGACAAAGCCGAGGCTTTCATAGAGTGCTTGGGCAACGGGGTTGTCGGCGCGAACCTCAAGAAACATCTCGGATGCACCGCGCTTAGCAGCCACCTCGATCAGGCGGTTCATCAACGCACGCCCGAGACCCTTGCCGCGCTGCTCGCTCGAAACCGCAATGGTCATAATGTCGGCATGGCTGCCATCAACCACACCGATGCCGGCGTAACCGACGATTTTGTCGTTCTCGAGAGAAACAAAGTAGTTGCGATTTGGGTTTGGCGAAAGCTCTGAGGCCATCATCTGCCTCGGCCAAGCGGTCGAACCAAACGAAGCATGTTCGATTGCGAAAATATCGTCTAGGTCAGCCTCGCCGGCGGGTCTTATCACGAAATCCATCAGCTCACCGCCTTGCCGATGCGACCACGAGCTTTGGGTTCAACGGCATCAGGTGCACGAAGGTAGAGCGCGCTGACGTCGTCGCTCACCAGCCCGACCAACAACTGTGCCTGGGCCACTCGGCCTAGCGCCGCCGCGCTCATCGCAACGTCGGTGGTCTGCGCGCTGGTGCCGCGTTCTTGCAGCAACGTCTCAAGCTCGGCCGGCTTAGCCACCGCAGGCTCGGTCATGCGGGTCGGTATGCCGTGCGAGTCAAGACCCGAATAAAGGGTGAAATAAACCTCACTGCGGCGAGCATCGGTGGTGATCAATAGCGGATGCTCCGCAGTCGCCTGCACCCCTGCATCGAATGCGGCCAGCGCCATCGCGTCGTGGCTCACCACCCCGAACAGAGGTCGGCCGATGCCTTCGGCGAAAGCCACCGCAGCGGCGATGCCGACGCGCAGGCCGGTAAACGGTGCCGGGCCACGCCCGGCCACCACGGCCGTCAAATCACTGGCACGAACATCCGCGCGCTTTAGAACCTCGGCTAGGGCAGACCCGATGTTTTCGGAGTGGCCCATGCGGTCATCAACGTTGATTTCGGCAAGCACACGATCGCCGGCAACCACAGCGACGCTCGTGCCGGTGGTGGTGTCGATGGCTAGAAACGGGCTCATTCTGCCGCCTCAGAACTGGAGCCGGCTGGCGTGCCGGGCTGAGAGCGCTGCTCGATGCCGGCAGCAAGCGCCGCAAAGCGCTCGCGAGCATCCGCGCTTTCAAAACGCTCGCCAAAGCCGAGCATTGTCACCTGACGTACCTCAGATTCACCGGTGTGGTCACGTTCGATTTCGATGTCTAGAAAATCTTCGGTGAGCCCCTCGGCAAAACCGCGACCCCACTCGACCAACACAATCGAACGCGCTACGTCAATGTCGAGGTCGTCGAATTCGGCAGGGCTGCCAAGACGGTAGGCGTCGACGTGCACCAGTGGCACCGGGTTCGCCTCGCGCTTGTGGGTGCGGGCGATGACGAAAGTCGGGCTCGAAACGGTTCCGATAACGCCCAGGCCCTCGCCTACACCGCGAGTCATTGTGGTTTTACCCGCACCGAGCGGCCCGGTGAGCAGAACCATGTCGCCGGCATCGAGCAGACGCGCGAGACCAAGCCCAAGTTGATGCATTGCTAGCTCGTCGATGACTTTGATGCTGGCAAGCGTGACGCCAAGCGACACCTACTCGCCTCCGACATAAACACGTTTGAAGCGACCGCCCATGCGCGTGACGATTTCGTAGTTGATCGTCGAGCAGGCGGCGGCAAAGTCGTCTACCGAACTCGCACCGGTGCGCGGGTCGCCAAACAAAACCACCTCGTCGCCAACTTCGACCAGGTCATCGCCAACATCGAGCACAAACTGGTCCATCGCGATGCGAGCAAGAATCGGGTAGAGGCGATTGTTTAGCAAAACCTGCACGTGACGGGTGGCATCGCGAGGCAAACCTTCGGCATAACCAACCGGTACCAGCGCCAATGTGGTGGCCCGCTCGGTTTTGTGCAGGTAGCCATACGAAACGCCCTGCCCGGCTTCGACGCGCTTGACCTGAACGACCGAACTCTTGGCAGTCATCACCGGGCGAAGACCCCATTCGCCGGCACGCCCTGCCGAGAACGGGTCTAGGCCATAGAGCGCAGCTCCAACGCGAACCATCTCGTAGTGGGCGTCGGGGTAAGAAAGTGAACCGTCAGATGCGGTTAGGTGACGGATGCGCGGGCTCAAGCCTGCATCGCGCGCCTCACCCACGGCCGCCTCGAACTTGCCGATCTGGGCCATGTCGTCGTGCTCGCTGGTGGTCGACAGGTGGGTGAACATGCCAACCACGTCGATCATTTCGTTGGCTTGCAGCTGAGCCGCCAGCTTGAAAACTTTGTGCCAGTCGCTCTGTGCGGCACCGTTGCGACCCAAACCGGTGTCGACCTTGAGGTGAACGTTGGCGCGCGTTCTTAGCGCCTCGGCCGCCTCGGCCACGCGTTCGAGTTGCTCGGTGCTCGACAGCCCCAAGTCGATGTTGTTCGAAACAGCGGCTTTGAAATCGTCTTCGGGGTGCTGAAGCCAGGTGAGCACCGGCACGGTTAGCCCCGCGGCTCGCAACTGCAGGGCCTCTTCATTGTCGGCAACACCGATGTAGTCGACACCAGCCGACTCAAGCGTCTTGGCGATCTCGATCATGCCGTGACCATAGGCGTTGGCCTTGACCACACCCATTACCATCGCGCCACCGGCGCGCGAACGCATTACGTCAAGATTGTGCACAACTGCATCGAGGTCGATGACTAACTCACGCATCACGCACCTCCTTCGGCAACGACCATGGCGATGGCTTTTCCACCATCATGACTAATCGATAAGTGCAAGCTTTGAATTCCTGCACCTTTTATAAAGTCTGCCGTAGTACCGGTTGTGACGATAGACGGTTTGCCCAGTGCATCCTTGACGATTTCAACCTCGTGCCAGCGCAAACCGCGCGGGTCGCCAACGGCTTTTACCAGTGCTTCTTTGGCGGCAAAACGGCCGGCTAACGTGCGGGTGCTGGCCTCGCGCTCTGACTCGGCGAACAAACGCTCGACCAACTTTGGCGTGCCAGAGAGGGCCTTTTCGAACCTCTCTAGGTCTACCAGGTCAACGCCGACGCCAATAATCATGGATGCGCCTATTCGACGGTCACCGACTTGGCAAGGTTACGCGGCTGGTCGACATCGAGACCCTTTGCGGTCGAGAGCGAAAGGGCGAAGGCCTGAAGTGGAATGACCGAAAGCACTGCCGAGAAAATCGGCTCGGTTTCTGGAACAAAAATGACCGATTCGGCATAGTCGCCAACAGTGGCGTCGCCCTCTTCGGCAATAGCCACAACCTTGGCTCCGCGAGCTCGAATTTCTTGAATGTTGCTGATCACCTTTGGGTGCAGGCTGTCGGCATCGCGCGGGCTCGGCACGATTACGATGACCGGCTGCCCCTCTTCGATCAGTGCGATTGGGCCGTGCTTGAGTTCACCGGCTGCAAAGCCTTCTGCGTGAATGTAGGCGAGCTCCTTGAGCTTGAGCGCGCCCTCCATGGCAACCGGAAAGCCCACGTTGCGCCCCAAGAACAGAACCGACTTTGCATTTGCATAAGAAATGCCAAGAGCTGTGGACTGGGGCAGGTTCTCGATGACCTTGGTGACCTTGGCCGGAAGCTTGAGAAGTTCTTTACCGAGTCGCGCCGACTCACCGGCATCAAGAGTTTCACGAGCCTCGGCCAACATGAGCGCAAGCAAGTAGGTCGCGGTGATTTGTGAGGTGAGCGCCTTGGTCGAGGCAACGGCAACCTCGGGGCCTGCGTGGGTGTAGAGCACAGCATCCGATTCACGGGCCAGGGTTGCGCCCTGGGTGTTGCAAATTGAGACGACCTTTGCGCCAAGCTCACGGGCGTAGCGGGTGGCCATTAAGGTGTCCATGGTCTCGCCCGATTGAGAGATGGCGAGCACAAGGGTGTTCGGTGTGACGATCGGGTTGCGGTATCTGAACTCGTGCGACAGTTCGACAGAAACTGGGATGCGCGACCACTTCTCTATCGCGTACTTGCCAACGTCGCCGGCATAAGAGGCGGTACCGCAGGCGACAATCACGATGCGGTCGATGTTCTTGATGTAATCCGAAGACAGCTCGGCTAGGTCACCCAATGAGACTCGGCCGTCATGAGACAAGCGGCCCATCAGGGTGTCGGCGATCGACTGCGGCTGGTCGGCAATCTCTTTAGCCATGAACGACGGCCATCCGCCCTTAGAGGCTGCCGAAGCATCCCAGTCGACTTCGAACTCTTCGGTCTCGACAGGCGTGCCGTCGAAGCCACGAACCTCGACCGACTCGGCACGCAAGATGACGATCTGGTCTTGGCCAACGGCAATGGCGCGCTTGGTGTGCTCAACGAAAGCGGCAACGTCTGAACCTAGGAAGTTCTCGTGGTCACCCAAACCGATGACGAGCGGTGCATTGCGGCGGGCGGCCAGAACCACATCTGGGTGGTCTTGGTCGATAACCAAAATGGTGAAAGCGCCATGCAAACGGTTGACCACTTCGGTAAATGCCGCAACCAAGTCACCGGTGCGGTCATAAGCGTTGGCAATCAGGTGAGCGGCCACCTCAGAGTCGGTTTCACTCGAAAACTGAGTACCGCCAGCAAGCAGTTCTGCCTTTAGTTCGGCGAAGTTCTCAATGATTCCGTTGTGAATCAAAGACAGTTTGGATCTGGTGCCTCCGAGGTGCGGATGTGCGTTGCCGTCGGTTGCCGCACCGTGGGTGGCCCAACGGGTGTGACCAATACCGATGTTGGCCGCAGGAAGCGGGTTAGCCTCGATCTCAGCGACCAGATTATTGAGCTTTCCAGCCTTTTTGCGGGTTTCGAGCAGCCCATCGGCGATTACCGAAACACCTGCCGAATCGTATCCCCTGTATTCAAGTCGACGAAGCCCGCCGATCAATACCTCGAGGGTTGACTTCGGTCCTACGTAGCCGACGATTCCACACATAGGTTCTAATTTAGGGCAGAATGGCTCTTTGTGAGCGCTCCTTTAGACCCCCAGGCTGCTGTGTTGCCAGAACCAACGCCGTTTGTCGAAATTTCTCGAGCCGATTGGGCCGCTCTCGGCACCAACACCGCCGCTCCGCTCACCGAAAACGAACTTAATCAGATTCGCGGTTTGGGTGATTTTCTTGACCTTCAAGAGGTCGCAGACGTCTTTTTGCCGCTGAGCCGACTTCTGAACCTTTACGTTCAGCAGACGCAGGCGCTGCATGCAGCATCCTCGCAATTTTTGGGTGAGCGTGCCAAAAAAGTGCCATTCGTCATAGGTATCGCCGGGTCTGTAGCGGTTGGTAAGTCGACCGTTTCGCGTCTGCTCAAAGAACTTCTTTCGCGCTGGGATGGCACACCGAAGGTGGCGCTGGTCACAACCGACGGCTTTCTTTACCCGAACGCCGAGCTCGAGCGCCGCGGGTTGATGACTCGCAAGGGTTTTCCGGAGTCATACGACCGCCTCGCGCTGATCAAGTTTGTCGCCGACATCAAAAGTGGCGAACCAGTCGTTTCAGCGCCGGTCTATTCGCACTTGGTTTATGACATCGTGCCGGGTGAGTCGATCGAGGTTGAGTCGCCAGATGTTTTGATCATCGAGGGGCTAAACGTTTTGCAGCCGCCGAGTGCCGGCCAAGAGGTTTCGCTGAGCGACTACTTTGACTTCAAAATCTACGTGGATGCTGAGACCGAGAACATCACCGAATGGTTTCTCGACCGCTTCAGGCAGCTGCGCGAATCGGCGTTTACCAACCCCCAGTCATACTTTCACCGCTATGCCGAGGTTCCTTATGAGGCAGCGCTTGAGACGGCAAAGTTGATTTGGTCGACCATCAACCTGCCGAACCTGCGCGAGAACATTTTGCCGACTCGCGGGCGTGCGAACCTGGTGCTTCGCAAAGGTGAGAACCACCGCGTCGATTCGGTGCTGTTGCGCAAACTCTAAGGGCGCCAAGCCTCTAGGACACCCCAAATGTCTCGTGAGGAACATGGCGCCTAGAGTCGAGAATCCCCAGTTTCTCTTTGTTCATAGAGACGCCGTTGCTCGAGGTCAAGAGCTCGAAGTCGTGAATCGATAAACCGAACTCGTGACCTAAGGCTTGCCGATATCGCGCCTAACAGTAGGCCTAAAAGTACACAACTTATTAGCACCGCCACAAATGTGTTTAGCGCATTGACTAATGTGGAAGGCCCTCCAAGTTGAGCACTGCAGGAATTCAGCGGAAGAATAAACGCCGCCGCCCCACTACACATACCGAGCACCAACAATGTGTTCGCGCCACGATTCTTTTTCTCTCGTTCAGACCTGAGTAACAATCTCTCTTGCTCAACCCCTTCGATGGTGGTTGGGAGATCTGCTCGATAAGCTGGCACAACGCTGGAATTCTGCCCATCAAGAGGGTTCACCGAATGGACAATTCGGGGTGGTTCAGGAATTTCTGACATCTCATCTGCCTCTCACTTCAATCCCCCATAGGGTACAAGCGCGAAGGCAAAGTGTCGCTTCAATTTTCCAATTGATTAGGTCACCTATTTGGGGGACCGAGAAGTAAACAAAGTTGGCGATTAAAACTTGAGTTCGGCTACTTGAGCTTCGATGGTTTCGCGCTCGCCAGCATCCTCGATTTTTGAAACAAGCTGACGCGCACGGCCTCGGGCCAGTTTGGCCAAATCTAGATCGCCGGCACCCCAGTAGGAGCGAGCCAAAACCTCGAACGCCGAGGCCATGAGCCAAACCGGCACCTCGTTGTTCTCAACCAACTCGAGGCAAGCCTGGGCGTGAAAAATGCCTTGCTCGGGAAACCCGACCTCGCAGTAAACGCGAGCACATTGCCATTCGCCGATCGCCCACTGCTCTGGGCCGCCGACGTTCTGCCAGTGCAGGCGGCTTGCGTGAGCAGAGTGAATCATTTGGAGCTCTTGCTCTGGGGTGCGCTCGGCGAGGTCGATGAGCTCCCACGTGCGGTTGAAAAGTTGGCCGGCAAGTGCTTTGGCGGCTTCTGGCGACAACGTAGGTTCGGTCATGATGGGCGACGCCTAGAGAGCCAGCTCTTGCAGCACGACGCGAGCGATGCGGTCGGCCCAGCTTTGTGCCGAGCCTTCGTCGGCAGCCTCGACCATAACGCGCACCAGCGGCTCGGTGCCGGATGCACGCAGCAGCACGCGCCCGGTTGAAGCCAACTCGGCTTCGGCCTCTGCCACGATGGCAGCCAGCGCTGGGTTCGACTCAACCTTAGTTTTGTCGACTCCGCGAACATTGACCAAAACTTGTGGATAAACCTTCATCACCGAGGTGAGCTCGGCAAGGGTTTTTTTGGTGCGGGCAACTTCGGCCATCAGACGCAGACCAGTCAAGACGCCGTCGCCGGTGGTGGCCCACTGCGTGAAGATCACGTGGCCTGACTGCTCGCCGCCGAGGGTGTAGCTACCTTCGCGAATTGCTTCGAGAACGTAGCGGTCGCCAACCGCGGTTTCGATCAGGTTGATGTCGTTCTCTTTCATCGCCAAACGCAAACCGAGGTTCGACATAACAGTGGCTACAAGAGTGTTTCGAGCGAGCTCCCCGGCAGCCTTGGCAGCAACAGCCAAAACAGCCATGATTTGGTCGCCATCGACGATGGCACCGGTGTGGTCAACGGCGAGGCAACGGTCGGCATCGCCATCGTGGGCGATTCCCGCATCGGCACCGTGCTCGAGCACAGCAGCCTGAAGGGCGCTGAGGTGAGTCGAGCCATAGCCGTCGTTGATGTTGATGCCGTCAGGGTCGTTGCCGATCACAATGACTTCAGCGCCGGCATCCCTGAACGCATCCGGCGAAACAGCCGAGGCAGCACCGTGGGCGCAGTCGAGAACAACCTTGAGGCCATCGAGGCGGTTGGGAATCGCGGTTAGTAGGTGAACCAGGTATCGGTCTTCGGCGTCAGCCATGCGCTTGATGTGGCCAACCGCGCCACCTAGCGGGGCAAGAGCGGGAGCATCCATGGCTGCCTGAATTTGGTCTTCAACTGCATCGGCGAGTTTGTGACCACCGCGTGCAAAAATCTTGATGCCGTTGTCTGGGGCTGGGTTGTGCGAAGCCGAAATCATTACGCCAAAATCGGCGTCAATGTCGGCGGTTAGAAAAGCGGCACCCGGAGTTGGCAGCACACCGGCGTCATATACGTCGACACCCGAAGACGCGAGCCCAGCTGCTACCGCGGCTGCGAGAAATTCACCGGAGATGCGGGGGTCACGAGCCAAAACAGCTTTTGGTTTAACACCGTTTGCACGAGATTCAGCACCGAGCACGGATGCAGCGGCTTGAGCAAGCGAAAGTGCGAGTTCTGCGGTGAGATCGCGATTCGCGAGTCCGCGAACGCCGTCGGTTCCGAAGAGTCGAGCCATGCTAAGAGGCTAGCCGAAATACAGCTGATCGAACCTGAAGATTTAGCGCTTCGAGTACTGAGACGCCTTGCGGGCCTTCTTAAGACCAGCCTTCTTGCGCTCAATAACACGTGCGTCGCGGCTTAGGAATCCGGCCTTCTTGAGTGCTGGGCGGTTGTTGTCGCGGTCGATCTCGTTTAGTGCACGCGAGATGCCGAGACGAAGTGCGCCAGCCTGGCCAGCAACGCCACCACCGGTGATTCGAGCGATCACGTCGTACTGACCCGAAAGGTCAAGAACGGTGAACGGGTCTTGAATCAACTGCTGGTGAAGCTTGTTTGGAAAGTAGTCTGCGAGGTCGCGGCCGTTGACCTTGATAACGCCGGTACCCGGCATGATGCGAACGCGGGCGATTGCCTGCTTGCGACGACCAAGGCCTGCGCCTGGAACGGTTAGTGGGCCGCGAGCCTTCGGAGCCTTTTCGGCAGCCGCAGCTGCCGGGGTCTCGGTTGAGTACTCGGTTGGGGTCTCTACTGCTTCAGTCTTTGCCACGAAAGTGTCCTTGTTGGTTTGGGTCGACTACTGAGCGACTTGGTCGATGATGAAAGGCTTTGGCTGCTGGGCAGCGTGTGGGTGCTCTGCACCGCGGTAAACCTTGAGCTTGCCAATCTGCGATGCGCCAAGCTTGGTCTTTGGAAGCATTCCGCGGATGGCCTTTTCAACGGCCTTCTCTGGGTTCTTCTCAAGAAGCTCGGTGTACGAGGTAGCAGTTAGACCACCTGGGAAACCAGAGTGGCTGTATGCCTTCTTCTGCGCCAACTTGGCACCGGTAAGGGCTACCTTCTCGGCGTTGATGATGATTACGAAGTCGCCGTTGTCCATGTGTGGAGCAAAGGTCGCCTTGTGCTTGCCGCGCAACAGGGTTGCGGCATGGGTTGCCAGACGGCCAAGAACTACGTCGGTGGCGTCAATGACTAGCCACTCGTTCTTCAGCTCGGAAGCCTTTGGTGAGTAAGTACGCACGCTAAATTGCCTTCTACTTTTTGTCTTTTTACGACATGAACCCGTGAGAGAAGAAAGTTACTTCTTTAGGTTCCGGTTTAACGCTGGTTGAATACCAGCAACAAGGGTCAAGTCTAGCCCGAACAAGGGCAATCGGTCAAACCCTATTTTGGTTTTAACTCGGATGCTCGACTCGACTCAAGCTTCGTCGAGAGTTCTTCGTGCCCGCGACCGTTCGGCTTGAATGCCCAGTCGCGAATCGACGGGGTAGCCAATCTCGATCAGGGTGAGCCCCTTAGGCTCGACGGTCTTGTATGTTTCGACTCGCTTGGCTCGCTCGAGGGTGCGCTTTAGGTCGGCTTGGTTGGCTTTGCCAGCACCGACGGCGATCAAAGCGCCGACGATTGAACGCACCATGTTGTGGCAAAAGGCGTCGGCCTTAAGTTCGATTTCGATGATGTTCTGCGCGTTGCGGCGAACCTTGATGCGCTTTAAGTCGCGAATCGTGGTGGCACCGGCACGGGTTTTGCAGAACGACGCGAAGTCGTTGAGCCCGAGCAGTAGTTGAGCGGCATCGTGCATGGCAACCGGGTCGAGCGCATAGGTGAGGTTGAGCACGTAGCGCATTTGCTGCGGGTCTTTGTGAGCAAAGTTGTCAGAGATTTGGTAGCGGTAGCGGCGGTAGATTGCCGAGAATCTGGCATCGAAGCCAGGTGCAGCCGGCTTGAACTCGTGAATGCGAATGGCTTCGCTCAACATGTGGTTCAGTCGAGCCACAACGTTTGGGTCGCGACCCAAGCGCTTTAGCTGTGCATCCGAGAGATCGACGTGAGCGACCTGATTAGCGGCGTGCACGCCCGCGTCTGTGCGACCTGCGATGCGCATCCCGAAATCATTCTCGGTAGGGCCGAAGATTGTGGTCATTGCGGCCAACAAATCGCCCTGAACCGTCTTCAACCCCGGCTGTTTCGCCCATCCGGTGTAATCGGTGCCGTCATAGGCAAAATCGACCCGAAAACGAGTCAACCCGTCAACCGAGTGGCTGACGGGTTGGCTCATGGTTCTAGAGAAGTTACTTGGCTTCTTCAGCTGGAGCTTCTGGCTCTGCTTCGGCCTCGGCCTCGGCGGCAGGAGCTTCTTCAGCTGCAGGAGCTTCTTCGGCAGCGGCTTCGGCAACAACCTCTTCAGCGGCAGCTTCTGCTACTACTTCTTCGGCTGCTACTTCTTCAGCAACGGCTTCGACGACCTCTTCGGTCTCGATAGCCTCGACAACTGCAGCAGCAGTTGCCTTGACGCTGTTTTCAAGCTTTGGCTTCTTGTTGACGGCCTTTGGTGATACCGGCTCAAGAACTAGCTCGATGACACACATCGGAGCGTTGTCACCCTTGCGGAAGCCAAGCTTGGTGATGCGGGTGTAGCCACCCTGACGGTCAGCAACCAGTGGTGCGACCTCAGCGAATAGCTTGTGAACGGCACCCTTGTCGGTGATCTGCATCATGACACGACGACGAGATGCTAGGTCGCCGCGCTTTGCGAAGCTAACTAGACGCTCGGCTACCGGACGAAGACGCTTGGCCTTGGTCTCGGTGGTCTCGATGCGACCGTGGTTGATTAGCGAGGTGGCCAGGTTGCGAAGCATTAGACGCTCGTGAGCTGGTCCGCCACCTAGACGTGGTCCCTTTGTTGGGGTAGGCATTTGATTCTCCTTGGATTTCTAAGTAGCGGCTTAGGCCTGGTCTACGTCGTCAAAGTCGGCGGCGAAGTCTTCGCCGGTGCTGAAGTAAGCGGCTTCAAAGCCAGGCATGCTGTCTTTGAACTTCAAACCCATCGAAGTGAGCTTGTCGCGAACCTCGTCAACCGACTTTGAGCCGAAGTTGCGGATGTTCATCAGCTGGTCTTCGGTTAGGCCGATTAGCTCGGATACGGTGTTGATGCCTTCGCGCTTTAGGCAGTTGTAAGAGCGAACGGTTAGGTCTAGCTCTTCAATTGGCATAGCAAGCTCTGGGCTCAAGGTAGCTTCGGTCGGAGCAGGGCCGATCTCGATACCTTCGGCAGCAGCGTTCAGTTCTTTTGCAAGACCGAATAGCTCAACCAAGGTGCTTCCGGCAGATGCAACTGCATCGCGTGGGCTGATCGAAGGCTTCGACTCAACGTCGACGATTAGCTTGTCGAAGTTGGTGAACTCACCGGCACGAGTTGCCTCAACGCGGTAAGCAACCTTTAGAACTGGCGAGTAGATCGAGTCAACGGCGATTAGGCCAGCCTCTTCGCCGGTGCTGCGGTTCTGTGAAGCCTGCACGTAGCCACGGCCACGCTCGATGATTAGTTCGACATCGAACTTCGACTTGGTGTTTAGGGTCGCGATGACTAGTTCTGGGTTGTGAATCTCAACACCAGCTGGTGCAACGATGTCGGCAGCGGTAGCAGCGCCAGAACCGGTCTTGGTTAGGCGAGCAACTACTGGCTCGTCGTTGTCAGACGAAACAACTAGCTCTTTTAGGTTCAAGATGATCTCGGTGACATCTTCTTTTACACCCTCGATGGTGCTGAACTCGTGAAGAGCGCCAGCAAAACGAACGTGGGTCACAGCTGCGCCAGGAATCGACGAAAGCAGGGTGCGACGAAGCGAGTTACCTAGGGTGTAACCGAAGCCAGGCTCTAGTGGCTCAAGGGTAAAGCGCGAACGAGTGTCAGAGATTTTCTCTTCGTGAAGGGTTGGACGCTGTGCAATTAGCACTGTTTGTTCCTTTCGTAGACATCCACTATTTGATGTCTATTTTTTAGGTTTTTCTCGCAGTGGCCACTGCGAGATTTATTCAGTTGGGTTTTGAAACTTGAAAAGCTAGTGGATGCGCGTTAGATGCGGCGACGCTTTGGTGGACGACATCCGTTGTGAGCCTGTGGGGTCACGTCGGTGATCGAGCCAACCTCGAGGCCTGCAGCTGCAAGCGAACGAATAGCGGTGTCTTTACCCGAGCCTGGACCCTTTACGAACACGTCGACCTTCTTTAGGCCGTGCTCCTGGGCCTTGCGTGCGGCCGACTCGGCTGCTAGCTGGGCTGCGAATGGGGTTGACTTGCGTGAACCCTTGTAACCGACGTCACCAGACGAAGACCACGAGATAACCGCACCGGTTGAGTCGGTGATCGACACAATGGTGTTGTTGAAGGTCGACTTGATGTGAGCCTGACCTACGGTGATGTTCTTCTTCTCTTTACGACGAGGCTTGCGTGCTGCGGTACCGGCTTTTGCCTTAGGTGCTGCCATGACTGTCTCCTAAATTCTTCTCTTGATGGACGCTTAGCCGGGGCTATTAACGCGTCGCCTTCTTCTTGCCGGCCACGGTGCGCTTAGGACCCTTGCGAGTACGAGCGTTGGTCTTGGTGCGCTGACCGCGCACTGGGAGGCCCTTGCGGTGACGGATACCTTCGTATGAACCGATCTCAACCTTGCGGCGAATGTCGGCTGCGACGTCGCGGCGAAGGTCACCCTCAACCTTGAAGTTGCCTTCGATGAAGTCACGGATTGCGACAAGCTGGTCATCGGTCAAGTCTTTGACGCGGATGTTCTTGTCGATCTTGGTTTCGGCCAGAATCTGAACCGAGCGAGTACGGCCAATGCCGTAGACATAAGTTAGGGCGATTTCAACGCGTTTTGCGTCGGGAATATCTGCTCCGGCAACACGTGCCATGGGATTTCTCCTTGTTGTTTAGAAGGTCTGCAGCAGCGCATCCGTGAGATTTGACTCTCTCGGCTCCCGCCTTCTCGGGAGGTTACATCTTTGTTTAGAACTCGGATGTTGCGTTGCCTTGTTTTTACTATTCAGTTGTAAAGCTGTGAAGAGTGCTTAGCCCTGGCGCTGTTTGTGGCGTGGGTTTTCGCAGATCACCATGACGCGACCGTGGCGACGAATGACCTTGCACTTGTCGCAAATCTTCTTGACGCTTGGGTTAACCTTCATGTCTCTTATTTCTTTTGGGGTTCTTGCGAACCGGTTTTCAAGTCTTTACTTGTAGCGGTAAATAATGCGCCCACGGGTCAGGTCATAGGTGCTGAGCTCTACGATTACGCGGTCCTCTGGGAGGATACGAATGTAGTGCTGGCGCATCTTGCCTGAGATGTGCGCAAGGACCTTGTGACCATTGGTCAGCTCTACACGGAACATTGCGTTCGGTAGAGCCTCGACTACTGTGCCTTCGATCTCGATGACACCGTCTTTGTTGGCCATAAACTCACTTATCTACGTTGCTTGGTTGATGTGTTAAACGCACGCAAAACACCCAAACCTTGGAATAGGGATTGCGTGCAAACACACCGAAGTTCAATCTTACGGATATCTGCCGTAATTTGCTAATTAAATCTCCTCACAACTTCGTGCGCTCTTAGTTGACACGTAGAAGGGTTGCCCGTAGTGTTGCCTTAACGATTGGGGGAATCGAATGATTCGATTTAGGCACATTGCCATCTTGGGGGTCACCACCCTTCTGCTAACCGCAACAGCTTCTGGAGCGCAGGCCTATTGGGCTTGGGGTTCAACCTGGACAAACCCAGCGGCAGCTCGCAACCTGTATATCTGGGCACCGACGTGGAACGCCACACAAGAATCGGCTATTGCGTCGAGCAACCTGCAATTTGATTCAACGTCCGGCTCTAACCTGAACATAACTGGAATGATTGCAAGCTCAAGCCCTACCTCCTTTGAGTCGGCGAGATTCAAAGTCGTCCTCGTGCCCGCTAACGAGTTCCCGATACCCAGCGTGGCAGCAATAGGGTGTCGCACCTTGAACTGCGAGGGCGATGTAACCACAACTGGAACGAATCGCGGCTATGTCTACCTAAATGGTGAGTTTGCCTTTTCGTCTAACTGGTTGAGCCAGTACAAAGTCGTTGACCTTGCAACCATAGTGACGCATGAGCTCGGTCACGTGCATGGACTAGGACACCCGTGGCAGAACCCCGCAACCTCAGCCATGACATCCGCAGAAATTGCGTCGGTAATGAATTACACCGAAACGACAAAGCGACTTTTGAAGCCGGACGACATCAGCGGCCTTGCCGCAAACTACTGAAGCCCAAATAGAAAGAGGAACCACCATGAAAATGCATCAAAAAACTCTAGGAATTCTAAGCACTCTCTTGGGCCTGCTGGCTATTTCGGCTTGCACTGGACAGGCTGAAAGCAAACAGACGACCATATCCCAAAGCCAAATTGCAGAAATGAACCAGGTTCAAAAACTCCCAGGCGCAAGCGTCGCCGGGACCCTCGATTACATCGTGACCTGGGGTAAGGAAGCAAAGGAGCCAAGCCAACGAATTCTTGGCCGAGTGGTCGACGTGCTGTCTCCAAAAAGTGGTCCACTCGGAGATTCTGGATTCGAATTGTTGTGGGTCCCTGTTGTCCTAGATGTTGTGCAATCTGACCCGAAAATTCAGGAGTCGCGAATGGTTGTTCGTGTGATCCCGAAGAACGAATTTAGCCAGGACTTGGAAGAAATCAACATCGGAGACCTTGTGCTCACAGTGGGCTCTGCTATCAATCTCGACCCTTCTGGTGAAAGAGGTTCATCGCTTGGTTGGATGCTAGAAGTCGATGAAGATGGTTCGCTCCGTGACTTGAATACCTCGAATGTCATCGCCGGCAAATTTAATGACGTCGCAGACCTGCTGCGCATGGAGCCGCTGAACTAACTACGTGGGTCAACCGGGGTTACACCGAAAGGCGCGAGGCCGGATGCCCCACCATCGGCTGCGGTGAGCACCCAAATGCCGCGCTCGTGCACGGCGATGCTGTGCTCCCAGTGCGAGGCATCTGAGCCGTCTTTAGAACTGACAGTCCACTCGTCATCGAGAATTTTTACCTTCGGGCTACCGAAAGTGACCATCGGCTCGATGGCGATGCAGAGGCCAGGCACCACTTCTGGGCCCGAAAATCGGGTTTTGTAGTTGAACACCGGTGGGTCTTCGTGCATTGAGCGGCCGATTCCGTGGCCGATGTAATCTTCGAGAATTCCGTAGCGGCCGGCCGTGCGAATGTACTTTTCGATAGCCTCGCCGACCTGGTTGAGTTTCTTGGCGGTCGCAAGTGCCGCGATTCCAGCCCAAAGTGAGCCCTCGGTTACCTCGCTGAGCTTGGCGCGGTCGGCCAGAACCTTTGGGTCGACGCCGGCAGCTTCGCCGCCGGGCACGATCACGGTGATCGCGCTGTCGCCGTTCCAGCCATCGGCCGTTTCGGCACCGCAGTCGATCGAGATGATGTCGCCGGCCTGAAGCACGCGGTCACTCGGAATGCCGTGCACAACTTCGTCATTCACGCTCGCGCAAATGGTGTGGTGGTAGCCAGGCACTAGCTTGAAGTTTGAGTGGGCCCCGCGACGAACAATCTCGGCTTCGGCGATGGCGTCGAGTTGTGCGGTGGTTACCCCCGGCTTGATGGCCTTGCGAACCTCTGCCAGCGCAGCCGCGGTGATTTCGCCGGCTTCGCACATGCGAATGATTTCGGCGTTGGTTTTGATTGTGTAGGCAGAACGAGACAAGTTACTCGAGCCTAGTTAGCGTGGCCGCGAGCGTTGAGCGCTTCGACGATGCGATCGGTGACTTCATCAATCGCGCCAAGGCCGTCAACCATGACTACCAAACCACGGCCCGCGTAAACGCTGGTTAGTGGAGCGGTCTCGGCTTCATAAACTTCAAGGCGACGACGAATGACCTCTTCGGTGTCGTCGGCGCGACCCTGCTCGATGGCGCGGTTTAGCAGGCGGCGCACGACCTCGTCGGTGTCTGCGGTTAGCAAGATGACAGCGTCGAGAGACTTGCCGTGCTCGTCGAGAATCGAGTCGAGTTCGTTGACCTGGTCGGCGGTGCGTGGGTCACCGTCTAGTAGAAAGCCGGCTGCCGCGTCATCCATGTTCAAACGGTCGCGAACAAGGTCGTTGGTCACGCTGTCTGGCACATATTCGCCACGGTCCATGAACGACTTGGCAAGCTTGCCCAATTCGGTTTCGTTCTTCACGTTGTAGCGAAAAATGTCTCCGGTTGAGATAGCAGGGATGCCGTAGGACTCGGCTAGGCGAGCGGCCTGGGTTCCCTTGCCAGCACCCGGAGGGCCGATCAAGAGAAACCGGCTCACTTCAGAAGACCTTCGTAGTTGCGCTGCTCGAGCTGAGCGTTGATCTGCTTGACGGTTTCAAGACCGACACCAACGATGATCAGAATCGAGGTTCCACCGAATGGGAAGTCCTGGCTCGCGTTCAAGAAGACGAATGCGATTAGCGGTACCAGAGCGATCAAACCGAGGTAGATCGAACCTGGCAACGTAATGCGTGAAAGCACGTACTCGAGGTATTCGGTGGTTGGGCGACCAGCACGGATGCCCGGAATGAAGCCACCGTACTGCTTCATGTTGTCTGACACTTCTTCAGGGTTGAAGGTGATCGCGACGTAGAAGTAGGTGAAACCAACGATTAGCAAGAAGTACAGCGCCATGTAGAACGGGTGGTCGCCGTTGGTTAGGTAATCAGAGACGAAGGTGACCCAAGGGGCTACGTTTCCTTCGGCGTCTGGACGGTTGAACTGTGCGATCAGCGCTGGCAAGTAGAGCAGCGACGAGGCAAAGATAACCGGCACAACACCGGCCATGTTGACCTTGATCGGAATGTAGGTTGCCTGGCCACCGTAGGTGCGCTTGCCCACCATGCGCTTGGCATATTGAACTGGGATGCGGCGCTGCGACTGCTCGACCAAGATGACGAGTGCCACGACGAAAACACCGACGAAGATAACTGCGGCTAGGGTTTCCCAGCCCTTGCTCGACTGAATGCCTAGCAATGACGATGGGAACTTCGCAGCGATCGAGGTGAAGATCAGAAGCGACATACCGTTTCCGATGCCCTTATCGGTGATGAGCTCGCCCATCCACATGATTAGGCCGGTACCGGCGGTCATGGCCAAGATCATCAAAACGATGGTCGGCCAGTTGGTGTCGATTAGAAGCTGGCTCTGACAGGTGTTACCGAATAGGGCACCTGGCATGCGCGCCACCGAAATCAGGGTGGTTGACTGCAATACACCTAGAGCGATCGTTAGATAGCGGGTGTACTGAGTCAACTTCGCCTGACCGGAGGCACCCTCTTTGTGGAGGGCTTCGAAGCGTGGAATAACTACACGAAGAAGCTGGGTGATGATCGATGCGGTGATGTAAGGCATGATGCCCAGAGCAAAGATCGATAGCTGTAGCAAAGCGCCACCACTGAACATGTTGACGAGCTCATACAAACCACTGGTGTTTGCATTCGCCGCAATACACTTCTGAACGTTTTCGTAATCTACGTTCGGGGCAGGAATGAACGAGCCCAGACGAAAGATTGCGACGATCGCGAGTGTGAACAGCAGTTTGTTACGTAGGTCCACAGAGCGGAAAATACGAACGATGGCGCTAAACAACTGTCAGCCTCCTGGTAGCTAAGTTGGTGGTTACTCGGTTACCGAACCACCAGCGGCAACAATCTTCTCGGCTGCAGAGCGCGAGACCTTGTCGACACTGACGTTCAGTTTAACTGAGATGTCACCGTTGCCTAGAACCTTGACCGCTTCGTTCTTGCGAACGGCGCCCTTGGCTACTAGATCGGCTACGGTCACGTTGCCACCCTTAGGGTAAAGCTCTTCGAGCTGAGCAACGTTGACAACCTGGAAGTAAACCTTGGCTGGGTTCTTGAAACCGCGAAGCTTAGGGGTGCGCATTACTAGACGAACACCACCACCTTCGAAGCCTGGACGAACCTGGTAACGAGCCTTAGTACCCTTGGTACCGCGACCCGAGGTCTTACCCTTCGAACCTTCACCACGACCGACACGAGTGCGGTCTTTCTTCGAGCCGTCAGCCGGACGAAGGTGGTGTAACTTCAGCAGGTTGCTCTTTGGCTTTACCTCAGCTGGCTTCTTAGCGGCTGGCTTTGCAGCAGCCTTAGGAGCAGCAGTCTTTGGCTCGGCGGCTTCAGCCTTAGGTGCGGCCTTAGCGGCAGCAGCCTTAGGAGCAGCTTTCTCAGCAGCGGCCTTTGGGGCAGCCTTTGCAGCGGCTGGCTTTGCAGCAGCCTTAGGTGCTGCCTTAGCGGCAGCTGGCTTCTTTTCTTCAGCCATTAGTCGATCTCCTCAACCTTTACGAGGTGTGCAACCGTGTTAACCATGCCGCGAACCGAAGGCGAGTCATCTTTGACAATAATGTCGCCGATTCGCTTCAATCCGAGGGTGCGCAAGGTTTCGCGCTGGTTTGGCTTGCCACCGATTTTGCTCTTGACCTGGGTCACCTTTAGACGCTTAGCCATTAGGCACCTGCCTTGTTCTGCTCACGAAGGATGTTCGCTGGAACGACATCTTCGACTGGAAGACCACGACGACCGGCCACAGCTGCTGGCTCTTCTAGACGCTTTAGGGCGTCTACGGTTGCGTGAACGATGTTGATGGTGTTCGAAGAACCGAGCGACTTGCTTAGCACGTCGTGGATTCCGGCACACTCTAGTACGGCGCGAACTGGACCACCGGCGATAACACCGGTACCCGCAGATGCTGGGCGAAGAAGTACAACACCAGCAGCAGCCTCGCCCTGAACAGGGTGAGGAATGGTGTTACCAACGCGAGGAACGCGGAAGAAGCTCTTCTTGGCTTCTTCTACACCCTTAGCGATGGCTGCTGGAACTTCTTTAGCCTTGCCGTAGCCGACGCCGACCATGCCGTTGCCGTCTCCGACTACAACTAGTGCGGTGAACGAGAAACGACGACCACCCTGAACCACCTTTGAAACGCGGTTGATGGTGACAACGCGCTCCAGGAACTGGCTCTTGGTCTCTTCGCGGTCGCGACGCTCGCCACGTGGGCCACGTTCGCGGCTTCCACGGCGTGCTTCACGCTCGCCAGCCTCAACCTGCTGAGCAGGTGCTGCTGCGGTTTCGGTTGCGGTTGCAGTTGCTTCTGTTGACAACTCTTGCTCCTTGATTTGTTCGCTCACAGGCTCAGTCCACCTTCACGTGCACCGTCTGCGATCGCGGCAACGCGACCTGCGTACTTGTTACCACCGCGGTCGAAGATGACCTCGCTGATGCCAGCCTTCTTGGCGCGCTCTGCAACTAGCAGACCGACAGCCTTCGACTTTTCTGACTTGTCACCGGCGTGCTTGCGCAGATCGGCTTCCATGGTCGAAGCAGATACCAAGGTGATGCCCTTGGTGTCGTCGACAACCTGAACGAATACGTGGCGTGCTGAACGCGTTACCACTAGACGTGGACGCATTGCGTCACCGCTGATCTTCTTGCGAAGACGTAGGTGGCGACGTGCACGTGCGGCAGCTTTGCTCTTACCGCGAGTCCTTGAAGTTAGTCCCATGTTTACTTACCTGACTTTCCGGCCTTGCGACGAACAACCTCGCCAGCGTAGCGAACACCCTTGCCCTTGTAAGGCTCTGGCTTGCGTAGCTTGCGAATGTTGGCGGCGACTTCGCCCACGGCCTGCTTGTCGATGCCGTGAACAGTAACCTTGGTGTTTCCGTCAACCGTGAACGAGATACCAGCTGGTGGCTCGACGGTGATCGGGTGAGAGTATCCGAGAGCGAACTCTAGAGCGCTACCCTTGGCGGCTACACGGTAACCGGTTCCAACGATTTCGAGGCCCTTGGTGAAGCCCTCGGTTACGCCCTGGATGTTGTTTGCAATCAGGGTTCGGGTTAGACCGTGCAGCGAACGAGCTAGACGCTCGTCGTTTGGACGGGTGACAACAACGGTCGATTCCTCGAGCGCTACTGCGATAGGGGCAGGAACGGTGTGGGTCAGGGTTCCCTTAGGGCCCTTTACCTCAACGACCTGGCCGTCAATCTTTACTTCGACACCGGCTGGAACCGGAATCGGCAATTTACCAATACGCGACATCTGTGATTACCAAACGTAGGCGAGAACTTCTCCGCCTACTCCCTTCTTCGCAGCCTGGCGGTCAGTAAGTAGACCGGATGAGGTGGACAGGATGGCGATGCCTAGGCCGCCGAGAACGCGAGGAAGCTCGGTGCTCTTCGCGTAAACACGAAGACCTGGCTTTGAAACGCGCTTGATGCCAGCGATTGAACGCTCGCGGTTTGGGCCGAACTTTAGGTCGACGGTGATGGTTTTACCCACTTCAGCGTCGGTGACCTTGTAGTCAGCGATGTAACCCTCAGACTTCAGGATCTGTGCAATGTTGCCTTTTAGCTTGCTGTAAGGCGCACTAACGGTCTCGTGGTGAGCCGAGTTGGCATTGCGCAGCCGGGTCAGGAAGTCTGCTACCGGATCTGTCATTGTCATTTGTTTTTATTTCACTTTCCTCAGCGGTTTCCGAAAGGCTTACAGGCCTTCGGACCTACCTGATTAGTTGGTCTTGAAAGGGAAGCCCAGTGCGGTTAGGAGTGCACGGCCTTCTTCGTCATTGCTTGCGCTGGTGACGACGGTGATGTCCATACCGCGTGGGCGGTCGATGGCATCCTGATTGATTTCGTGGAACATAGTCTGCTCGGTTAGACCGAAGGTGTAGTTGCCGTGTCCGTCAAACTGCTTGCCGTTTAGGCCGCGGAAGTCGCGGATACGTGGCAAAGCAAGAGTAAGTAGACGGTCTAGGAACTCCCACATGCGGTCGCCACGAAGAGTGACGTGCGCGCCGATGGCCTGACCTTCGCGAAGCTTGAACTGCGCGATCGACTTGCGAGCAAGGTTGACCTGTGGCTTCTGACCGGTGATTGCGGTTAGGTCGCGAACTGCGAAGTCGATGAGCTTGCCATCTTTCGCAGCGTCGCCAACACCCATGTTAACAACAATCTTGGTTAGGTTCGGCACCTGGTGAGGGTTGGTGAAACCAAACTCCTTGGTAAGTGCGGCGATGATCTCTGCACGGTACTGCGCCTTTAGGCGTGGCAGTGCGCGACCAGTTGCACCCTTAGCGGCTTTTGGAGCCTTAACTGCTGCGTCGGTCATTAGAGTTCCTTACCTGACTTCTTAGCCACGCGGGTGCGGACGGTCTTTACGACATCCTTGCCTGCGACGGTCTTCTTGACGGTCGACACCTTGACGCCAAGACGGGTTGGCTTCTTGGTACTTGGGTCAACTAGCTGAACGTTTGAGATGTGAATTGGGGCCTCAACGGTCTCAATGCCACCGGTCTTCGAACCACGCTCGGTCTGTCCGACCTTGATGTGCTTCTTGACGAGGTTGATGCCCTCAACGATTACGCGGTTCGACTTCTTGTCAACCGAAATAACCTTGCCCTGCTTGCCACGGTCGCCGCCGCGCTCTTGCGAGCCACCGGTGATGACCTGAACGAGGTCGCCTTTTTTGATGTTAGCCATGAGTTATAGAACCTCCGGAGCTAGCGAAACGATCTTCATGTACTTCTTGTCACGAAGCTCACGGCCTACTGGACCAAAAATGCGGGTGCCCTGAGGCTCGCCGTCTTTCTTGATGATTACAGCGGCGTTCTCGTCGAACTTGATGTATGAACCGTCAGGACGACGGGTCTCTTTTACGGTGCGAACGATGACGGCCTTGACGACGTCACCCTTCTTTACGCTGCCACCTGGGATGGCGTCTTTGACTGTAGCGACGATAACGTCACCCAATCCTGCGTAACGACGGCCAGAGCCACCGAGCACACGGATAGTCAAAAGCTCTTTAGCGCCGGTGTTGTCTGCGACTTTGAGTCGCGACTCCTGCTG
>JACCDY010044046.1_pt1 | contig 25413 bp, 22 predicted proteins | sample 7446391 | NCBI WGS metagenome assembly JACCDY01 (sample SAMN15323451, study PRJNA562643) | freshwater metagenome | isolation source: river surface water | place: USA:Blue River Watershed | collected 2017-08-18 | reverse complement strand
GCGGGGAGAGCGTGATTCTGTTACCCGGTCAGGTCGGTTCCGTATCTCCGTCCACGCATGATGTGCATGAAGTTGCCAATTTTTATTCGGATCGCCCTTCGATCAGCATTCATGTTTACGGTGGAAATATCGGCCGTATTCAGCGACATGTCTTTGATCCGGATTCGGGTCAGGAAAAAAATTTCGTCTCGGGTTACAGCAATGATGTGATCCCTAATCTTTGGAATTAAGTCAGATGCAAAGCAACAAGAACGTCAGCATCAGTGTTTGTGATGACCAGTCTGTGCGCCTCGCGCTCTTGGAAAAGCGTGAGATCGCTTTTTTGGATGTGCGGGAAGAAGATCCGCACGCGCAGTCTCATCCGCTATTCGCCGCGAACTTTCCATTGTCGCGCGTCGAGCTCGACGCCTACAGCAAATTACCCAGGCGTGATGTTTGGATTGTGACATTGGATGAAGGAGATGTTTCGCTTGCCGATTCCGATGCGATGCGCGCGGCTAATCGACTGGTAGCGCTCGGCTATACGAATGTCAGTGTGTTTGGTGGCGGTGTTCGAGCGTGGGCCGCTGCGGGCGGAGAGTTATTCAAGGACGTGAATGTTCCCAGCAAATCTTTTGGTGAATTAGTCGAGGCGCATAAACACACACCTTCCCTGTCGGCTCAGGAAGTCAAAGCCTTGATTGATGAGCAAGCTGATGTTGTGATTGTGGATGCCCGTCGGTTCGATGAGTACAACACCATGAGTATCCCGACCGCGGTGAGCTGTCCCGGTGCTGAATTGGTATTGCGTATCGCCGAGTTGGCGCCCCGTCCAGAGACCCGCGTCATTGTCAATTGCGCAGGCCGCACACGCAGCATTATTGGTACTCAGTCTTTGATCAACGCAGGTATTCCCAATCAAGTGTCGGCGTTGCGCAATGGCACGATTGGCTGGACGCTTGCTGATCAAACCCTCGACAAAGGTCAAACCAGAAAGTTTCCTGAAGTTTCTTCGACCACAACGCAAAGCGCGGCCAAGCGTGCCCGGGATGTCGCGGACCGTGCGGGTGTGAAGCGGGCGTCCAAAAAGAATGTGGAGACATGGCGGTCGCAGTCGACACGCACGACCTATTTTTTTGATACACGCAATCCTGAGGAGTATGTTGCGGGCCATCTGTCAGGTTTTCGTTCGACACCCGGCGGGCAATTGGTTCAAGAAACCGAGATGGTCGCCCCCGTTCGTGGCGCAAGATTGGTGCTGGTCGATACGGATGGCGTGCGTGCCAATATGACGGCTTCATGGCTCGCGCAGATGGCGTGGGATGTGTATGTGCTGGATGGCGTACAAGCTGAGGAATTTAATGTGACAGGTGTCTGGCAGGCGGAATTGCCGACTCTTCCCGCTACTGCGCTCACAGACTGCGCGAGCTTGGCGCAATATTTGAAACAGACAGACCCTCGCGAACAAACCATCGTCGTCGATTTTGGGCGTCATGCCCAATACGTCCAAGGACATATTCCTTGCGCGCGTTACGTCTTGCGTTCGCAGCTCAAACAGGCTCTCAAGCAATTGCCGGTAGCGGCGCGTTATGTGCTGACCTGTCCGGATGGTGTCATGGCCCGTTTTGCATTTGAGGAGTTTTCACAAACACTTGGCCAGAATGGAATTCGTGCTCAAGTTTTCGTTTTGGACGGTGGAACACAGGCCTGGCGAGAGGCGGGACTGGCGATTGAAAAAGGTCCTACCCACCTCGTGTCACCACCTCTGGATCGCTATAAGCGACCGTACGAGGGAACTGACAATGCCCGTGAAGCGATGCAGGGCTATCTCGACTGGGAGTTTGGTTTAGTTGAACAACTCGGTCGGGATGGCACGCATCACTTCTGGGTCTTGTAAACGTTTGGACAAGTCTCTGGTTGGACAATGGTTAATCGCGCAGAACTTTGCTGGCTTTAGCCTGTTCGATCAGAGCGGCGGCATCGACCGGCAATAGAAAACCCTCCTTGGTCGCCCGCTCACTCGCCTTGATCACGGCAGCGACGTAGCCGGCATGATTGCCATATCGTTCCTCGAGAGACAGGCGAGGATCCTGGTTCGCTTTACGCTCTGCCGCTGTCCGCGCAAAAGGAATCATGCCCCCGACATAATTACAGATCTGACCTTTGTGGAAAGGTTTATCTCCGTCCGCAGTGATATTCCATCCCAGATAGGTGCCAAGAGGCGCATCCAGTAACACGACTGGCACCCCACCAAGTTCGTTGCCATCTTGATCGACTTTGGGTGCGTACATCTTCAAGACCTGCTTGATCGGTGGCGGCGCGTTGGTCGGAATGCCTGACACATCCAGGGCATTGAACTGAGGACCCCAGTCATAATCCAGCACACTCATGATGAAATCAGACTCGGGCACCGTGGGGCGCAGACCCGGCAAGGTCGGAAAGCCGCTGTCTTTTTTGTTAGCCAACGCGAGTGTGCCACTTTGTTCGCCTGGCTTGGGTGCGAGCGTGGGGTAGCGGCTTGGAGGCGGCTCAGTCCCTTTCATCACCCAATCGCGGAAATGAACGCGAATCGCATTGACCGTTTCTGTGTGCGGAACCGGATTGGCTGGCAATATCCCCACTCCAAAGTTATTTCCGGGACATACTGCGGGTGTTTTGGGTAAGCCGACTCCGGGCAGGCTGGTGTCAAAACCACCCGCTCCACCACCATGATGGCTGCTGGCGATGTAATAGCGTCTGACCGTGTCGGGTAGAGGCAGGTCTTGTTTGCCATCCGTACCGACCCATTCCGGTGTGAGCTTGAGCGCCCAGACCTCTGCGGAGCCAAAATGCTCGACAATTTTCGGACAGGTCTTGGTTGCCGTGCATCGATCCAGGATCCCCGCAGCGGGTAAGCCTCGGACAGGGTCAGGATGCGGGAGCCACCATTGTGGCCCTTCGCTGCCCGCTTGGTAAAGCTCCAGTACACCATCGGCTTGCGCCCAGCGGAAATTCAACGCGATACGACGTCCCGCAATGATCGGCCACATACCGTCATGCACCATTCCTCCATGCTCAGCCTGATTGAAACCGAGATGCAGCCAGCCGCGCAAGAAATTGCCTGATTGTGAAACGCCTCGGCCAATGCTGTGCTTGGGAATGCCGGCAATTGGGTTGGCTGTGCCCAGATCATCCTTGGCGATGTTTTTGAAAAAATCACCGACATCGCGCCAGGCAGCGAAACCGATTCCCAACACATACGGATCGGCAGCCGTAAAGACAACCTGATACAGGCGTTTGGGATCAAAGCCTTCTTTCAGGCAAATCTGTGTAGGGTCGGGCGTACCTGGAAACGGCGTTTTCTCATCGCACTTTCCCCAGGCCCAATCAGAGTCCGGGATACGCACTTCATCAATGACTTGACCATGCATGCCTTCGCCGCCTCTGGAGGTCAGTTTTGATTTTGAGGTATCGAGTGAAACGGGTTTATAAGGCAGCGGATTGCTCTGGACAATCAAAGGTTGCGAAGCTTTTCCCGAGCGATTGACGATACGTCCGAATACCTCGCCTGTAATGGGATCACCATTCGGTTGACGCGCAACCGGCACCTCAAGAAACTGACCTGTTTTAGCTGAATTGACGGGTCGCACACGTGTGTTGCCGCTGTTATCACCCTGCCATGCGCTTGCAAGAAAAATATCACCGAGCTCCTGTTCCCTCGGTGAAAAAGGATAGACACGTCCACGGTTGGGGACATCGTGCCACATCAACCCACTTGCATTTTTCAGGTCGACAGGTTTGTGTATGACAAAGGATGCGACATAGCGAACTTTGCCGTCCTGATCTTTCGCAAGCTCGATATCCTGGATCAACGCATTTTGTGGCAGCTTTGGATCAAGTTCGCCAAAGGCGCGGCCTGCGATGGTTTCATACGCGATGGCAACTGGCTTTTCATTCGCGGCTTTTGCCATGGGTGTCACTTCGTCGATCACGATCTTCGTGACGCGTGCCTCGGTCGTTTGGATGCCAGCCAATCCGATTACGCCCGTCAGCATCGCAGCGTGAAATAGTTGTTTTTTACTTTTGGTTTTCATTTTGTCTCCCTCGTATTTTTTATTTAAGGTCCTGTTGCAACATCGACAGCTTTTCTAAAAAGAGTGTTTCACCGTGATTCACTTTATTGTGCCAGTCCTGGCCGGAATCTTCATTGGTAAAGTCGGTGACGTATTTGTAAGAGAGCCAGGGTAGACCGTGCGTGTGTGCCACTGCGGCGATTGCGAAAAGCTCCATGTCGACGACATGAATGCCTTGTTCCTGGAGCCAGGGGTCTTTGGACGTCACAAAACTGTCGCCTGTCCCGCAAGTATGTGTGCCCTGAGCCGAGAAATATTCGTGCGGACGTTCGCAAAAAGGGACGCGACCCCGCGGTGAGAGCGGTTCGGCGATCATGTCGCGCTGCACGACGCGTCCGATTTCGAGAAGCCCCGACGCCTCGGGGCAGACTGCGCCCACCGTGCCAAAGTTCACGATGATCGAGGGGCGGGCGTGCTCGATGGCCTGGATCGTTGTGATCGTGGCGTTGATTTTCCCTATGCCGGTATAAAAAACCTGAATACCATCAGGTAGTTTGTGCGCATCCAGTTCTGGACGCAGTGCTGTCAGGACAATCAGGTTTGTGCGCATGGGGTAGGATTTTTTTAGTCCTTAGGGGTTTTAGTCCTTTTTAGGCCAAAGCACCATTTGTGTACAGCGAAAGATCGCGATTTTCTTGTCCGTTGCAGCATCGGTGACGATGGCATCCCAAACCTGGGTGTTACCACCGAGATGTTGCGCTGTTGCAGTGCAGCGGATGATGGCGCCTTCGCCACGCACGGTTCCCAAGTGATTGCTCTTGAGTTCAATCGTGGTAAACGAGACAGCGCCTTCGGGCAAATGGGCAATCGTCGAATAGCCGCAGGTTGTATCGGACAGCGCAATCACACTGGCAGCGTGAAGGTATGTGTTGGGGGCGAAATGGACTTTGCGCAGTTTCATCTGGCTCTTGAGCGTGCCCTCGGAGAGTTCCAGCATTTCCACACCCATCAGGCCGGGCAAGTTTTCACCGCTACGCTGATTGAGTTCTTCGACGGTGACGGTGGGGCGAAGCTTGGGCATACAAGATATTCCTACAAGGTGACGGATTGAATTAACGTAAGATTATGCCGTAACCAATTCGAGTGGAAAGCCATGACAACGACGCCTGTTTCAATTTCACGCCCTGGTCCCGAGTACGAGGCACATGTCCGCCAAGGGTTTTCGCAGCCCAGACTGGAACGTTTGGGTGCCTCTCTGGAGGAGCAGATCGCCAAGGGGATTTTCCCTGGTGCGGTGACCATGATCATGCGTCATGACGAGTGCGTCCATTTTGAAGCCTACGGTTTTCAGGACGCTGCTGGCAAGATTCCGATGGCACGCGACTCGATTTTTCGTCTCGCGTCCATGACCAAACCACTGGTCACAGTCGCTGCGATGATGCTGGTCGAGCGCGGTCGTTTCAATCTTTACGATCCCATCACAAACTGGTTGCCCGAACTCAAAGACCTCAAGGTCGAGGCTCCCGAGGGGGACGTCCCCTTGGTTCGTCCAATCACGATTCAGGATTTGATGCGACACACTGCAGGTTTCGTGCATGGCGATCGCGCGAAGTCACCGCGCATCAGAAAACTCTACGACGAGCTGCATATCGAGGCCAGGGAGCATGATATTTTGGGTGATCAGATGCTCAAAAATCTCGGCACCATCCCGCTGGCGCATCAGCCCGGGACGTTCTGGGAATATTCGATCGCGGTCGATGTGTTGGGATTGCTGCTTGAGCGTGTCGAGAACAAGACGCTTGAGGAGATTCTGAATGTGTTGTTGATCAAACCGCTGGGCATGAAAGATACGACATGGTGGGTGGAGCCCGAGCGCCTGGGACGTCTCGCAGAAGCGCCCGACAGCGACCCTCTCAAGGCAGAGATGCTCAAAGCCTATCGGCAGACGACCAATCCTGTTGGCAGAACTTATTTGCGCGGTGGGGCAGGCTTGTTGGGCACTGCCGCCGACTACATGCGGTTTTTGCACATGATGCTGCGCGGCGGCGAGCTCGATGGACGCCGTTATTTGTCACGTCGTACCGTCGAGTTCATGTGCTCGGAACACACCGCTGGCATGGGCGGCACCACACAGGCCAATACAGGTCCCGGCTATGGTTTTGGCCTTGGCTTTGCTGTCAGACTGAGCCAGGGGATGTGCTGGGTGCCAGGCTCTCCCGGCGAGTCGCTGTGGTCTGGAGTGTGGGGGACGAGCTTTTGGCTGGACTTTAAGGAGAACCTCACTGCGCTGATTTTGACGCAGGGACCCACACACAAAATCCAGAGTCGCATGTTGTACAAGACTCTGGTGTATTCAGCCTTGGTCAAATAATCCAGTCGTCGACATGAATCTGTCCGAAAAAGATTTCAAACTGAATCAACCTGTTGATCCCGCAAGCCTGCAAGCCTTGGCGGCGGCGGTCTACCGCAGTATCGGTGTCCCTGAGCAAGAGGCGTGGTTGGCCGCCGACACGCTGGTCCAGGCCGATTTATGGGGACATCAGTCGCATGGTCTGTTGCGGTTGGGTTGGTACTACGCGCGGCTGGAGTCTGGCGCGATGAAGGCGCATACGCACACAACGCTCGAAGTCGATGCGGGTGCTGTCGCGGTCATGGATGGGCACGATGGTGTTGGTCAGGTGATTACGCGTCGCGCCGTTGATGAAGCGATCTCGCGGGCCGGCAAGCATGGTGTCGGAATCGTTTCGATCCGCAACTCCAACCATTTTGGTACATGCATGTACTACACGCGTCTGGCCGCAGAGCAGGGTTGCATCATGATGCTGATGAGCAACGCCGGACCGAATATGGCACCCTGGGGTGGATTGAAAAAGAAAATTGGCACAAACCCCTGGTCCATCGCTGTCCCGGGCGGAGCGTACGGACCGGTGGTCATGGATATGGCTAATTCGGGTGTGGCGCGAGGCAAGATTTATCTTGCCAACAAACGGCGAGAGTCGATTCCTGACCACTGGGCTGTCGATGCGCGCGGCCGTCCCACCACGGATCCCAAGGCGGCTCTGGAGGGCTTCATCCTTCCGATGGCGGGTCACAAAGGCTACGTGATGGGCGTGATGGTGGATATTTTGTCAGGTGTATTGTCCGGAAGCCAGTTTCTCGATACTGTTCATGGACCGTATGACCCGATCCACCGCAGCGGGGCCGGTCACTTTATGGTGGCGATGAATGTCGCGGCCTTTCAACCCTTGAGCGAATTTGAACAGCGAATAGATGCGTACATTCGGTCTTTGAAAGACGTTCCCGTGGCAGAAGGGCACGAACAGGTTTATTACCCAGGTGAAATGGAGAAATTGGCGGATCTGAAAAATCGGCAACAAGGTTTGTTGCTACCAGAGGATACGCTCTCAGATGTGCTTCGCGTGGCCAGGCACGCGGGTGTATTGTAGAAAAATCAACTTCAACTCAACAGTCACGAACAGGCGGAGCTCATGGAATTCAGTATTCAGCATGCCAAAGACAAGCCCTTCACGCATGATGGTTTGCGTGAGTATTTTGATTATCGTGATCTCGGTATTTTCGAGGCGACCAAGGGTGCAGCGGTGATGCATGTGATTCGCGCGAGCAAGGGCAGCAACGCGACGGGCGAGTGGCATCGCCACGAACTGGATTTTCAATTCGTCTATGTGCTCAAGGGTTGGGCTATTTTTGAGTACGAAGGGCATGGCGAGCATAAGCTGGTAGAGGGAACCTGCGTGCATCAGCCTCCAAACATCCGTCATCGTGAGATCTGTCACTCGGATGATTTTGAAGTACTGGAAATCGTGCTGCCTGGAAAATTCAAAACAGTCGCATTGTGAGCGTATCGCGTCGGCGTTGTCTCCATACCCTTTGGGGAATGGGCACCTTAGGGGTCGCAGGAGTGGTGGGCTACCCCTCGCTCATCTGCGCACAAACGCGCAACGATGACAGTGGTGAAAAAACCGCTGGTGAAAAACCCGCTGGTGAAAAAACCGCAACTGACCCCGCTGTCGCGACAATCGTCCATCCTCAAACCGGTCGTTCGATCAAGTTGCGCATACGTTTGCCCGCAAAAACCGGACCGACAGGTTTGATCTTGTATTCACCAGGCCTGGGTAGCGGTGTCTCCAATGGTCAGGCATGGTGCGAGGCCTGGAGACGTGCGGGTTATCTGGTGGTGACGCTTGCGCATCCGGTGACCGATGACGCACTCTGGCGCACCAGCGCCAAGCAGAGCTTCAAAACCAATATGCAACTCGCACTCGCCGCTCAGCAATACAGCCTGCGCGTGTCAGACAGCAAGTTCGCTCTGGATTATTGTCTCGAGTCTACCCAGCTCGCCCCCTATGTGGATCGTGAAAGAATCGGTTTTGCCGGCCATTCGTATGGCGCGCTCACGGCTCAAACGATTGCGGGACAGCCAATTGGTACGCAGAGCCTGCGCGACCCAAGAATCAAGGCAGTCATCGCATTTTCTCCTGGAGCCACCTCGCCCGAACGGGCACGCTCCATGTCCAAGGTCGAGATTCCGTTTTTTTGTATTACGGGTGATCACGATCAGTTCGTGACCTTTAAAAAAGACGATGATGCGATTGTGCTTGGCGTGAGCCTAACCAATCGCGAATCAGTTTATGCCAATCTCCCCACAGGCAAAAAACTTCAGCTCAAGGTAAGGGATGCCGATCACATGAGTTTTGCGGGTGAACCCGTCGATGCCAAGCGTTACAGTCGGGATATTCCTGTCTCGGATCAAGCGAATCAGGCGGTATGGGGACGCGTGAGTGAAATGACGACTGCTTTTTGGGAATACTATTTAGCCTCCGAGGGACGCTCGGTTCCGGCTACCCGTGAAGCTTTCGAGGCGCGTATGCGAGCGATGCAGGGCCCGGGCGACGAGTTGAAATTCGGGTAAATTAAAAATCAATATTCTTTTTTAGAGACTCACCATGAAAATTATTGTGTTGCCAGGCGATGGCATTGGGATTGAAACAGTTTCCGTAGCAGTGGATGCGCTTGAATTTGTATCTAAAAAATTCAAACTCGATGTGTCCCTCAAGCACGACATCGCAGGGCATGAGAGTCTCAAGAAATATGGCACCACGATTCACCCTGGTTTGCTCGAGTCCGTCAAAAATGCGGATGGATTGATTCTCGGTCCGATGGCCACTTACGATTTTAAAGACGAAGCCAAGGGCGAGATCAATCCGTCAAAGTTTTTCCGCAAGAGTCTCGACTTGTTCGCCAATATTCGACCCGCCAAGACTTTTCCGGGCTGTGGCACACCACACAAGCCGCTCGATCTCGTGGTCGTACGCGAAAACACCGAAGGCTTTTACGCGGATCGCAACATCGAGTCGGGTGGTAGCGAAATGCTGATCACACCTGATGTCGTCGTATCCTTGCGCCGGATTACACGACTGTGTTGCGAGCGGATCGCACGTGCGGCCTTCGAGCTCGCGATGACACGCAGAAAACACGTGACAGTTGTTCACAAGGCCAATGTGCTGAGGCTCGGAGACGGCATGTTCATTGACTCGTGCCGCCTGGTGGGCAAAGAGTTTCCCGAAGTGCAAATCGAAGAGATCATTGTCGATGCGATGATGGCGCACGTGGTGCGTACGCCGGAGCGTTATGACGTGTTGGTGACGACCAATATGTTCGGCGATATCTTGTCCGATCTGACGGCCGAGCTTTCCGGTAGTCTGGGAATGGCTGGATCAATCAATGCCGGCTCCGATTACGCCATGGCTCAGGCCGCGCACGGCTCGGCGCCAGATATCGCGGGCAAGAACCTTGCCAATCCCTTCTCGCAGGTCTGGTCGGTGGCGATGCTCTTGAACTGGTATGGCCAGCGCAAAAACAAGCCTCAGTTTGTGACTGCCGCGCAGGTGATGGAAACCGCGATGGCACAAGCGATCGCAGCAGGTGAGTCGACCAAAGATATTGGTGGCAAGCTTGGTACCAAAGAGACGGGTCAGGCCTTGCTGGAGCGTTTGTCGAGGGCTTAAATCAGAGGCCTGAGTGTTCGCTTTAGTACCAGGAAAGGGGCTCTTAACCTGCTTTGTTGAGAGCCTCGATTTTTTTCAATGCTCCGGCAATTGCGTCGCCTGACAGGTTAATTGCCGGAATACCTCGAAACACAAACGCGATCCCCGCAACAGCTTGAAGCTCCGCGACCGAGGCACCCGCGCGGAGTGCCGCGACTGCGTGGTTTTCAGCGGCTTGAGACAAGTTCATCAACAACATGCCGAACGCCATGAGCTGACTGGTTTTCAGATCCAGTGCCTCTGGTTCGAGCAGCTGGGCACGCAGGCGTTCAACACCCTCTGTCATCTCCGGCGCTGTCTTGACGCCAAGGGTGATACGCGAGTGAATCCGGTCAGGTACGAATCCCAGAATGTGTTTGTAATTTTCCTCGAGTGCATCGATCATGCTTTGCTCGTGACCTGGTTCGCTCGTTTCTTTGTTCATGTCAGGGTCTTGTCGGAATCATTGTTGATAGGGTTTGAAGCCATATAAACGCTCGGCGTTTGTGACGAAAAGTTTTTGGCGCGCTTCATCGTTCGGGATCCACGTTTCCAGCAGGTCGAGCAAGTCGATGTCGTTTGGAATATTGGCGTGGAGACCTGGGTGAGGCCAGTTCGTCCCCCACACGCAGCGATCGACGTGATGCGTCAGCAATGTTTGGGCAAATGGTTTCATGTCCGGATAAAGTGGCATACCTGTGGCTGGCACGGGGACATCTGACATCCGGTACCAGCTGGAAATTTTGACCCAGGTATCGGATTTTTGATCGAGCAGCCGACGCAAGACAGCGAATTCCTCGGAGTGCACACCTGTATTGCCGCGGATCCGTCCCATGTGGTCAAACACTAAGCCAACTGGACAAGCCATTAGACGTTTTTCAAGACCGATCCAGTCCGCACCATTGAGGATGTTGATTTCAATGTGCCAGCCAAAATCCGCCACCAGCGCCGCAATCGCTTCGAGATCGCGCGTGGTTGCCCCGTTTGGATACTGATCCATGAGGCGCGCGGCCCGAAATCCGGCGTCATGCAGGCGCTGAATATGCGCCTTGGGGGTTCCCGGCGCAATCGCTGCAACGCCGCGAAAACGCTCGGGATCGGTCTTGATGAAGTCTTCGGTGATGCTGTTGTCGAAGCTGTAAATCGACCCATGAACTTGCACACCGCGATGCACACCCATGATGCGATGCATATTGAGCCAGGATTCGCGCGTACAGACAGGTGGACTGTATTTGCGATTGGGATCCATTGGATAGCGCTCCATCTGGTCGAAGATGTGCGCATGACAGTCGATGGTTCCGGCAGGCACCTGGCGTTTGGGGGCGCGCAAATCCAGAATGGGTGGCAGCGGTGTGGCGTGTGGCTTCATGACGACTTATTGATTGATGACGATGTTGGCAGCTTTGCCGATTTCTTTATTCGTGTTGTAGTCTTTGTTGACATACTCCTGAAACGCTGCGCGATCCAGAGGAATGATTTCCACGCCGAGTCCTGCAAAGCGTTCTTTGACGCTGTCACGCTCAAGCGTCTCCTTCAACGCCTTTGTCAGCTTGTCCATGACAGGTTGAGGCATGCCTTTGGGTCCAAAAATCCCTGTGTACGTCATCATGTCAAAGTCTTTCACGCCGAGCTCTTCAAACGTTGGCACATTGGGGAGCAAAGGTGAGCGCGTCTTGCCTGTTTGCGCCAAAGGAATCAGTGCGCCACTCTTGATGTGTTGAAGCGACGCGGTGAGTTGGTCCATCATCGTGTCCACTTGGCCGCCAATCACGTCCACCAAGGCGGGGCCGCTACCCTTGTAGGGAATGTGATTGAGCTTGACGCCCATTTTCAAGGCCAGTAATTCAAGTGCAAGGTGTTGGGTCGAACCGTTACCTGCTGAGCCCACGGAAATTGGGTTTTTGTCTGTTTTGGCGCGCGCAGCAAAATCAGCAAAATTTTTCATCGACCCTTTGGCCGAGGCACTCAAGACAATTGGCACGGCATGAATGGGTCCAATCGCAACTAAGTCTGTCACGGGGTTGTAGGGCGATGTCGGCGTGAGCGCAGGCGCAATCGAGATTGATCCACTCGAACCCAACAGCAAGGTGTAGCCGTCCGGCGTGGATTTCACGACGCCGGTACTACCGATAAAACCACCTGCACCGGGCTTGTTTTCGACAATCACTTGCTGACCCAGAATCTCGGACATGCTGGGTGCGACCGCGCGGGCGGTAATGTCGACGTTGCCACCAGGCGCCCAAGGCACGACCAGTTTGATCGGCTGTTTAGGGAAGTCCTGGGCTTGAGCCTGAGTGCCTGTTGCCAAGGCGAGGGCGCAGACTGACAGGGCCAGGCTGGGAAGAAGTCTGGATAGTTTCATAGCGGTCTCCGAATGCCTCAGTCTCGAAGCAGGTGCCAGAAAGGCGCCAGAGGGATGCTTGTAGACTGAGCAACTGTTTTTGGTATCGCTTAGACTATTGGTTTTGAGGGCGTCGTGCAAGCCATTTCTAGGACGTCCTTTGTGCTAACGTAACGCGCACCGCATTTTCCTGCCGGATGAGTCCGGCCGGTTGGCAAAGAGACAAGGAATAACCGAATGACTGCGAACACCTTTAACGAGACCGCCGAAGGCGTCTACCTGATTACCGTGACCCCCTTTAAAGACAATGGGGACCTCGATTTGGCCAGCACAGACCGTATGGTCGACTTCTGTCTCGAGCGCGGCGTGACGGGTTTGACTATTCTTGGCATCATGGGTGAAGCCACCAAGCTGACTGCCGAGGAGTCGCGCCAGTTTGTTCGTCAGGTGCTCGCCCGCGTTCAGGGCAAAGTCCCCGTCGTCGTGGGGGCTTCTGCCGCTGGCTTTGCGCCAATGAGCGAGCTCACCAAAAGCGTCATGGACATGGGCGCTGCCGGCGTCATGGTCGCACCGCCATCGACCGTGCGTACCGATGACCAGATTTGCAGTTACTTCGACATGGTGACTGAGACTCTGGGACCCGATGTGCCCTGGTGCTTGCAGGATCACCCCACCTCCACGGGTGTGCAGATGTCCTCAAGCGTCGTCTTGCGAATTTTGAAAAACTCGCCAACCTGCGTGATGCTCAAACACGAGGATTTCCCAGGGTTGGCCAAGCTGTCGGCTGTGCGTCAGGCGATCGAAAAGGGTGATTTGCGCAAGATTTCGATACTGACCGGTAATGGTGGCGGCTTGTTCCTGCCCGAAGAAATGGTACGTGGCGCCAACGGCGCGATGACCGGCTTTGCCTACCCAGAGATGATGGTCGACGTCGTGAACGCCTTTAAAGCAGGAAATGTCGAGCGCGCTTTCGATATTTTTGATTGCTATTTGCCACTGGCCAAGTACGAGCAACAGGCGGGCGTCGGTTTGGCTGTGCGCAAGCATCTGCTGGCCCAGCGTGGTGCGATCGCCTCGGCTGCTGTCAGAAAGCCAGGTCCAAAATTATCCGCACTCGACCTAGCCGACATTGCCCGACTGGTCGCCAGGCAAGAGAAAAAACTGGCAGCCCTGGGTTAATCATTCAGATCCCCTAGGTTCGCTTTTAATCAATAACCACTCAATCAGTATCCCGGAGATTACTCATGGTAGATATGCAACTTGATCCCAAGGTGAAAGACATCCTCGCAGGGATCTCCACCGCAACCTTGACAACGATTTTGCTCAAGAAGGGTTTGCGCAACGTTTGGATGCGCGGCACCAAGCCCATCCGCGCTGGTCAGCCACGTCTGGTGGCGCGCGCGTTCACACTGCGCTTTGTGCCAGCACGCGAGGATTTGGCGACGCCGGAGTCTTGGTCGTCACCAAAGTCCACACGTGGAGCGATTGAAGACATGCCTGAAGGCTGCATCGCCGTGGTGGATTCGATGGGTGTTCAGGATGCCGGTATTTTTGGCGATATCTTGTGCGCGCGCATGGCGAAAAAGAAAGTGGCCGCGCTTGTGACAGATGGCGTGGTACGCGATCTCGCGGGTGTGCTCGGAACTGGATTGCCTGTGTGGTGTTCCGGTGCTGCAGCACCTCCATCAGTGGCGGGTCTGACCTTTGTGGACTGGCAGCAGCCCATCGGTTGCGGTGGTGTTGCCGTGTTTCCCGGCGATGTCGTAGTCGTGGACGATGATGGCGCAGTCCTGATTCCCGCCGCGATGCTCGATGACGTGGTGACCAGCGCAGCGGCTCAGGAAAAATTGGAAACCTGGATCATGTCCCAGGTTGAAAAGGGCCATCCTCTGCCAGGTCTGTATCCACCCAACGCAGAAAATCTGGCGCGCTACAAGGCGGAAACAGGCCAGAAGTAATCAGTTTGCTGTGTTCTATTCGAGAGGTCTGCGCAAAAGCGCAGACCTTTTTTTACGCTTTACATCAAACGATTTATGCCGCTATGTTGCTGTTGCGAGAGGGTCCAAATGAGCGCCAGGTAAACCACGCGATACTGATCATTGCGATGGCAGCCGCGACAAATTGAGCGGGTCTTGTTTCTGGAAAGTCGATGGTGGTGGTCAAGAGGATATAGACCCCAACGAGACCTGCGGCGCTGATGATGCGCATCAACCATGACTGAGGTCGCAAGGCGCGTGCGGGTATGCGTTGCGTCAGCCAGACGCCTGCGACACCGCTGAACAGTCCGATCGCCGCACCTGCGCAGACATCTGCAGGCCAGTGCGCACCCACTGCGATGCGTGCGACGCCCGCCAGAGTCGCCACCACAAACAACCAGCGGTAGGCACCTCGTTTGTCAGGTTCGAGCGCAAAATAAAAGGCCGTCAAAATAGAAAAAGCCGTGAGTGTGTGTCCGGAGGGCATCGACAGCGAAGTCAGCGGTTTGCCCAGGATGTAAAAGCTTGCGGGATCCAGCACGGAGGCCGGGCGGGGCATTTCGAGCGTGTGCTTGAGGATTCGCGAAATGATTCCGGAGATCGCCCCACCGCAGAGGGCGGCGGTGAGCAAGCGTGGTGCGAGCAGCAGCAAGGGACATGCAAGGGCGAAGATTCCCCAGCCATTGCCAAGCATATTAAAGCTTGCCCAAAACAAATCAGGCAGAGCCCGGGCGGAGGTATTGATCAGACGAAACAATTGGGGTTCGGGTGCGAACAGCCAAAGCCCCAACCACACGACAAGCGGAATCAGGCACCAGACAAAGTCCCGGCCTTGTAATGTCGAGACATTGCTGGCGCGAGACACCGCGGCCTGTTGATCTCGAGGATCAGACATGCGCACGGGCCGCTTCAAACTGCACAGCGACTTTCTCCATCACCTGCGCCACAGAGATTGCCTGCATGCAGACATTGTCCGAGCAAGGCGTTTTACGGTGATTGGCGGCGCTCACGCAAGGCGAGCAGGCGAGTTGAGCGGTGATGGGGATTGACTTGCCCAGCGAGCCATATAAGGCAGGTGTTTCGGGTCCGAACAATACCACCGTATGCAGATCCGTTACGGATGAAAAATGCCCGGGACCCGAGTCGTTGGTGACCATGACATCGGCCAGACTGTATAGAGCGGGTAATTCGGAGAAAGAGACTTGGCCTGCAAAGTTGAGCGCACTGCTCACCTGAGCGCCTACCCGAACGTTTTCGACATACTCAAATTCCGAAGGGGAACCGGTGATCAAAATCAGGCTGTCAGGCCATTTGCGATTGAGTTCAATAATCAGCGCAGAGAAACGTTCAGGCGCCCAGCGACGTTGAACCAGTAATTCGCTTGCGTTGGGATTGACCAGAAAGAGGGGTTGGTTGCCCAGTTTGAACACGCACTGTGCATTTTTTGCCAGCCCTACGATGCGGTCAAGTACAGTTTGACGAACGTCAGGATCAATCACTGCCTGCGCGATCTTGATCGCTTCGTCGGGAATATGTATTTTGCTAAACGGGGTTTCTTGATCAGTCGAGAATGCGGCATGAATCAGGGACAGGAAGTTTTTGGCGATGTGGATGTGGGGGTTGTAATGAACCTTGTGGGTCAGCATGTTGCCGCGCCACAGACCTTCACCGTGAAAGATGTGATAACCGACCCGGCGTCGTGCGCCACACAAACCGGTCAGGAGCGCTGTAAAACGCGAAAAAAGCTCCAGATCAATGACAGTATCAATCTTGCGTACGCGTGCCCATACGAAAAACTTGAGCGTATCTCTTGCGAGTGAGACGACCGAGCTCGAGTCGATCGTGAACACATTTTCAGCGGGTACGGTGTTGAGCAAACTCAAACTGGCCTGGTTGCTTTTGAAAATCAAAAAGAAGATCTCTGCCCCACGCGCTTGCGTATCCCGCATCGCGGGATCGACAATGATGGCGCTCCCCATTTCGGACAGCTCGATAAAGAGAACTTTACGGGGCATCGCAGGCTTGCCCGCAAACAGGCGTGTGATCCAGTCGATCAGGATCACGATGGGGGTGAATAAGGCACAAAGCGGAACACCGACGCGATGGTCGATGGTGCGCATGGTATCAACACTTAGGCTCATAGGCTGAGTATTCTAATGGTGTTTGGAGGAGACGGGCGCTGCAGTGCCGGCATCCTCGTGCTTACGCCTCAACAGAGACAGCGCACCTGGCAGGTAGGTGACCAGTGTCACAATCCCAAAGCTGACGGCAGCCAGAACGGTAATCCCGCTATCAATGTTCCACAGTGCGAGCGTGGCCGAAAGCGTCGCCTCGCGCAGTCCCCAGCCCGAGATGCTGATAGGCAGCATCATCAGCAGGCCGAGTGCCGGCATACCAATCATGAGAGCAGAAAAAGGTGCGCTGATGCCGAAGGCTTTCAGGCAACACCAAAAGCTCGTCAATGCCAGGACATGGGTCATGACGGAAATCACAAGCTGAGGCAAGACGTTGGGCCAGCCCAACCCGGTTTTAAGCGCAAACATGGCCTGCGGCATACCAAGTTTGTCCAAAATTCGCTGGATCAGCGCGCGACTGGCGGATATTTTGATCAAGAGCGAGGCCAGTGCGGCGGCTGCCAGCATGGCGCCAAGAAGCCACCAGCCCAGTGCCTGGCCCCAAGGGCCGAGCATCGCTCCGCCCAAGATCAGTCCCAGCGCGCCCAGGATATTGTTTCCAAGCAGGCCCAGCCCACGGTCGAGCGCAACACTAAAAAACCCCAACCGTAACCTGGGGGGCGCGCGATTGAGATCGACCGGAGAGTGGAGCTCCTGTGCAAGGGTTTGATGAGGCCCTGGATCTCGAGACGCGGATACTCCAGCGTGATAGGGGCGACTGCCTTCAACTGCGCGATAGCTGTCGCCCCCGATCGTGCTGGGCAAGCCTTGATTGATCAAACCACCCGCAAAATAAAGCGAGATGTAGTCCCTGGCAGGTCTGTAAAGTTTGACACTGCGCATCAGCCAGCCCCAGCGGAGCACTGCCAGCAGGTTGGTCAGAACGAGCATCAGAAATGCCAATCCGAACCAAACGGGCACGATGGCGATTTTCGTGTCTCGCAAGGCTTGCCAGTCAATATTGCGCGTCGCCAGCCAGAGCAGGGCGATGGAAAGCGCGATTCGAATGTAAGGCCAGAGTTGTTTAAAAAGTTGTTTCAAGTGAATCGCATTATTTGGTGGTGGCGTTGTGGTTGGCGCCCCATTGACGGCAATGGTAATAATCAAAGCGCGAGACGTGGCGGGTCAAGCGTTTAGCTTCGAAGCTGCCAATTAGCCTGCACCACTCGAATTCGCCTGTCTGGGTAGGCAGATCAAAGTGAACCTGCGACCAGTTTACAAAAAGACTGTCTGTGCCGGGGGGAATTTTGCCAAACCACAGGTCGAATTGATCGAAACGGTTATCCAGTACATAGACGGGCAGGGGTCTGCCGTACCAAGCAAGTCGGCTACCCAGCGTCCAGTTGCGCACCGAGAGAGAGGGAAGGTCGTGCGCGCGCGCCAGTTCGAGAGCTTTCAAACCCGCCTCATCCCAACCCCAGAGGTCGGCGAGCGGGTTTTTGCGCGCGAGCGGATGATCGGCGGACAGGCCGGGGATACCCACAAAAAATAATGCAGCAAAAGCGACCAGACACATCACCGCTTGCGCCCGAATGAAAGCCAGAATCAGGGCTTGGCGACCACTTGCCCAGCGCTCAGCCAGTGCATTCGCGGCGAATGGTGTCATTGCAAGCCACGCAGGCGCTGTCCAGTGTGGCAGGCTCCCCCCTCCGCCCGACATCAAACCCGTGACAACAAAGGGGATAAAGAAAAACAACAGCAATCCTGCGCCTAACCACTGCTTGCTTTTGATGATTTGACGTGATGCCAGGTAGGCACCCAGGACGAGTAAGGGCCCGTAGGCGACAAGTTGAACCCCAGCAAAAGCCGCGAGCCTGCGTGCTTTCCATGCCCCCCCGCTGCCGTGTTGGAGTTGGTAGGCAAATGAAATCCATTCATGTTGAGCGTTCCAGTACAGGACCGGGCTGATCATCACCAGCGCGACAACAGCGGCAAACCATGGACCCGCGGTCAACAACAACCGGACTCCGCGCGTGACAAGCAAGGTCACGATGACGGCTGCGGCAGGCAGAACAGCGGTGTATTTGGAAAGGCCCGCCAAGCCTAGCAAGACGCCTAGGGCTAACCATTGCGCAGTGTGATGAGGCGCTGGCTGCGCGAGTTTGAGGGTGACGGACATGAGCAGCAGCACCAGCACCATCAACAGGCTGTCAGGCAAGAGGCCCACAGCCAGCACGTGCATGACTGGGGCGAGCAATACTAAGCCGACCGCCCATAGGCCCACAGTGTCGCGGCTGATAGCTGCTTTGTCCTGAGCGGCATCCCTCAGGAGCCGCAGATCGTAAATTTGGATGGCGAGCCGCCGCGCCAATAAACATGCGATCAGCCAAAGAAGCTGTGGAATCAGGCGAATCACGCTGTCCGGCGCACCCGCTGCGACCAGGGGCCATTGAATCCAGCCGACAAGAGGCGGGTGGTCAAAATAACTCCAGTCAGGCTTGGCGGCATACAACACGTAATGCGCTTCGTCGACCGACAGAGTCAAGAGCGCGCCAAAGCCAAGATGGATCAGCAGACCAAGCGCCAACAGCGAGGTCAGATTGATCCCGGACGCAGCGGAGGTTATCGCGACGCTGCGGGCATGTTTGGTCTGCACGGTTTCTTGGACGACCTGAGTGGTTTTATTTAACCTGAACAGGCAGGACACGCCAGGTCACTTGCCGTTTACCATCCTCGGCGATGACTTTGGCATTCGCGCGAGTCGCGGTAAAACCTGCGGGCAAGTCTGTTGTTCCGGTGACATGCAAAAAGTGATTGAGTTTGACCGCGATGCGGGGCAAAGTAATCGTTTCCACCCGACCGTTTGCATATCGTCCTTCAAAGGATAATTCGAGCCATCCTTTGAACTCAGGTTTTTGAGCGTTTTCCTGCAATAACCACACCAGATAGGACAGTTTGGTGGAGTTTTTCCCCTGGGTAAACAAGCTGGTGCTCACACCGATCGGACCATAACGCGGATCGAACGGCAAGGTTTGCGCAAACAAGTTCAGTTGTTCTCGCAAAGGTCCGATCAAGGATTCTGCGGTCGACAGACTGCTTGTCAATTCTTTGATCTTCGTGTCGCGCACGCTGATTTCGGCGTCGAGTACCTTTTGCGACTCGTCTACCTTGGTTTGCAAGGTTTGTTTTTCGACCGTCAGATTCTTGAGCTCTTCGGTGAGCTTTTGCGTTTCGGCAAGAGAAAGGCGTTTTTCACCATAACTTGCCTGCAAAAAAAGAACACCGCCACCACCCAGCAAAATGCCGATCAAAAAGAGAATCAGCCAGCCGGGCAAGCCGCGGGAGCCGCGGCGTGTATCGTAGGGCGCTGGTTTGAAAATCGCGCGTTTGGCTTGAACACGTATCACCATATCATTCTCCGCATCGCGGACATCAACTCTTGAGTATGCATTCTAACGTGTTGAGCCGCTCGGGGGTACCGACATCGATCCACACTCCTTGATGAAGTGTTCCTGACACGAGTGTGCGAACGATCGCATCGCGTAACAATGGAGCGAGTTTTGCGGGTTGTTTTGCCGGAGTATGGGCAAAAAGAGAGGGCTGATACACACCGATACCGGAAAAGGTGAATTTGGGCATCGTGTCATCGGTCACGCAACCGGTCGGCAACAGTCCGAAATCTCCGTGAGGATGATGCGCGGGATTTGGCACCAGCAGTAACCACGCTTGTTGTGCAGTGCATCGCAACGATGAGGCGATCTCCAGCGCTTGAGCAGGCTCCCAGTCACACCAAATGTCTCCGTTCATCACCAGAAAAGGATCGGTTCCCAAAAGAGGCAGCGCCGTGGCAATACCTCCTGCCGTTTCGAGCGCAACCGTTTCGGCTGAGTAGCGGATATGAACGCCCCATTGATGACCATCGCCAAGCGTTTGTTCAATCAGCGCACCCAGCCAAGCGTGATTGATCACGATCTCTTTGATCCCGGCAGCAGCGAGTTTTTCGATATGCCACTGGATCAGTGGTTTACCGGCGACGGGAATCAGTGGCTTGGGTAGAGTGTCGGTGAGTGGGCGCATTCTCTCCCCGCGCCCAGCAGCCAGAATCATCGCACGCATCAGAATGTGTATCCCACCTTGGTTTGCACTTGGTCGAGTTCGTCAAGCACACGCAAAAGAGGTTTGAACGCGAGATAGCGTCCGGCGACTTGGCGGACGTACTGATTGACGCGAGGAATATGCGCCAAATAGCCTGACTTGCCGTCGCGATGGTTGAGTCTGGCAAACACACCGAGAATACGCAGGTTGCGTTGCAGTCCCATCCATTCGTAATCCTGGTGGAAATCTGCGAAATCGGTAGGCACTGGCAAACCGTGTTTTCGGGCTAGTTCCCAGTAGCGAATGGCCCAGTCTAATTGCTGGGGTTCTTCCCAGGTTGTACGGGCATCCATCACCAGTGAGGCCAGATCGTAGGTGATCGGGCCGGAGACGGCATCTTGAAAATCCAAAATGCCGGGGTTGGCGCCGTGTTCCGGGCGTTCGCAACGCATTAGATTCGGGGAGTGGAAATCGCGGTGCACGAGCACGCGAGGTTGCGCGGCGTTGCGATTGGCCAGTAAATCAAATACTTGATCCAGCCCTTTTAAGGCCTCAGGGCTCAAGGTCACTTTGCAATGGACCGTGACATACCACTCGACAAAGAGGCCGAGCTCATCTTTGAGGCGAGCGACGTCATAGACAGGCAGTCCCGCAGCGCTGGCAGATTGCATTTGCACGAGTGCGGCCAATGCCTCACGATAAATTTTTTGCAGCGTGGCATCATCAAGTCCCGCCTGAATGCAGTCGTAATACGTGGTGGGACCCAGATCGGACAACAGTAGAAATCCCTGAGTCAGATCCTGGGCGAGGATCCTGGGTACGTTCAGCCCGACAGTCGAGAGTCTTTGGGCCACATCGACAAAAGGTTTGCAGTCCTCCTGAGGCGGTGGCGCATCCATCACGACGAGCGTGCCCTGCGCAGCGTTGATTCGAAAATAGCGTCTGAAACTCGCATCGCTTGAGGCGGGTGCAATGCTGGCAGGATCGAGGCCCAAGGAGCTTGGGCAGGTCTGAATCCACTCAAGGAGCCGGGTCATTCTGGAGTCGGAAGAAGAGGTTGACATCATCGCGAAAATGTAGTGAAAAAGTGAATCTGACCGACTGTTTGATCGATCACAGCAAAGATGAGGGGCTTCTCTATAATAGCGTCAGGATAGAACATATTTTTAGAGCTGTTTTCAAAGCAAACAAACCTGGTTTGTTGCTAAGTGTCTGTATTAAGGTGACTTTTCAGAACGTGCGTATCTATCATTCGCTGTGGTTGCTTGCGGGGCTGGGGATTGCGGCGGTACATGCGCAACCTTCCCCTGCGCCTGCTGCACCCGCGATTGTAGGCCCAGGTCTACGTGTTTCGCCTTTGCTCGAGCGCAGTACAGTACCTGACAGGGAAATGCCAGCTTTCCTCGAAGGAGCACAGATCGAGGGTGATAGCCAGGGAAATGCCAGATTACGGGGTAAAGCCAGCATCAGAAGGCAAGATGCCGTCCTGAAGGCCAACATTATTGACTACAACAAGCGCACGGGCGTGATGGACGCTCAGATTAATGCGCGCCTGATTAGAGATGGAAACATCCTTTCCGGTACTAGCATTATTTACAACTCAGAAGATGGCACGGCCAGCGTGGATCAGCCTAATTTTTGGCTGGATGATGGTGGTGCCGGAGCGGGCTCTTGGGCGGATGTTTTCAATCGAGATCAGATGAGTATCACTGATGTCACCTATAGCGGCTGCCCATGTCCGCAGCCTTCATGGTACATAGAAACTGAAAAGCTCGATCTGGATTACGCTGCTAACGAGGGCGTGGCCCGAAACGGGGTGCTTTATTTTAAAAATGTACCGATTCTGGCTTCGCCATATCTGACATTTCCGATTAAAAAGGAACGAAAATCCGGTTTCTTGTTGCCAACGTTCGGCAACACATCCAATACCGGCTTCGATTACACGCAGCCGTACTATTTCAACATCGCACCCAATTACGATGCAACACTGCAGACTCGCGCGATGTCCAAGCGAGGCGTACAGCTTGGAGGAGAATTTCGCTACCTTGGAGCGAGTTACAGCGGTCAAATGGCGGGTACTTATCTGGCTAAGGACCTGCAAACAGGCGAGGATCGCTGGCTATACAGTGCGCAGCACAGCCAACGTTTCGGGCGAGGCTTTTTTGGTGGTTATAACGTCAACGGCGTGTCGGATGACAATTACTTCAATGATTTTGCCAGCCTGGGTATTAATCAGGCTGTCATTAGCGCCCTACCCCGTCAGGTTGGCGGAGGTTGGGGAAGTGAGTACGTTACTACAAGCGTAGCGGTATCGACTTTTCAGACCTTGTCACCTACTGGCACGCTTGTGATCCCGCAGTACAACAAGATTCCCGAGTATGCTGTCAATGCCTCGCGCTTTGATATCGGTGGGTTTGATGTACAAAGCTTGAATACTTTGACAGAGTTTCAGGCGCCACTTGATAATCGATTCGCTTTTGGACCAGGCGGTAGTTTACGCTGGCGCCCAGACGGTCAGCGCTTGCTTTCATATAACTCGATCGCTTATCCCATCGTACGACCAGGCTGGTATATCACCCCCAAAGTTGCTATGAGTCTGTCTCAGTACCAGACGAACTGGTATGGCCTTGAGCAGACTTTTGGTTACGGACAGCCTTCCAATGGTCGCGCATTGCCGATCATGTCAGTCGACTCTGGTATGACTTTTGAGCGCGATACGACTTTTTTTGGCAAATCCGCGCTCCAAACGCTTGAGCCTCGAGCCTACTATCTGCGGGTGCCTTACAGGGATCAGTCTCAGTATCCTGTTTACGATACAACCCTGGCGGACTTTAGTTTTTCTTCTGCCTTCCAGGAGAATATTTTTGCGGGTTTTGACCGGATTTCCAACGCAAACCAGGCGACCTTTGCTCTGACGACCCGCTGGCTCGATGCGAGCTCGGGTTTTGAGCGACTGCAGCTTGGAATCGCTCAACAATACTATTTCGAAGATCAGTTGGTGACCTTGCCAGGACAGATTCCACGCACCAACACCAAGTCTCAGTTTCTCTTCGGTGGAAATGCGGCATTGACGGATACTCTCAACTTATCCTCGCTGGTGCAGTACAACCCCTACGCTAGCCAGATCAATCGTGCTCAGATCACTAGTCGCTGGCGCCCACAGAGGCTCGCGACTCTAGCGTTATCTTATCGCTATCAGGTCAATCCGCCTGCCTTAAGTTTGTACCAGCCCCAAGGTCAAAATCAGGTTAGCGCGGCTTTTCAATGGCCGTTGACAAACAAGTGGTACTCGATTGGTCGTGTGGACTACTCATTCAATAAGGTATTTGCACCCAGCATCATTAATCCCTCTCAAACACTTGATATTCCTAAAGTCACTCAGGCAGTGCTGGGTCTTGAGTACAAGGGCGACTGTTGCTGGACTGGGCGTGTCGTGATGCAGCGCTACGTTGTGAGTGTGGATCAAACCAATACAGGTGTGTTTTTTCAGCTCGAGTTAGGTGGTTTAGGCAATCTCGGCCAAAATCCCATGGCTGTTATTGGCCGAAGTATTCCCGACTATCAGCCGATTAATCCGCCGCTTCCGCGAGTCAATAAATTTGAAAGGTATGAATGATGACAGGCGCTACGAAAAGCTCAATGAAAAGCACGACCATTATTCGGCGTTGTTTCACATGGCTGACGTTCCTGGGTTTGTCGACTTTTGCGCTGACGAGTACTGCACAGCTAGGTTCGCAAAATCAAAATCGAGCCAATACCGCCCAAAAATCAGCTACTGAGCGTGACGCCGACGGAATTGTCGCCGTCGTCAACAAGGATGTCATTACACGCCGAGAGCTCGATTCCCGCGTTCGTATTACAAAACGCGAACTTGCCGCCCAGCGCATCCAGGCGCCGCCCGATTCTGTGATCGAGGCTCAAATTTTGCAGCGCCTCATCACCGAGACACTCGAGCAACAAGAGGCCCGTCGCCAGCGTATTGATATCACGGATGCGATGACCAACTCCGCCATGGAGATTATTGCCAAGCGCAACAACACGACTGTTGCGGTCATGCGCAAGCAGATCGAAGGCGCAGGCATCAACTGGTCCGATTACACCGCCATGATTCGTCGCGAAATCATGGTTGAGCAACTCAGGCAAAAAGTCGTGGACAGCACCATTTTTGTGAGTGATGCCGATGTGGACGCCTATCTGAGAGAACAAAAGGCGCGTAAAGAAGGCAATCTGCCGCTTTCCGTGCGTCCCGCGCCACCTCCGCCTCCACCACCACCCAAGCCTCAACCAAAACCGCAGGCTGCAACGCCTGCCATCATGGGTTTAGCCCAGATCCTGGTCCGTGTGCCAGAAGGCTCGAGCGAAGAGGAAGTCAAAGCGCTGCGCGCCAAGGCGCAGGGACTGCTTGCGCGAGTGCGTAAAGGTGAGAGTTTTGAGGCCGTTGCCAAAGCTTCGTCCGATGGTCCAGAGGCCAGCCGAGGCGGAGATATGGGGGTGCGTCCACTGAGCGGATGGCCTGACCTGTTTCTCAAGGGCGTGGCGGGCGTGCCCGATGGCCGTGTGAGTAACATCATTCAAAGTCCCAACGGCTTTCATATCTTGAAGGTGATTGGACGCGCAGGCGGTGCGCCTCCACCACCACCTCCGGAACCTAAACCTCAGGCAGCACCTGCACCAGGCACCCCGGGCGGACCCGTTCCTCAGGGACCGATGCCAGTTCAGCAAACACAAGCCAGACATATTTTGATCAAGACGACCGCAGTCGTCACCGATGAAATTGCCCGTCAGCGACTTGAGCAAATCAGACAGCGAATT
>JACCDY010756563.1_pt1 | contig 25425 bp, 21 predicted proteins | sample 7446391 | NCBI WGS metagenome assembly JACCDY01 (sample SAMN15323451, study PRJNA562643) | freshwater metagenome | isolation source: river surface water | place: USA:Blue River Watershed | collected 2017-08-18 | reverse complement strand
AGATAAAATTAAAAAACAAAAAATGAAAATTGAAAATTACTACTTGGATATTGAAAAAGTATTTGAATTAAAGAAAAATAAAAGAGGATTGATAATTGATATGTATAGGGACATGATGTTCTCGGAAAAGGATGGGAATGGTAAAATTGCAGCTTCTTTATTTAATACATTGAAGACATCTGGATATTTAATAGATTTAAGGGATAAAAAAATAGACACAATAATTGATGATGTTCAAGGTGTCGATAATTGATTATCTTGGAAAATATGAGGGAGGAATCTTTGTTAAGATCGGAATACTTTATGAGAGTGAATTCTATGATTCTCTATTTTTCTACACAGATGATAAAATGATACTAACAGTCAGTGATGATCTTTTAGAAAAGCTTAAAATTAAAATTGAAGACCATCCCGAATATATGGATCTATTAAATTTAATATTATCTAAAGTAGAGCCATTTAAAAATATCTACGACCAACTTGATCCTATATAAAAACAATCCATTTGGTTAAAATATAAATCCTATGATAATAAGTGAAATTGGAATAAGGGGATTTAAGAGCTATGGTAATAATGAGCAGATTTTAAAGTTAAATGAAGATGGTGGTGAGTTAATACTACTGGTCGGTGAAAATGGATCGGGGAAATCTTCTTTACTAAGTTCTTTTGACTATACTCTTTATGGAAAAGTGAAAGGTATGAAAAAGAAGTGGACTACATTATCCACTCTACCGAATAGAATAAATGGGGAGCTATTAAATAGGATAAAATTCAAATCTGGTAAAACGGAAGTTGAAGTAAAAAGAGGAATAAATCCTAATATTCTTGAGCTTTGGGAGAATGGTATTCTTAACGACAGGGCCGGTAAGTCAAATTTAGATGAAAAAATAGAGTCATATATAGGCATGGATATTGAGACTTTCAAGTCATTTATATCAATGAGTATAAATGACTTCAAAAATTTCATATCCCTTTCAAATGAGGAAAAGCAGATATTACTTGATAAGCTATTTAACCTAGAAGTTATAAACATATTGAATGGTATACTCAAAGAGCTTACTAAGAATAATAAAATAAGAATGGCTTCACTTGAATCTGAGATTTTGACCTTAGATGAATCAATTGACTCAATAAATAAATCAATTGAAAAGTCATTAGAAAAGCAAAAGCAAAATATAGATACTGAGATTGAGAAGATAAAGTCTGATATGGATTCAAAAAAAGAGGACTATAAATCTCTAAAAGATAAAATTGAAAAAATATCCCAGAAAAAAGAGGAACTTGATAGTGAATTGGATGTTGAAAAGAAACAATCTATTATTATCCAGACTGAAATAAGAACGATCCAAAAAGAAATAGACTTATATGACTCTGGGAAATGTCCTACATGCAAAACCGACTTTATATCCGATCATTTTCAATCTTTAAGGGAAACTCTTATTGAAAAAAAGAAACAATTAGAAGGTATAAAAGAGGAATCAGACTTAAATATCCAAAAGGTAAAAGATAAGCAAAAGAAGTTATCTGAGATATCCGAAAAGTCAACAAAGGCTTATAATGATATAACATACTATCTTAAAAATTGCAAAATCCAGATTGATAAACTTCAGTCAAAAAAAGTTGATGTTAGTGGAGACAATGTTGACGTGTCGGAATTCAGGCTAACAATTGAAAATCTTCTCCAAAAAAAGGAAGTCTCTCAAGAACAAGTCTCTTTTTCTAAAAATAAAGAGCTATTCTATAAGGAATTGAATAAAATATTCAGTGAAGATGGGGTGAAAAAGAACATAATAAGGGGAATCATAAAACCAATAAACCACTTTATCAATGAGAATGTTAAAAAAATGGGACTTCCATTTGACGTAACTCTTGATGAGACATTCACAGCTCAGATAAAGCATCTTGGTAATATTATTGATAATGAAACACTCAGTACAGGAGAAAATAGAAGAATTAACATTTCAATATTAATTGCCTATCTAAAACTCATTAGAACAAAGAAATTCATAAATATTCTATTTCTTGATGAGATATTTTCATCAATTGATCATCTTGGAATTGAGGATATTTTAAGTCTTTTAAAATCATTTGCCAAAGACTATAAGATAAACATATTTGTAGTTCATCATGCTCTAATGAATGAAGAGGTTTTTGATAGAATAATTAAGATAAAAAAGGAGGTTTTTTCCTCAATAGAAGAAGTTCAGCTAGAAAATGTATAACTTGATAATAAAATATGGATTGGATGGTGATCTAATTGATGATAAAGTTTATAGAATTAAATTTAATTGGGATAAATGTGTAGCAGCATTTTATTATTCGTGGGGTAGAGCTACCGATCCAATTGAGGAAGGTATTATAAATAATTATCCATTTGGAGAATTGCCAATAGATTTTGTTAAAAAGTTTGATGGATGGGAAATTAATATGAAATACTCTGGAATTGTTGATGGTAGTAATATCAAGGTATTCATTCTTGATATAACAGAAATTGAAAGGGAAAGAAAGCTAAAACTTTTAGATATATAAAAATAAAATAAAATGATGAATACAGGAAATGTCGGTGCAATTTGGTCTGGGGATAATACATCTGGTGGGTGGGCAGGGAGTGGTCAGCCTATTTGGATAGATTACACAAAAACCATAACTGATGAGAATATTATCACTACCACATCAGATCCAATTTGGACAATTAGTCAAAATGGATTATCTGAAGACGAACTTCAATTTTTTGAACTTGTCTTAGCCGCTCTTGGAGTTGACATTAAATATGATGATTTTAAAAATATGGACAAATCTCAAAGAAAGGCTCTTCTAAGAAAAGTAAAAATTAATATTATTACAAAATGATAATAGTAAAAGTAGACTCAAAGGGACCAGCACCAATTGAAAAGGCACTAAGAAAGCTGAAGAAAAAATTTGAAGCCACTAAAGTTGGAAAAAAGCTAAGGGAAAGGAAGGAATATAAAAAGCCATCAGTTAAGAGAAGAGAGGCTAAAAGAAAGGCAATCTATATTAAAGAGAAATATGGAGCTGAATTTTAAGTTCTCATCCCTTGGAATGACTGAGACACAAAAGGAAGAGGTCATAAATAAATACAGGAGTATGATTCAAGATTATCTAAATTGGGTCATGATTGATGAGGTTGATAAATTGGTTGAGGATTTCCAGAAGGAAATGGATAGGGAGATAAGGCAAATTAAATTGGATAATATACTAAAAGATGAGCTTCACCAAAAGAATTTTGAAGAAGGAAAGAATAGTTAATAATCTAGATAATATCCTAGGTTTGTTGAGGGTAGATTGTTTAATACTTGATGATTGGTCAAGTAAATTTATAGGTGATTTAAACCCAAATGATAGGAAAATAAGAAGTGAGATTATTAATGACTTCAACGGTGGGTGTCCAAATAATCACCCAAATTGGAAAGAACTAACGTCGATATCAGAATCACTTATATCAATTTCAAAAAATCCTAATTGGGTTGATATACACTTTATCCAGGAAAAGATTGGTAGGATCCAGCTTGACGAGTCTGAAATGGGATCATTGGAAAAAATATCCAAAAAAGCTATACAGTCTTGCATAAAATACTTTGATAAATGAAAGAATTTCTAGATAAAAATCTATATCTTATTCTTCAGGTTCCAAATACCGCCACAGGAGGGGAGATTAAAAAATCATACTACCAACTTTCTAAAAAATATCACCCAGATAAGAATCCAAATTTAGAAGAAAGTGAACTATTCAAATCAATATCAGATGCTTATTCTGTTTTGGGTGACCTAGACCTAAAAGCTGAATATGATAGAAAATCAAAATTTGGAAAGGATTATAATGAGTTAGAGGAATTTTTTAGGATTGATTTAGATTACTCCAAGTCAGAGGCCGATAGGGTAAAAGAATGGGTTAAAAATAAAGAAGTATTAGATGTCATCATTGAAGTAGATCCAAATGAATTTAATGGCGTTGTAGAATTTAAAAGATGGGTTATTTGTCCAACCTGTAAAGGGACTGGCAAGGACAACTCATCTAAAATAGTCATTAAAACCCCAGAAGGTAAAACTAAAATTTTTGAAGCGGATGATGGTTGTGATGTTTGCGAAGGGACTGGTAAAGACTGGAATGAACTTGAATGTTTCTATTGCGCTGGTGTAGGAAAGGTGGGTCTAAAACCATGTAAAAAATGCAAATCAGAAGGTAGAATAATGGGTAATCAAAAGATGAAAAATATCCAACTACAAGGAGAGTCAACAAAGATTGAGTCTATGGGTCACTGGAATAAGGGTAGAGTTGGAAACCTCATTTTAATATGTAAGAAATGATATTAGATGAGTTTGTATTTCTTAAGAAACCCAGAGGCAAATCAAATATTTATTAAAAATTTGGTATTTCAAATTTTATCTTCCCACAATCGTATTATAATAGTCAACCTCTTGACAACCTAGAAGATTGTGTTATTGATCTATTTGTGGCGGATGATGTTGCATCTGTTAAGGTCGTGGTGGATGTTGGTGGTACATATGGCACAAATATTGATCCACTAAAATTAATATTATTTATAAATTGAAAGTTGCTATTGGCAATATCAATAAATGGAGCAATTCCCTGAAGTGGTGTTTGAATTGATATATCAATATCAATAGGATTTCCTTGTAGATCCAAATTAGTAGAGCCAGTCCTAACCAACTGGAAGAAGGGAACCATATCAGTCTCAATAAATTTCAAATTTGAAAGCAGTAACTTAGTCTTCGGTGTTAATCCAGAATCGTCTGACTCATCACATGAATACGGCACAAATCCAGTACAACTAAATTCCCAAGTCGTATCCTCATAAGATTCACCATATATAACAGTAGAATCACTCATCATATAAAATGACCAAGGATAATAGAATGTGTCGGTTCTCCACGTATATGTCCACTCCCCACCGAAAGCAAATGTTGTTCTTATGTCAACTATTTCACCCTGCTTCAAGCAAATTGTTCTAGATCCAGTTACAGTTTTAACACTATCATCGTTATACTTAGTTCCTGAATTTAAAGGCCATGGTTGTGTGGTTCCATTGTTTGGGCCAAATAGTGAAAAATACCTTATGGCATTTCCCTGAGAGTCTCTCTTTACAAACCCCAAGTTCCACCAAATATATCTAGATGTGTCAAGAGATACACTAGTGGCTTCTGGATGTATATTTTTTATTCTAGCGGTTATTTCAAATGTATATTTACCATCTTGTGGTGCCTTAAAGTAAAGATCTTCAAATTTCGGGAAGCAATTTTCAGGAGATGAGATCCCTGTGGATGGTGGATTGAAAGACCCGTAATTACCCTGATAATCAAAGTAGGGAGAATTATAGTCATCAGTTATCCATATGAAACCATAAGCAGCATTAGGATCCAAATCAATAATCCCACCATCATTATATAATCCATAGAAATGGGAGTTATAAAATAGATCAAATCCACAGATTGATGGATCTGGTAGGTTACCATAAAGTGCCTGTAACCACTGGGTAGTTGTATATCCAATTGGTGGATTTGGTAGAAATCCACTTAAATTACCGCCGTTATTGAAGTACTCACTCCAGCTAATAAGATTAGACCTATCAATTGATATTGAGGTTGGTTGGTTAGATGAAACTAAATTGTCTCCAATGGAGTAGATGTAAGGCATTACTGGATTATTTCCAATTGATCTTGATCTACCAATTGCGGAAAAATTTGAAGCTGTTAAAGACCCACCTTCGGAGAAATTATCAGGGCCTAGTAACTTACCAACTGAAAGTAAATTCATCTTCTTCTTTCCATAGAAATATTCCTTAATTGGGGTCTTCTCCATAACAAGTAGTGATGATATACTACTTGGTGTCCCACTTATGCTAAGCGATTCAGTTGGTATTCTTCTTAGTAAATTATTACCATCCAACTCAACTGGTGTATTTTGGGGAGTAACAAATGTGAATATCATTTTGTTTTGTTCAAAAATGAAATCATTATCTACTAATCCAGTTGTTTGTATTTGACCCTCTAGATCAAAAGAAATATAGTTATATCTCTCTCTAGGTAAGTTAAGTGTGTTTTTGTGATCTAGACTTATACCATATAATATCTCAGATTCACCATAATTACCAGAGAATGATATTATATCGGGATCAAAATTAATCTCCAATCTTTCTTCATTAGTAGCATTTGTATTAGACCTTAACCTAGCTGGTCCCCTAGTGTCGGGGTTTGAATTTACGCTTGGGGTAGATAGTGTTAGGAATGTTCTATCTGTTAATTGAATAGATCCGAGTCCTCTTTTAGCTCTAACTTTAACGAAATCGCCAGCAATCATATCAATACTCGCGGTATGGTCAATTGATCCTGATCCACTAGTTAGTGTGTAAAGTTCTTCATATGAAGATATTGAGTTTGAGTTTGAGTCATACTTTTCAAACTTAACATATATTTGATTGACTGTAGAAATTGAAGTATGGTCTAAGTATACTTTAAATGTATATGTCCCCGAGAAGAAAGCCGTATAAGACCCGTCTAATGGATTATATGACTCACTAACATTTGACTCAATATCAGGGAAAACAATATCAGAATAACTAGTATTCAGAACTATGGGTAAACTTCCAGTTGCTGAAAATCCGATTTGATTTGACCCAAATTGAGAGTAAAATATTGGCTCGTCTGGACCCGGTACTCTACCTAACCAAGTAAACCCATCATTTATCAAGTTTTCATATCCAGTTTGAACTCTGGTATTATAGTAATTTTCAAATTCCCCTATTTTACCAATATAATCAACATATTCTAACCACTTTTGACCAAGTGACAGATTTATCAAATTATTATTATAGTTATTTCTAATAATAGTGGTTGATGATAGAACATCATATGTCGGATATGAGAAATAGTTAGTTTGTGAATACTCACCAAGGGAGAAAGTGACACCTAGATGTGAGAATATTTCACCAGAATCATACGTAATAGTATTTCTTCCAATTGTTACAGTTGAGTCATCATAGAAATTAACATCAATCCAAGACCTCCACTTATGGATATAAGGTTGGGACTTGGAATCATTTCCATAAAACAAAAAATTCTGAATTAGTCCAGAATTTATCTGCTGAGGATCTGACGAATTTGCAGATATTATTGAACTTGTCAATCCCCTGAACCACCCACCATCAAAAGTACCGTCAATCCACTGAGAATCAACCATTTTTGTTATAAAAATACCACCTTTGAATAGACCATTATTCCAAACCCCACGATAGAATCCATTTAGGAAGGCTCCATTTAGCCAAATATTTTTCGTCACATAAATCATGTGATTATCGGAGTCCCTCTTTATAGCAAAAATTGGGAAATTTAATGTCAATTGAAGAGAAACTGTTCTTTCAATATCATCAATTGCAACAACTGTAAAGGCATCTCTAATCAACTTTCTCTGAAGATTTGAATCTATCATGGAGAGATTTCCAACTGCAACTCTATCTCCAATTGTGAACTTAGAACTTGGTAATAAACTTCCTTGATTTGTTTCAAAAGTTCCATTAGTTGATTCTGATGTTATTGTTCCCTGAGACATTTGAAGGGTTATAATCCAGACATTCTTACTATATGATACAACCGATTCTGTGTAATTTTGATTGCCAACTGTGTTATTAAAGAATGCCTGATCGTTTGATCCAGAGTTTGATACAACACCACCAAAACCTAGTGGCTTCCTAGTTCCTCCAAATAGTTTTAGATTTGTGAAATAAACCATTTCTTTATCAAATCTTAGTCCCTGATTCCAAACCCCATTTTCCCAAATACTTGAGAACTTTCCTGATTTGAAAATACCGTTTCCGAAAGATATCGATATTTGATCACCATTTGAATCACCACCACCAATTATACCAACATCTGGTATATTTATCTCCTCAATGTCTAATGATATACCAGAGAAAGTAGCATTATTATATTCATAGTCGTAAGAAATTGAAGTTTTGACCACTTCAATACTCAATATGTGTAGTCTAGTTAATGAGTCGGAAGTTCCAAGCTTTTGTATTGTTAGACACTTCCTATCATCATCTGATATGAAAATAGTTTCTGGTATAAATGTATAGTTAAGTTCCCGAATCCCAGTTGAACCAACATAATATTCACCAGAAAGATTTGATCCAAGACCATTTGTGCCTGGTGTAACAGATATTCCTGACATAACAGAGGAGACTATTCTAGCGAACCCACCACCCAATTCTTCAATTGGATCTAGACTAAGAGTGCCACATCTAACCATAAAATCAACCCTTGATTGTGGTTTGTTTTTGGACATACCATATGAACAAGCATATTTTATTTTGATATTATATGAGAACCCAGGTTCAGAAAATATGTATCTTGAGTAAGTTCCACCGACTTCACCTCTTGCATAAAGTTTCTGGGATGTTGTCTGTGGTAAGAAATACCTATCTCCGGAAGATCCAGATAGTCCTGTGCCATAAACCCTAATTACCTCAGTTGTTATATTTCTAACATATAGACCATATATCCATGGATCTGGTATTGTTGGTGGAAATAGCCCACTGCAGTTGCAATCATTCCTACTACTCCTTTTAGCAGCCTCTATTGAAAATCTGAATTTTCTGACATCTTCTAAATTCAAATTTATTTCAGTTGATATACTTCCAGAAATTGAACTATAATCAGCACTATCTATAGTTTGGCTATATGAAGTCTGTATTACAGAATTTGATGAATTTAAAATATCCAATCTAACCCTATACCTGACATACGAAGATCCACTTCTACCACCACCACATTCACCAGGAGATTGAGATGAATATCCAAATGTAAAATCTGACTTGAATCTATATCTACCCCCTGACTTACATAGATAAGAATCTGTTAAAAAGCAATTCCCCTCATCAAAAGAAATTGAGGTTGGGTTGGAAAAAATTGATGATCCATAAGTATTAAATGGAGCAACTCCTCCTCCACCACATCCGCCTGGGTTAGCAGAATTAACATAAACTAGATTCCCAGACCTATAGGATTTAAAGTCAACAGGATATGGCATAAAGTATCCAGAATATTCCCTGAATCTAACTACGGAATTGGTACCATAGTTAAGAGGCTCTGGTGTAACAACACCAAAATTAGGAACAGAAGAATCACTTGATGAATATCCATATGTCCCAGATATAACTAGATTGTTTAATTCTTGAGATCCGCCGGACCAATCTGTATAGTATTTGACATATGTCCAATCTGTTCCCGATCCTTGAATAAATACACTTGAGGTTGTTGATTGTGAAACATAGTCATTATTATTAACACCTTCTGGTAATAAAATTCCATCCAATTCAATTTCAGGATCATCAATTATACTAGAATCGGATCCAGTTGATAAGAAAGCATTATTTATAAATATTGAAGTATATTCGGTATCATCAATAGAATCTCTATAATTTGCAATATTCTGAAGAATTTCAAATGCAAACCCAGGTACGACTGAAGTTGATCCAGACAATACCCAATTAGCATCAAAGGGGGCGCCATTCCAATTTCCATTTTTCCAAACTCCACCCTCCCAGTAAATGTTCTCGGCATTCATATAGTTGGCAACTCCATTCTTCCATATCATACCATATCCGGTTCCATATATCCAATTTCCATTTTCCCATTTTGACACAAAGAACTCAGAATCATTAAATGTGCCGTTTTCCCATAGGCAGGTATCACTATCATTAAATCCACCCGACTCATTTACGAGCTCAATTATATCTATTGATGCTCTTGCTTCTGGCCACCCATTAATATATCCAACTAGAGGAACGTCTTCAAATGTTGACCTAGCAACAAATTCTATTGCAAAGAATTGATTTAGGGATTGGAATTGGATATCAATTTCTTGTGGATAAATTCCTGATAATTGAATCTCTTCATTGCCGGTAAGAATTATTCCATTTATTTTTATCTCACCTACTCCATTTGTAGTGTTACTGAATCTCAATCCAAAGTTGCTTCCCGATGTTGAAATCTCAGATTGAGTGAATCCTCTTGATTGAGATTGTGAATAAGATGTGGAATTTGGTAAAAGTATTGCTAAAATTTGATCGTTTGTTAGTGTATCAAATATTTCCAAAACACATTCGTCCCCTATGTAGTTATACCAATGTATAGTCACTGAAAGTGTTGCCCCAATAAATTCGGGTGGAACAGCATCTTCATATACAGCCTCACAATAAGAGGAAGTTCCCGAGAATGATGCGAATATATATCCTGGGTCACCTGAGACAATGTTTGTTGTATAATCACCACTTCCGCTCCAAGTCCACCCTAGTGTAGGATTCGGGGTGTTGAAATTACCATTTATTGGAGTGATCCAATTTCCATATCTTATGATCGGGTCACCTGAGTTTACACCAGGAGTAACACTATTAATTTTTATCCTAGTTGAATAAATTTGGTCAGGGTCAATATTTGTAACCTGATAAACAACTGTATCATTTGACCTACCCAACCAATTAAGATTTTGTCCAGTTGTGTTTACTCTAGCATATGATGATAGCAAATTTGAATTGAAATTACCACTATCCCCCCTCACAACATTCCATCCATTCAGACCATCTGTGAATCCACCATTTGATATGTAATTAACATAGGGATTGAACGATGATCTAATAAAGAATCCTTTTTGAAATAGTCCGTCAAGCCAAACCGAATTATACATGTACCCACTAGCGTGTTGGAGAATACCACCTCTCCAGAGAACACCATCAAGTGTGACATTTCTCTTTCTATCAATTTTAGTTGACTCTCTTTCTATTTTAGTATAGAAATTTTTATTTAGAATATGATCGTCCTTGTTTTCAGTAACAACACCATCTCTCCAATATCCATAGAAATTATCTGAGAATTCCCAGATATAGTTTGATACATTGTCCTTCATTGTTGATTTTCCAGAACCTGAACCTATAAATTTACCATTATAGAAAACCCCTGTCCTCCAATATCTTCCAGCGAAGACTCCACCATTAAACTCACCAGTATACCAAGTTGAGTTTGATCCAGTTGAGAAATTACCAAATTTTCCACCGTTGAACTCACCATCTTCCCAAGCAAATCTATCTTGTGTTGAGTACGTGCCGATAAAATATTGATATGGATATCTAGCTTCTGGATATCCATAATATGATATGAACTCACCACCATTAAACCTACCGATCTTCCATTTTGAAATATCAGTAAATTTACCACCGTTAAAATCCCCATTATACCAAATTGATTCATATGGGTATTCAAAAACTAGATCCTCGTAGATCGGATATTGAACATCAACTCCAAATATACCACCATCAAATTTTCCACTATACCATTCAATTTTATAACTAGGGGTTGGCCCGGATATTGATTCTCCTTGGGGACTAGTAGATCTAAATTCAGCATTTATGACAATTGAATTACTAAATGATCCAGATAATACTCTTGTTGATTCCGTCTTTAAATTGGATTTGCCAAATACACCACCAAATGATTCCCCAGATAAGAAATTTGAGAAGAAGAATTCACCATTGAAAAATTTACCAGACTCCCAATTTGATTTCTCAAATATACCAGATCTGAATTCACCGTTAACCCAAGACCATCTCGTTAATTGGTTTTTACTATAATAAACCTCCTTAATATCATCATAAACAGAATAAGTACCAACGGTATTTGTCTTATTAGTATAGAACTGACCATTCAACCAATTACCATCAACCCATTTTGATTTTGTGAAAATACCATTTTGGAAATCAATATTTTGATGGGTAAGTAATCCACTGGTCTGAGTTATTTTGTAATTAAATCCTCTACCATTCCAAATTGAATTGAAAACAACACCATTCTCGAATTTATCATTTCCTGATAGTATACTTGAATTAGCATATAGTCCATTTCTAATGATATTTCCACTATTGTGAAAAATGGTATCTGTCACAAGAAGCTTTCTTGCATTTTGTATATCCTTAATATCACGATCTGTTACATCAAATAAGATATTATCAAATATGCAATTTTCAAAATATCCCCTTCTAAAGATACCCGAGAGTATTTTTGAATTTTCAAATTTAACTGGACTTAGATAATTAAAATTATTTTCTGCCCTTGGAGTTATTATCCAATCTTGTTCAGAAAAATCAGGGAAAGCCCCAGATGGGGTAACTCCCGAAAGAACATAATTTCTACCACTTATAACATCAAAAGATGAGCTTATGGTATAAACCTCTGATAACTTTATCAATTCGCCCGATTGTGATGCTGCAACTGGATCATAATACAAACCCTTTATAAATCCAACATCACCCTCTTTAAAAATATCATATCTGTTTCTAGGTCCAATATTTAAGGTTAGGGTTGATCCAGTTACCCCAGAATTCTTATAATATCCTGATTCATTTGTTTTTATTGAATAGTCTTCGTTATAGTTTGCATAATTACCAGTTATCCACTCAGAATCTTTAAATATACCAGATTTAAAATCTGAATCAAGTATATAAGCTTCTGAAATATCTATGTATGGATCCTGAACATTTATTTTATTCGATATTATAGATCCAATGAATACATTTGAAATATCAAAAACCAACACTTCAAATCCAGAAAATTCAATCTGACTATCAGTGAAAATAACAGAATCTCCCCAAATATCGGTGTGATACCATGTGGATATTGATTGACTTCCGCTGAAAGGTTCATTTGCCCATTCAACTATTTCAGATATATTACCTAATGATAGGTCAAAGTTAAAATAGTCATATCCAAAGGATGTATTTCCGTATGTTGTATTATCAGATGTTCTGAATTTAACTAATATATATGACCCAAATCCCCCAATTGATAAGAGGTTTTCAAGATTTTGATTAAAGTTATTTACATTAAAGGCCTGATATTTTTTACCATTGAATCCTATATTAGTGTTATCACATAAAATATCCAAGGACGGCATACCATATTCAAAATTATCATCTTCAATTAGAGAATTGCTTCCAGTTACACCAGAAAAGAATTTTAGATTATCTTCAATAGTCGATGTCTGTATGATAACCTTAGCTCCAACTTTTCCACCAGGGGCAATTGAATCATAGGAATGTGTATAGCTTCCCAGAGTGAATTTCTCATCAAAGAAGTTGAGAAGTTTGTATGGATTACTTCCACCCTCAAGAACTATACCATCAAAATAGAAGTTCCTTAGATTTTTTAATCTATTGAAATTTTGCTCCGAAAAGTAGAATTTGTGAACTTTAAATGTTTCTTGAGTGGGACCATTCCACCAAAGAATCTCGGACTCTTGATACTTATCAATTTTTATTATCTTATCAGAAGTGAATTTACTTCTTAAGAAAACAGACCTTTCAATCTCTGAATTTACTGATTTAGAACTGAGAATATTGGAATTTGATACAACTGAGCTGACGAAATTTGCCCCTGAAATATCACAATTTGTCAATTCCGAATTAAAGAAAGTTCCACCAGTTATTTTTACTGAGTATGTTGCTGGGAGTCCTGAAACATAATCAGCGACTGCATTATTGTTTGATTGTGATCCAAATACGGAGTCAACGAACACACCACTTGTAATGTTGGATTTTTCCATAACCACATTGTAAACAAAGGTATATCCAAATCCACCATTATTTGGAGAATTTAATCTTATATTTGGAACTCCATTATCAAAAGCTGTAAAGTAGGAAGCGCTATCACTTCTTCCTGAATTAATGTCACCATCGGCCCATCGAACATTGACAAGTGTCCCAAGGTTGAATTTAACTTCAGCTCCGTCATAGACAATTTGTTCATCATATTGACCAAATACACCTTGATTGAAATTTCCCCTCCTAAATATCCCCCTCCTAAAGTTTTGTTCAGTTATAAATGCTGGATCATATTCCCTGTCAATTTCCCAGTATCCCGTTTCATAATTGTAGTAGTAGACTGAATTTTTTCTAAACTCATTGCCCCCAGATATAAATGAGGTTCCCAGAACTTTTATTCTATCATTATTCAGTAAAACATCAGATAAGTATTGCCCATAATTACCAGAGAGTAAATCTGATGTTATATCAACTAAGTTTCCAGAATTTCTATCTAGAATAATGAAACTATTTCCTAAAGTGGCTGAATTAATTCCAAACTGACCACCTGAGATGGAAAATGTCCCATTTAAGTATAGTAATGTATTTGTTGAATAGGTAATCCCAGAGTTTGATGAATAAGCATAAGAAAATCTATTAGTTGACACCGGAACATCATTTCCAGAAATATCCAAACTTAGTCCTCTATTTGTATATGTTTGACATAGATACTCAAACTCATCCTGTGATGATGCGACATATACCTTTATGAAGTCATCAATTGGATCTGTTTTTGATGGTAGGTTACCAGTATATTCAATATCTAGAGCCACCTTTGTCCTATCAACAAATAAGACTTTATATCCGTCGGCCAGTGGATTAAATTTATCAACTTTGATCAAATCATCAGAATCATAAAATCCACCAACAATGAATACTCTCTCACCGACCCTTAAATTATGATCAACATCGGTATAGAACATAGTATATCTAATACCTCCGACCTCATATGGCTCAACATATCCTTCTAACTTAACAGAAAATGTTCTACGATTTTTTTCATATAGAATCTTATTGGCGTCCAACCCAACTAGACTATCAGAATTTATCTGAGGTACATCTTCGGATGATATATTTCTTCTTCTTAAGATACTTGAAATAATTGGGTTATTGAATATCTTCATGCCTGTCTATATTAATAATAGTATATATTACCATTTTGGTATTTCTATTTGATTTTTTTAATTTTCTAAACTTTCTAATTTTAGTTCCTATAAATAATCCAATACTAATAATAACAAATGAAAAAAATATCAATTCTACTTGCAATAAGCGTTTTTTTATCAAGTTGCTCCAAACCTTCTCAAAGTGGCAATGTCGAACTAAAAAATGGTGAAGGAAATAACACCTCCGTTGAATATGATATCAGCGAGAAAGACTATAATGAATTGATTTCCAATGGCATGACAAAAGAGAATCTCAGGTCAATATTGTATGAATCTTCCATATCATGTAAGTCATTATGTAAAAATGAGTTAACATACGATCCCAAGAGAGCATATATTACAACCAATAATGACACCTTGATTGTCTTTTTCACATTCCAAGCAAAAAATTCTTTTGGAGTCCCTGGATCAGATATGTCGCACTTATATTTTGAACAAAAGACTGCTGAAAATGGGTCAATCTATTGGAGATTTATTGGTGATACTTATGATTTGGTGATGAGTCGTCACCAAGAAACAAATTAATTACCCACTGGTATTAATTTTTTAAGCTCAGTATAATCCTTATCAATAATAAGGATGAAATTATATCCCCTATCCAAAGTTGCCTCCCGTTTAGATAGATTTTTCTCTAAGTAAAGTTCGTAATAATATTTTGACTTAATCTCAATTATTGTATTGTGACTAGCTAGAAAAAAATCTGGATAATAATATTTCCTAACTCCTTGAAAGTAGTATTCTATTGGATCAGCCTCCCGAATGTCCAATCTATCAAAAAAATTTTCTAGAAAATCTAATTCATAACTACCCTGATATGTTATATCAGTATCACGAAATTTGAATCTTTTAAATCCATTTAATTGTTGCTTTCTATGTACTTCTCCTATTTGATTTGGACTTTCAACACCATATTTTTCTAAGTTTGTTTTCTTAGTTATCTCCTTGACTTTAGGAGATTGGGTTGCAAATTCATATCCATATTTACCTAGGCAGGTCTTCTTTCGTCTTTCTACAATGTCTTCCTTTTCCAATTCGTCAATTTCCGACCAATAATTTTCAATTTTTGTTTTCCACTCTAATGTTTGTGAGTTATTGATATGTCCAAATTTTTCCAACTTTGTCTTAACTCTTTTCTCTTTAACTTCTTCCAAATAAGATGGATTTTCAACACCATATTTAATCAAGCAGGTTTGCTTGTATTTTTTTATGGATTCAGGATTCAGTCTTGGGTGACTAAATCCTGTTTTTTCAAAGTAGGTTTTTTTGGATCTTTCCTTAATATCCGAAATTTCTTTTTCGGTTTTATTTTTCCACAAATCAGAAACCCTTTCCTTCCAACTTTCCAACTTAGAATTATTGGTCACACCATATTTCTGCAATTTAGTATTTTCAACTTTCTTACTTGAACACTTACCCTTGCAACTAAAATAACCATGTTTATCCAATATTTTCCGCAAACTTTTATATGAAATTTTAACAATATTTTCACAAATTTCACATGAAACATCTATTATCTGGTGACTACCAGTTGTTAATTGTTCTGGCTTAATTTTTATCACATCTCCTTTCTGACAATCATATCCAAGACTCCTAAAGTGATTCAAATTTCTCTGGGTTATCCTTTTTTCAATATATTCCGTTACTATCATAAAATATATATTAAATTTTTAATACTTCTTCTTACTTTTTTACTACCTTTTTTAGAACACTATTTTATTTTTATATATACACAATATGACAAAACTACCTGATAATAAGAAAAAAATCAAAATTTCAATAAGTATTGACTACGAGTTGAATGAAAAATTGGAGGAATTATCACAAAAGGATGGATTTTACAAAAAGTCAAGACTAGTTGAGTCCATAATAAAAAAGTACCTAGAAAATGATAATCAATTTAAAGAGTCAGAGTGATCTTTCTGGATTTTATATAATTTATGAGGGATCTACGAACCTTGAGAGGAAAGGCATATATGGTATTTCACATTTAATGGAGCACCTAGTGGCGAAAACTCTTTTCCATCTAATAGAAGATTTTGACCGCGACTCAATAGAATGGAATGCCTACACAGACTCCAATCTCATAAATTTCCATTTTACTGGACTTGAGTCTAGGTTGGATAAGTATAGAGACAAAATTCTAGATTCAATTTCAAAATTTGACATAACCAAAGATCAATTTGAAATGGAAAGAAAGATTGTCCTATCTGAATATGAGGATGCATTTAATAACCAATCTCAAGCTCATCAACTTAATCTAACTAGAAAGCTTTTTGGAGATTATGATCCAATTGGGTTGAGAGAAGATCTAGAAAGTCTAAAATTCATGGATTGTTTAAATTTCTACGAAGAACAATACTTAAAACCAACCAAAATTATAAATGTCTCAAAGACAAAAAAGATAAAGGATCTTGACATTGAATTCTCAAATAGAAAGATAGATAAGACGATTAAATATGGTAGTAATAAAGTCCCATTCGAATTAGGAAATGATTTCAAGGACAAAACCTCATTGCTTTTTTTATCTCCTGTAATTGCGGAGAAAAATGCTGAAGCCCATTTCATAAATTCAATGCTATCATTGGGTCTGAAATCACCACTATATCATGAGATAAGAGAAAAATTGGGAGCAGTTTATTATGTCCATTGTTTTCAGACAAGGTATAATTCACAGGGAATAACCCAGATTGCGACACAAACGAATAATAAGAACGTCAATCAAGTAATTGATGGAGTAAAAAGGGTTTTAAAAAATGGTGAAAAATTTCTAAATAAGGATAGGTTTAACCTAATCAAAGATTTTTATACCACAAGATCTGAAAAGGATGAAATACTAAGGTATAAGAATATAAATAAGTGGATTGTTCCAGATGGATGGTCTATATATGAGATACTTGATAAAGTTAAATTGAAAGACCTGAAAGAAATTTATCAAGAATACTATGATTTTGATAAATTTTATGTTTCAAACGATAAGAAGGAATTCAATAAATGATTTAATATATAACCTATGAAAATTCTAAATTGGTTTCTTTTTCTAGAAGAATTTGTTGGTGAGAAGCCAATTTTGGACATTCAGTCCTATATTACAGGAATGAACTTATCAATTCAGGATAAGTTATTCTTTGTCGATCTTCTGGATTTTGATGTTATTGTTGATTTTGGATGTGCTGATGGGACTTTCTTAGAATCAATATCTAAAATAAAACCAAAAACAAAGATAATTGGATATGATATAGACCCTGAAATGTTATCCAAAGCTAAGTCAAAATTAGGAAAAAATAGTATAGTAACAGACGATTGGGATCTAGTGACAAAATCCTTGCATTACTTTAATAAACCACTTTTAAATTTAAGCTCGGTAATACATGAAGTCTATTCATACTCAAATGCCAATAAGATTAAATATTTTTGGGAAAGTCAAGTATTTGGGGGTGATTTTAAGTCAATTGTGATAAGGGATATGATACCATCTACTGAAATTTCAAAATCAGAGATATCACAATTTAAAGATGATGTAAAGAAAGTTAAGCAAAAATTTGATAGAAACTATATAAGTTCATTTGAAGAAAAGTGGGGGTCATTAAATTCAAATTATAGAACCCTAATTCACTTCCTACTTAAATATAGATTTACCGATAACTGGGAAAGAGAGGTAGCTGAAAATTATTTACCAATATCAATTGAGACTCTAAGAAAAAAGATACCAAGTGGGTATAAAATAGTGTATGAAGACAACTTTCTATTACCATTTCTAAAGAATAGAGTAAAAAAAGACTTTAATATTGACCTAATTCACCCAACACACACTAAAATGATAATTACCAATAAGAATTTTAGAAAGTGATTTATTTTTACTATATTTGTCAAAATTGGAATAAATGCTTCAAGTTGCTCTCACAGGAAATCTACTTTCAGGTAAAAAATCAGTAGCGAAAAAGTTTCGTCAAATGGGCGTGTCCGTCTTTGATGCCGATCTAGTCTTGAAATTCATACTAAGTCACAAATTCTATTTCAATCAGAACATCAAGCGTAGTCTTGGATACTCACCTTTTAGTAAAGATGGATACATTGATCCCGTAAAAGTCATCACGGATTCTGATTTTGACAAAATAATTGATGAAGTTGAATTTGATCTTCTTTGTGCATACGAAAAATTTCGAAGATCTCAGGATAGTCCATATGTTATTTTCATGAGCTCCCTCTTATTTGAAAGGGGATGGGATGATAAATTTGATATTGTTCTGAATGTTTTTACAAAAAGAGGTGATAGGGCAATGCGTGCGAAGGGTGTGGGACTATCCATTATTGATTTCTTTTCACTAACCAAAAATGAAATGTCCGAATTTAAGAAGAATGAAAAGGCAGACTATGTAATCCACTCGTATGTCGGTGGTCCAATTCTTGAGGAATCAATTTTGAAAATTGATGATGAGATCAAAGGAAGAATCAATAAATTAAATTCATATGCCTATGATGGTAGAGGTTGAAGTGAATTATCAATTTTCTGAAATTCTTAGATTAGTTAAATTGATTAAGGATCATACTGGGTGGGGAAAAGGGGTTTCTACAAACAATAGGGCGAAAATAAGGTTAGAAAAACTAATAAAGATTGGAATTGCTGGTAGGGATGAAAAAATTGATTTCTATTCCGAAAAAATGTCAATTGACTTTATATCATATTCTGTTGACAATTCAGGAGAAATTAATTTTGATAAGACAAATCAATATATTAAAAATCTACTATCTAAATTAGATGATGAAAACCTAGAAAAGGTTGTGAATTAATATTTTTTTCGTATATTTGCTTATATGACTACACTAGACTGGATTAAATCCACATTCATAAAAATGACCAAAAAAACATATCCATATGGATATGAAGATTATTTTGTGTCTGAAATGTCCCAACTGGGTGTCATTCCACAGGGAATTCAAAAAGATCAATGGGGAAACTACTTCTATAAAATTGGGGAATCAAGGACTATTTTCACATCACACTTTGATACAGCGTGCCAAGATCAGGTAAATGTAAATCATATTGTCAAAGACAATATGATCTCCACTGATGGATCGTCCATCCTTGGTGCTGATGACAAGGCAGGTGCAGCAATTCTTTTCTGGATGATCAGGAAAAATATACCTGGTCTTTATTACTTTTTTGTTGGAGAAGAGTGTGGGTGTATTGGATCTGGAAATGCTTCTAAATATGGGTCTGAGTTTTTCAAATCTTATGATAGGATGATTTCTTTTGATCGTCGTGGTACTGGGTCAGTAATTACTCACCAGACTGCGACTAGAACTTGCTCTGATGGATTTGCGTCAACATTGGCAAATGAGCTTAACAAACTGGGACTGAGTTATAAAAAGGACGATACTGGAATCTACACTGATTCAGCAGAATTTGCCGAAGTTATCTCGGAATGTACAAATATTTCAGTTGGTTACTATAACGAACACACCAAATCTGAATCTCAAGACATTCTACACCTATCAAATCTAGCTGAAGCTTGTACAAAAATTAATTGGGAGAATCTACCAACTCTACGAGACAAGACTAAAAAAGAGTATAAGAGTTGGTCTGTTAACACTGAGTCTAGGAACTCGAAGAGATACTGCCAAGATATGGATTGGGATGCTGAGCCTCAGAAGAGAACTCGAACAAAAAGAACTCGTCGAGGTGGGGGTGGTGGTAGAAATGAAATGCCAATGCCATTTTTGGAGGGTGATTCCAAGGGTAGGAAATTCCTTGATGATGGCATGGGTGGACTAGAGCCATTTGTAGATAATAAAATAACAATTGAGGGTAAGTACGAACCAATCAAATACATCATCCTAAATAAGGAATTTGATAAAGAGGAAATTGATATTCTTAAAGACCAATACCTTGATATGGAATCAGACAGTGATAGATTTTATTATAGCTATCTATCTTCAGGATTTCACGATTCGGAAAATCTAAAGTAGTCAATAATATCTGATGAACTAATTATCTGATCAGGTGCATTAAATATCTTTGACTCCCTTATATTATGACTAACTTTATACTTCCTGCCGGATATATCAATAATTTTAACTGGTGTTATAATTTTTTTATACCACCATTCAATTATGACTATATCACCTATTTTATAGAATTCTTTTTTCTCAAAGATATATTTTAGCATTGATTTTTTAATTATATTTACAAACTAGACCAATCTATATATTATGTTTTACAAATTCAATATTGACCAAAAGTTTAAAGATTTTTTGCGATATACTTGTGATGTTTGCCGAGTTTCAAATATTTTGATGCGAGAAGAATATGTTGAGTTTGCCGGAGACTTCATAAAAGTAGAAGATGAGGTCGGGGTGGTGTCATTTATACCCAAAACAAAATTAAATCTTGAACATGGTGGGTTTGAGGATAAGAAATTCCGAACTTCCCTTAAAATAGGTAGATTTGTAAGTAAATTTCTACCAAAGAAAGTAATTTCTATTTTCGGAATTTCCCCAACCGATATTGAGGAATTCGTAAATCTCTACAAAAGTTATTTTTCAGATGATCCAAATAAATACAAAATTGTATCAGGTGAGGAAATACTTAAGTGGTATTTAGAGGAAAACTATTTCTCACCAAATGGTATGAGATGTGGGACACTCTGGAATTCCTGCATGAGATATCATGATAGGAATAAGTTCATGAGGCTATATGCAAAGAATCCAGATAAAATTAAAATGCTTGTTTACCTTGAAGATGATAAGGTAAGAACAAGAGCTCTTCTTTGGGAAGAGGTTGACTTTGGTGATGGTATGACTGGTAAAATAATGGATAGAATATATTCAGTCTATGACCATGACGTCAAATCATTTAAGTCTTGGGCGGATAAGAATGGATATATCACAAAAGCACACCAGACCTCAAAATCTGAAGTATTATTTAATGTTGGTGGTATCCATAAAGAGCTTTTACTAAAAGTTAAACTAGAAAACCACCAGCTTAATTATTACCCGTATCTAGATACTTTTAAATTCTATAATCCAAATCTTGGAACATTTTCCAATTGGAGTTATTCAAGATCAGATTATATGTTAGTTCAATCAAATGGTGCCCTTGAGCCCGAAAGGCGGGAAGAAGAAATCTTTGATGAAGACGAGGCATAAAAAATATTAGAAATGTCAGATCAAATTTATCTCTATCCATGGGACTTGATGAAAAATTTCAAATCCATAGATTGTGTTTGTTGTGGTACCAAAATAACAAAATTAGAGTACTCTGAAGTTAAAGATCTTTCAAAGTATGACCCAACAATAGAAATGTGGAAGTCAGGATATGTCACCAAATTATCAATTGGTTACGGATCATCCCATGATGGTGATATATTTTTTTTAGGGATTTGTGATAATTGCATTGAAAAAAATTCTCTTAACGGAAAATTGATATTCTTCAGAAATTATTCTCATTGGGATGAAGAAAGACACAAAAATTTTGAAAAAATTCAACTTAGAAAATCTAAATTAGATGACCTTCTTGATTAATAATCAAGATTTCTAATATCAACTAAGTACTTTTGATTAAATGGTATTTGCTCAAGATCACTAATTCTCGTTATCCTTATGAATAGACCCTTATTTAGAGAGATATAAGGATTATTACTTAGTAGGCTAGATGATACTGAATGAATGGAGAGGGGAAATGATCCAGAAGCATATGATATAAAATCATCATTATTTGAAACATCCAATGTTACGATATTTCCAGAGACAGAATCTATCTCATATTGACCAGAAAAATCAAATATTGAAGATGTCCCTACAAATAGATTATTCAGAACCACAACATCACCAACTTTTATAGAATTTGATATGATTGACGAATTACCTTCAAGATAGAATTGCAAAGTTCCATTTGATAGAAGTTCAATGTTTTGGTTAAAGTCAATATTAAAATTAAAATCTCTCCAAGTCTTAGCTGAATTTGGTTGGGTTTGGATTTGGTTATAGAAAACTGGCAAATCTATATCACCAATAATCAAAGACTCCACTGGGACTGATGTAACATCCTCATCAAATCCGAATTCTGTTTCGCTTTGGGTTCCAAGTGGGTTTATGGTTGATATATAGATATCCAACTTCTTATTCTGACTTGAAAACTCACTTCCATTTATCACTAAATCCATACTTTGTCTGAATTTCAAGTCCTTTGTTATTAATATTTTCAAGTTATCATCTACCGAAATATCAACTTCATCATTATTTGTTACTTTGATCATGAAGTCTTTATCGTCTGGTGGAGTTATTTCTATTGGAATAACACCAGTTGAGGAATACATATTTGTAGTATCATAGTTCGCGACAACTATATATCCCTTATCAATACTATTTAATCTTATAACTGGTGGTGAGAGATCTTCTATTAATTCAACGTTTATTGTATCTGAAGAAACGAATTGATTAGTGCTATAGAGCCTTAATAATCCATCAAGAGTCGCTAACCTTGAATTTATAACAGACAAGTCGGTCTGTGAGTATAATAATTGCTTAAGTCCTAAAATCTGCTCCCTTATGCTTTGTTGTTCACTAATTATATTCAAGAAGCTATCATTTGCATTAGCCAATCTACTCATTGCCTTATTGAATAGATTCATAGTAAATAGTGAATTTACAGCATCTGGATTATACGCTTCAATTACATTATCACTTGTAATATTGAAATTTAGATTTAGAGCAAATGCATATGAAGTTCCATCTTGGTTACCATTTGTTACTAACTTTTTGTAAATCGGAAATCTAATTCCCAAATCCTCCGGAACTGGATTATTCTCTGGATTGTCCAAAAATGATATACCATATAGGTTAGTCTTTGAATTTCCATTAGCATCCTGTGTCTCATAGAACCATAAGATAGCATTGAAGTCAAAGTCCTCAGGAGGTGAGTTATTCACCTGTAGGGCATTGAATTGGTCAAATGTACTTATCTCCCTATCTTTGATGTTCATTTTTACATAATGTTGCTTATTAAAATCAACAATAATACCATCAATTGTATCGCCATTGACGACAGGATCATTTATATCACCAGTTACTCCATAATAATTACCAGATCTTCTTATACTATCACCATTTTCAACTAAGTATGTGAAATCAGGTGAGTCAAATTGTCCATAGTAAGATCCTGGGTATGAATTTGGATCATTAACTATAGGTGATGAAAATAGCTCCGCTCCAATTATCTCAGGCTGATATTGATTAGGTATGATTGGGAAAATAAGACCTGGTTTATAATTTTGGTCTATTGATGTTCTGAATAAAATATCTGGTGTCTTCCCAGTATGGTCTGGAACATGTGCATATACCTCCGTATATGACTTATTTGATTGTTGAACATTTGATACGCCATTGACTTCACCTATATATTGTATTAATCTGTGATAATATATTCTAATTTTGGCCCCACCGGAAACATATGGTGGACTACCGACTGGAATGTCAAGGGTCACCTCATGATTATCATTAACATCAAAATCAATTTCTATCACTCTACCCCTGAAAGAACTTCCCGTAGCACCGATCTCTGAGACCAAGGCGGTATCAGTAACATCTATAAGTTCAGCTATATCACCGATCCTCAAATTACTAACGCCGTTAAGAGTTAGTCTTAAATTACCAGCATTATCATCAATTAAGTTTATTGTGAATTCAGAAATTTCTCTTTCTTTCCAAAGATATTCTCTGAAATATGAGTCATCATTTAGGTTAGACCTCTCAAATTCAGTTAGATTGCTAAAATACTCATCTTCTGGAATAGCTGGTTCAAAGCTAATCAATCCCAATTTTTTGCACCACTTAAAAAATATCTTTTCTGAAGTTGTTTGTAAGTCAGTGGGGTCATAATAATAATCTGTATTGTTTATCCTTGATTGTCTTATAGTGACCTCATGGTTGGCAACATAATTTCTCAATGATTCTATTATCTGTTCGGAAAAATTTTGAGTTGGGTTTGGGGAGACCGTACTAAAAGTAGCAAAATCAAATTTTATGTATTCGGATTGTGTTCCACCAAGATCAACCAAATTCTGGCTCGGAAAATTCAAAAGAGCGAATTTGGAAAAATACATTTTATAATTTTGATTCTGATACGAGGCAGAAATGTCTTCTGCAGCAGATGGGAAGACATAAAAACTAGTACCATTTTCTTTCAATCTTTTAAAAAGCGGAGTTGACATTATTTTCAATTATTTTAATAAAATTTGAATAGTCCTTATCAATTATGAAGATAAAATTATATCCACTTTTGATTGAACTTTCCTTTTTTATTTCATTTATTTTGACTTCTTTATTGTATATATATTCAGATTTTATCTCACATATCAAATTAAAATTTGGTAGATAGAAATCTGAGTGGTATTTCCTATCAATTCCCTCAAATAAATAACTTATTGTTGGACCTTCTTCAATTATTAGATTTAAGTGTTGACATTTTTGAATAAAGTCCAATTCATATGAACTCTGATATCTTATTCCGTCTATATAGGATACTCTGTACCTAGAAATTTGGTTTTTAAATTCATATCCAAGTGATTTTAACCTTCTATAGTTTCTATTATTTGTT
>JACCDY010563533.1_pt1 | contig 25428 bp, 23 predicted proteins | sample 7446391 | NCBI WGS metagenome assembly JACCDY01 (sample SAMN15323451, study PRJNA562643) | freshwater metagenome | isolation source: river surface water | place: USA:Blue River Watershed | collected 2017-08-18 | reverse complement strand
GTAATGGAGGAGGAGTTGGTCAAGATATTGGACAATCCCAATGAAATGGAAGCCAAGGGTAGACGAGCAGTGAAAAGAATCCTTCAATTTCATCATCCCGAAGATCATGCAGCCAGATTAGCTGAAATATATCAGCATTGTTTCATGGATTCTGACAGACATTAGCAATATGGAAAATCTGTATTACACCCGAAAGAATTACGATCGTCAAATCTTGTTGGAGGAAGATGCCTTGGCGCATCCCATCGATCAATTGAAACATTGGTTGTCTGAGGCAGAGCAGGAGAAAATTCAGGATTATAATGCCATGGTTGTGAGTACGGTGGATGAGACAGGGTTTCCGCATGCTAGAGTGGTGTTGTTGCGTGAGGTAGATACCAGAGGAATTGTGTTTTATACCAACTATCAAAGTGACAAAGGAAAGCAGTTGGCCAATAGTCCGAAGGTGAGTTTAAATTTTTTTTGGAATGTTTTAGAAAGACAAGTGAGGGTGTTGGGCGTTGTGCAACAAATGAGCGCAGAGGAGAGTGATGCCTATTTTCATTCAAGACCCAGAGAGAGTCAAATAGGAGCTTGGGCATCACCGCAGAGCCAGGAGATGCGCACCAGGGAAGCGCTTGAGGAGAACGTCGCAAAGTATACCGCACAATTTGAGGGACAGGTGATTCCAAGGCCTCCACATTGGGGTGGCTACCGTATCGTACCGCATTATTTTGAATTTTGGCAGGGCCGTCCAGGACGCTTGCATGATCGCATTGTCTACAAAGTCAATGAGGATTTTGAGTGGTTCAAGGCCCGTTTGGCACCGTGAGAATCACTGGGGCGTATGTCAATTCGCCCCGAAACATTCAGTGAACCACCCATGTAAATTACTAATGAAATCAAGCCCCTTTAAATTTTGGCAAAGGGGATATTATGATCAGGTCATTAGAAATCAAGATGAATTGAAAAGGATCGTCCATTACATCTTTCAAAACCCAATAAAATGGTCACAGAAGATGAATGAAAATTCATTGCTGTAACGCGATATCTTTGCAGTATGAGTTCAACCACCGAAACCATTTGCGCATTGTCCACACCACAAGGTTTCGGAGGGATTGCAGTGGTGCGGATCAGTGGCCCCAATGCGTGGAGTATTTCCCAGAAAATAGTACGACAGCCTTTGAATGAAACCAAAGTTCGTGTAGCTCAATTCAGGGCCATCATGGATGGAGATCAGATTTTGGACGAAGCCGTGTTGACTTATTTTCAGGGGCCTGCCAGCTTTACGGGCGAAGATGTTGTGGAGATAGCGGTGCATGGTTCGCGGTTCATTCAACAGCGATTGTTGCAGGTTTTGGTAGAGCAAGGTTGTCGTATGGCACAACCGGGAGAATATACCATGCGTGCCTATTTGAATGGCAAGTTGGATTTGAGTCGTGCGGAGGCGGTAGGTGATGTGATTGCAGCGGAGAGCGCTGCAGCGCACAAGCAAGCCGTGCACCAGATGCGAGGCGGATTCTCTCAGGAGATCGATGGCCTGCGAGAGAAGTTGATTCAGTTTGCGTCATTGTTGGAATTGGAGTTGGATTTTGCAGAGGAAGATGTTGAGTTTGCAGATAGAAGTGCCTTGCAAAAATTGTTGGCCGAAATAGAAAAGGTCGTCGTTCGATTGCGCGAGAGTTTTCGCTTGGGCAATGCCATCAAGCACGGCATACCCACCGCCATTGTTGGCGCTCCCAATGCCGGTAAGTCCACCTTGTTGAATGCCTTGTTGAATGAAGAGCGGGCCATTGTCAGTGATATCGCAGGGACTACCCGCGATACCGTAGAAGAGATATTGCATTTGGGCGGAGTCCAATTTCGTTTGATTGATACAGCAGGAATCCGTGAAACCCAGGATACCATTGAGCGCATGGGCATTGAGCGAAGTTGGGAGAAAGCCTCACATGCCGAGATGATTTTGTGGATGGTAGATGGAGGAAATTGTTCTCAAGACCAAATGGAAGCAGAGTGGAAGCAGATTTCTGCAGTGCGCCGTCCAGAGTCCAATGTATTGTTGGTCGTTAACAAGCAAGATCAGGCCGACACCCTCATTGAGTGGCATGCTTGTCCACAGGTTCGCATCAGCGCCAAAGAGAAGCAAGGATTAGAAGCGTTGAAGGCCCAGCTCAATTCCCATTTTCAAGAGGAGTTGCAAGGGCAAGACACCATAGTCACCAATGCCCGTCACCACGAGGCCTTGGGGCAGGCTTTACAATCCTTGCAGGAAGTACAGCGCGGCATGAGCGCCCAGCTCACCAGCGACCTATTGGCCATTGACATTCGCAACACCCTGTATCACCTGGCCAGCATCACCGGCGCAGTATCAGCTGATGATATTTTGCATTCCATTTTCAGTAAGTTTTGTATCGGCAAATAAACGCCGATAATCAACGATAAACAAAAACAACATAAGATAACGAAAACCCTTGCTAGTCGAGGGTTTTCGCGTTTTTAGACCAACTGTCAATTTTCGTCATTTTGGGCGTTTTGCACCCATTTTGTTGCTCATCTGTATGCCAGATATTTTGAGCAACATGTCAGCAACAATTTTAGAACGTAAGGAAAAAATTTGCACCACCCTGCACCATGCTGCACCACCGTGCACCACGCTGCACCATAAAGGCGAAATGACAATGACTGCTAGTAAACACCCAATTCCAAAAATTTGTGTTTTCTGCCAAGAAGCGTTCTCGGCACGAAAAAACACCACCTTGTACTGCTCTCACAAATGTGCCTCCAGGGCCTATAAAGAGAACAAAAGGCAGGAGAAATTACTCCAAGATAAAGCTCATGTAAAGAGCCAATTAACAGCCCCTGTTGTGATGCTTCAGGCAAGGGAGGTTTTGAGTGTAAATGAGGTGAGTTTGTTGCTCGGAGTCAGTCGATGGACAGTCCAACGAATGATTCGAACCAATAAAATTCGAACATTCTCCATTGGAACCAGGCGATTAATCCTGCGTGAAGAATTAGATAAACTTTTAAAATCCAAATAAATATGAGAGTAACACTTAGAATGCGTCCGTTAAAGACAGGAAGAATTAGTCTTTACTTAGATCACTACCCACCAATTATACACCCAGAAAGTGGCAAAATTACACGGTGGGAATACCTTGATATGTATCTCTACAATCCCCCGAGAGATGAGATGGAGAAACGACATAACAAGGACATGGAAACATTGGCTCGATCCATTGCATCCAATCGCCAGCTCGATAGATTGGCAGGAAAGTTCGGCATCAAACGTAGTTCACAATTTGATGACTTCTTGCCATTCTATGAAAAGCAAATGAACAAATGGAAGGGCAACCCGAATACCCATGGTGGTTGGGTAGCATCATATAAAACCTTTCTTCAGTTTTGTAAAGGTCAATGCAACTTTGGTGATATCACTCCGCAGTTCATCAATGAATACAAGGAGTTTCTTCAGAAGAAAGCCACTCGTATCAATTCACCCAAAATGCGGATCTCTGAAAATTCATGCTACACCTATTTCAATAAACTCAGAGCAACGGTGCGTGAAGCCATGGTGTTCGGACACATGATTAGTAATCCTTTTGATGCGGTGAAAGGTGTGCAACAACCTGAAACCTATCGGGAATTTTTAACCAAAGAAGAGCTACTGAAATTATATAATACACCTGCTGAATCTGATACGCTTAAACGTACCTGTATGTTCTCAGCGCTAACAGGTTTACGATTGGGTGATGTGGTCAAACTTCGAGGCGAACAAATTCAACACTCTGAAAACTTAGGATATTTTATTCGCTTTACACAAAGTAAAACCAAAGGGATGGAGACTTTACCTATATCAGATGAAGCATTGAGTTTGTTGGGAGCTTATGAAGAATCAAGCGACAGGATTTTTGGTGATTACAATTTCCAAAGAGACTATGCGCATTTGAATCGTTGGTTGCAACTTGCAGGTATTCGAAAGAAAATTACCTTCCATAATTTCCGACACACTTTTGCCACCTTACAACTAGCGGAAGGAACCGATATCTATACCGTTTCAAAATTGCTTGGACACAAACACATTCATACCACACAGATTTATGGAAAGGTGATGGATACAACGAAAACAAAAGCGATGAAGAGTATTCAATTGGGTATCACAACTGACAATAATGAACAAGAATAATGAAAAATGTCAGTGACAAATTGGCTGAATGTCAGCGTGATACGGAGATAAAATTTGCTTTCTTGAATTTGCGTAGTAGAAAATTTTACCACGCAAAAGTAGACTTGTTTAGACGTTTTGATACATTATGAGACAGTGTTTTTGTAGCAACATGAACCCTTTAAAAATCGATAATTAAAAAAAGGAAACCAAAGATTGTGGCACGGTTCTTTTTTTGATGCAGGGTGAGTAAATGTTTTAAAATGAAAGAAAGTATTACTCACCTACAAGCATTCATCACAGAGTTGGTGAATGAAGCTGTTCAGACTGCATTAGAACAGCATCAAGATGCATCAGCTACCGAACTGGTAGAGAACAATCATAAAGCAGAAGTGCTCAGTGCTGATCAGGCAGCGGAGTTTCTGCACATCGCTAAACAAACTTTGTACTCCATGACGAGTAGAAGAAAAATCCCCTTCTATAAGAATGGTAAGAAGATTCTATTTCGCCGAGGCGATTTAGAGGAATGGTTGAACTCAGGGAAGCACGAACAGATTAGTAAAATTGAAAAGGATGCCAGGAACTATGTTCGTCAAAATCCTATTAAGCGATGATCCCAAATAATGACAATCAAAATGAAGAGATATATTGGGTACCTGATGAAGTAGAAAATACGGAATTGAATTTTGATGATTCCGTATTTGACTTGATTCCAGATTGCTTACAGCCTTTGTTTATAGTGGCATCTAATAAGCAAGAGCGAGATGTAATTCTACTGGGAGCAATTACCATACTATCAGGATGCTTACCGAATGTTTATGGTATCTATGACAATCGATTGGTTTATCCCAATCTCTTTACCTTTATTGATGCGCCTGCTGGAGCTGGTAAAGGTATTTTGAATTTTGTACGACTATTGGCCACTCCGATTCATCAAACCAAACGTGAAGAGTCAAAAAAACTTCAGCAAGAGTTTGAAGCAAAACTCAATAGCAAGAAAAAGGACAAGGATAGTTCGGAAGGATTTATTCCACCGCCACCCTGTAAAATGTTAATCATACCTGCTAATAACAGTGCAAGTTCATTTCTTCACACGCTGTCAGAAAACAACGGAACTGGAATTCTATTTAGCACAGAAGCTGATACCTTGAGCAATTCTTTGACACAGGACTGGGGAAATTTCAGTGATGTGTTACGTTGTGCCTTTCATCATGAGACGGTGGAAATTCAGCGAAAGACTAACAAAGAATACATTTCATTAGAGGCTCCCAAGCTAACGGTGTTTCTTACAGGGACACAAGGGCAGTTAAAACGCCTGATTCCTGATGCAGAAAACGGGTTATTCAGTCGTTTCATGTACTATTCCATGAAGAGTGTCCCATTTTTCAAGGATGTATTTGAACGCAGAGGGACAGTTCCGGGACAAGAATTCATGCATCTGGGACAGCAAATCTTCTTGCTCTATGAATTATTGAATAGGCTTGGGACACCCATAGAATGTACCCTTGATAAAGAACTACAGGTAGAATTTCAAGAGAACTTCTCTCAATTGCTGAAATCCTATTTTAAGGATACAGGCGATAAGATTTTGGCATCACTACATCGTACTGGTTTGATTTGTTTTCGCATCACCATGGTACTTACAAGTCTGCGTCAGTATATCGATCAAAGGCAGTCGTTTACTAGTACATTAGAATTGAATGAATCGGATTTCAAGGTTGCGTTAAGTTTAGCAAAGCATCTGCTCAGAAACAGTGCTAAGCACATGGCTGAAATGCCTGGAGTGAATAATGACATCATTAAGCATAGGAAGCTCGAATTTATGATTGAGATGTTGCCTGATACGTTCACAAGGAAGGAAGCGAATGAAATTGGTGAAGGATTAGGAATTTCCTTGGCAACCCTTACAAGGTATTTATCCAGTGATGCTTTTGAGCGAACAGGGCATGGAAGGTATCGCAAAAAAGATGCTCAAAGTACGGGCGATGAGCCAATGAGTATTTGAGCAAATGATTATTTCAACCCTATAGAATAGAAAAACCAATGAATCAGAATTTAATATCACAAGCTTTAAAGCTTCAAAAAAAAGGATTGAGTATCCGTCAAATTGCAGCGGAACTCAACGTAAGTAAAAGTCAGGTGTTTCGTTGGCTTAATGGACAATCAGGCAATGGAGGCAACACCTTGCCCATTGACCAGATTGCCATAGCCACCAACACATCACAATCAGTCAAACACAAAAATCAAAATAACATGGAAAACAACAACGACCTCAACAAACTAGAGCGTGAAATCGCTTTAAAGAAATTGCAATTGGAGCACGAGCTTGAACTGCGCAAATTGGCTCAACAGGATAAAGAGCTAGAGCTACGCAAACGTGAATTGGAATTAAAGCACCTGGAGAAAGATGCCATTTCCAGGCAGCAACAAATCGAAGAACGCAAAATCAACCATGGCTTAAAAGTATGGATAGAAAAAGAACGTGCAATCATTTCTGAATTCGACTATGAAGAAATTGAAATGGATCTTGCTACGTTCAAACGCAACCACAAGGCATTAATCAAGCTTTGGGAACAAATTGAAACGCACATGGCGGTTTATGCTATCGATATTGAATCACACTTGGGACATTATTACTTAAAGTCCCTCGTTGAAATGCTCAATGAGATATTAGAAAGTGCTCTTGAAGACCAAGATGAAGATGATGAGGATTCAGACATCACCGTTTCCTACGAATACGATGATGATTCCATAGAATTCCTAGAAAATCTCGAAAATTCCGCTTTTTTCAGTTGATTTTACCACGGAAATCCCATGGAATTACTGAAAGTTCCGTGGGATTTACTAATAATACTCGGAATTTACTAGTTCCCATTTAATCCTTTCCAATGTAATTCGTCTTTTATTTCGATATGCTCCATTAAGTCTTTTATTGCTTCATCTATTTGTAGTAATTTATCATCGTGTTGTTGAATCTTTTCAAATTGATTTTGATGAGAAAACCAGTGGAGAAGTTTAACTCTATGATAAGTTCCGTCTTCGGTTGTGAAAACTTTTTTTACTCTGCTATCAATAGATTTACTTGATGGATATTTCATGGAAGTGTAAAGTTCTAAAAATCTTCTCATGGCATTCGGTAAAAGCACTGTAAGAGCAAATGTAGATTTGTCTTCAAGGTTATTGTAGTCATTCAAAATATGGAAAAGTGAAACATATTCTGAATTATATTTTCGAAATGATTCAGGCAAGTGTTCTAAATTAGATTCACCAGAATCTTGTCGTTTTATGAAATAAAAATCTGCTTTTGATTTTCCCTGGTTTTTGAAAAGTTCTTCACTATCCATAAGCATAGAGAAAAACTCAAAATTGTGTGTTGAAATAAACAATTGGGTATAGTCTTCTAATTTGAAAAAATCCTTTAACAACGACCTTACTTGGAATATATGATTACTGTCTAGACTGGAAATTGGATCATCTATAAAAACTATAGTCTTTGGAAGTTTAGGAGGGTCGTCCTTTCTTAATGATTTCAATTCTGTTAAGAAGTATGCAAACGCAATAGCCGATTTCTCACCTTCACTTAAATGTTCTGCTGGATGTCCAGACCTTTCAAGCCTAAATTTTTCATTTCTAATCTCAATTTTAATATCATCTCTGTGTAACAAGATTTCTAATATATCGTTAAGCTCACCCTGCCCTTTAGCTGAGCTACTTAATTGCTCATTGTAGTATTTAATTAAAGGAATATTAGCGCTGATTTTGTCTTCTATCGCTTCAATGATTTTAACTGCACAGTTTTTTTCAGCTTCTTTTTTATTGTAATCTTCAGCATTCAGATATTCTGCAACGAAGTGCTTTAAGATCTTATTAATTGCGGCACTTTTTCTCTCACCAAATTCATTAAGCCATTTATTATGCTTTTTGATTATACCTTCTATTGCTTCAAAGTGACTATACAAACTGATAATCTCTATTTCTGTTGATTCAATCGAAGTGAAAATGCTTGAGCCTTTAGATTGCAGGTCTGTTTCAAGAGTTGAAAGTTTTTCTTTGTAAATTCCTTTCTGCGTTTCAAAGGCATTTATCGCTATCTCATATTCGGATTGAAAAGGGTCTGCGATGTCTTTTTTGATTGGAAATTTAACTTCAATTAATTTTCTCTCTGCTTCAATTGCTTTAACAACTTCTGCTATTGCATCTTGAATCTCTTTCAATTTTTTTGAGTAAAAAGAATTAAGGTCGGCAATACGGTTTTCAGGAAGTTGATTTGTGCAGAATTTGCATTCCGTTGAATCTTTGTGAAGCGGTATTCCTTTTTGAACCCAATCAAACAAGACAGGGTCTTCTTCAAGACTTGGAAATGAAATAGCTTTTGGGGCACTATCTTCTAAGATTGATTTTACAGATAACGAAAGCTTCTCCAATCTTTCTTTTATGCTGTATTTTTCGTTTTGTTGGTCAAAATTATTTTCCGCAAGTGCTTCTTTTTTTGTTGAATCTCTTTCCGTTGCATTCAGAATAAATCCATCAAGGTTGGTTTTTACTTCATCAACAATTATTTTGAAATGGCCCTTGTCAAACGTTGTAGGGTCAAATATCCCTGGTAAATAATTATCTCTTACCTCTTTTGCTTTTCGTGAAAAATGCCCATTTGTTTTATTGTAGCTTTCAAAAAATTCAATGATTGGCTTGTATTTGTTTTCACGTAATAAAGCTAAGCGTTCATTGATAGTTTCTAGCTTTTTGATTTTCTCTTTTAAATCACCCGCTTTATCACCTAAGTAAAACGAAATCGGACTAAAACCTGTCTTAGGTTCATCCCAAGTAAAAATTCGTTTGATGTATTCGCTATTGAAAACCTTTACTGAAAAGGGGAATGTATTTAGTGTGTCCTGATTAAATGTTTTGGTCGTTCCGTCATTTACGGTTATTTCGATTTCAGCTCCACTAAAACATCTGTTTTTATCCTTGAATTCTAATACTTGAAAAAGTTTAGACAACGTTGTTTTCCCTGAATAATTCCAACCATAAACCAAGTTTTTTTTCTTGAAGTCGTCTATTGCACCCCAAGAGTAATTTTGGTAAATACCAAACCGCTTTAGTTTATTGATTTGCGTAATCATACTGTTTCCACTTCTTTAACCTCAAACGCCTGATGCAACAATGCTTTCAGCAGTTGCTCGGTAGCTTGTTGGTTGGCGATGATGTATTCTTTTAATTGTTTGCTTTTGGCGAATTGCTTTTCTATTTCTGCTACAATACGTTTTTGCTCGGATAGTGGGGGAAGGGGAATAAATGCCATTTCACCTTCCTTTGTACCAAGTCGTGGCATTTTCATCCCTTTTGTTTTGCTGTTTACATACATTAGAAAGTCGGCTCTTTTAAGAGCAAATCTTAAGTAAAACGGATTTAAGTCAGAAAAACATTTCAATGGAAGTATTTCAGTTGTACAAACGCCATCTTCATCAGCAACAATAACCTTGTCTAAATAGGGACGTAATTTTGAATAAAGAACATCACCCTTTTTGAATACACTTTTTGTACTCAATGAATTACGTTCGTTGAATTGAATTTTGCATAAAAGATGGGATGTTGTTTTTTCAATATCTTCTAAGTCTAACACCCAAGTATCATTTTTCAAGTCTGTTGGTTCTGCTTTTGGGCTACTTCCATAATTGGTTATTTCCCCCAACCTACACCAAATCCAATTTTCAGGAATTTTAAATGGAATTTCTTCGGGTTTGATGGGTGGCATTGGTTTTTCTTTCTTGCCCGATTTAGCTTTCTCTGCTTTGATACGTTTGAGTAATTCGCTGGCGGGTTCGTCTTTTGGGTCTTGCTTTACCAATTTGCCCTGAACAGCTTCTTGTAAAATGGCTTGGTTGAGGTTTTCGAGTTGGGTGAGTTGGTCTGCAAACAGTTTATCTGCTTCAATTTCTTTTTCAACTAATTTCTTTTCTAATTCAATAATTTCAATTTGCGTTTCAATGCTTGGCACAGTTACCATTACATCAGCAATCCTATGCATTGGCAAGCTCACATTTGCCATTCCTTTCATTTGAGAAACCAAAAGTTCTTCTCTATTCCAATGCAGATAAATATGCAGATATTTGGCTAAGACAAATTTGTCATCATTTGGTATTACGGCACAAAGTATATTTCCCAAAGCAAATTTGCCTTCACAGTATTTTACACGCTTCATACTTGCGTGACCGTGTCCTGTGGATGAAACCAATGGAATGATTACTGCCTTAACATCAAACTGATATTCATTGTGCGTTTTGTCTGTTTCGCCCAATGCAATCATTGTGTAAGGGCCTGGAATGGCTTTCATAATTCCTGTTGTTCCTTTCGTTATTGAACATATATCGCCTAATCTGTATTTCATTTATGCCAGCGATTTAAGTTCTTCCAAAATCTCAGTGATTTTAGATTGATTATTTTCAAGTTTGGCGATAATGGCTTGCCTGTCATAAACAATATCCTCTACTTTTTTATTCGGATTCTTTATATCCAAATCATAGTTGCGGTCTATTATCGACTGCATTGAAACTTTCCAAGCCACTTCGCTTTCCTGTCTGTTTTTCCACCAATTTTTTATAGGTTCAAATTCTTCAATGCGTATGGGTTTAGTTTTGCTATATGCTTTTGCCCCTTCGGGCAAGGTGTGTTCGTAATACCATACTTCTTTTGTCTGCTTTCCTTTTTCAAAGAAAATCAGGTTGGTGTTTACAGTTGCGTAGGGAGCAAATACACTTTGGGGCAATCGCACAATGGTATGCACATTACAATCTTCCAGCAGTTTTTGCCTTACCCGTTGTTTTACGCCATCGCCTGTTAAACTGCCATCAGGCAATACTATACCTGCCCGTCCGCCATCTTTCAGCAATTGGATAAACAGAATTAAGAATAGATCAGCACTTTCTTTAGTTCTGAAGTTTAAGGGAAAATTGGTTTCCATTCCATCGCCCACCACGCCCCCAAAAGGAGGGTTTGCGACTATAATATCAACCTTGTCTTTTTGTTTGATAGAAGTTAACTCTCTACTCAACGAATCTCCATTTTCAATTAGTGGAATTTCAATATCATGTGTGATTAAATTCACTACTCCAAGCATATAGGGCAATGGCTTTAATTCAGAACCTAAAATAGTGTCCTGTAACAATTTTCTATCTTCAATACTTTTTTCTTGTTTCTTTAAATGCTCAATTGCGCATACTAAGAATCCGCCAGTGCCACAGGCTGGGTCAGTAATTCGTTCTCCTAATTTGGGATTTACCATGTCCACAATGAACTGCGTTACTGCTCTTGGAGTATAAAATTCTCCAGTATCTTTTTTCGCAGCTAATCCTTGAAGAATTTCCTCGTAAATAAGATTGAAAATATGATGTTCCTTGCTACTATTGAAATCTACCTCATTAAGTTTGTTGATTGCCTGACGAAAAGTAGTTCCACTTTTCATGTAATTGTTTGTGCCATCAAAAATGTTCCTGATGATAATTCCTAACTTATCATCAGCTGAAATATTGAGATTTTTAAGTTTTTGGAATAGTTCGTTATTGACAAATTGAATTAGAGCATCCCCGGTAATTCCTTCATCATCAGCTGCCCAAGAGCGCCATTGTAAATCTTTAGGAATAGGAGATTTATAGTTGGAATTCATTAATTCCTTTTCAAGGTCCTTATCGTCAAATAATTTAAGAAAAATCATCCAGCCTAATTGTTCAATGCGTTGCGCATCGCCACTTAAACCGGGATCTTTTCTAAAAATATCACGTATTGATTTTATAATGCTTCCTATATTACTCATGCTGTTTTATATAATTCGTTTTCTAATTCTTTGATTGCGTTTAAGTATGCGTCTTTACTTCCAAACTCCTTGATTATTTCCAAAGGTGAACCATACTCGTTTAATGGTTTTACCTTAAGAACTTCTAAACTTTCAATGTTGGCAATCCCTTCATCTGCATATTTGTCCAATAACGCTTCTAATACTTTTCTAGCTTGCTCACCGTATTTGGTGAAATAATTGCGCTTCTTTACGTTATTCGCTCTTTCTTTTCGGGTTAATGGCGGCATATCATAAGCCACATGGCAGATTAAATCAAACAAATCAACTTGTCGATCTACGGCTTGATATAACGCTTCAACCATTACCCCTTGTTGTTGTAGTTCTTCAATGATGGTTTCTTTTTGTTCGGCATTATTCCATTTCTGTAGAAACTCATCTAATGAAGAATATTTTCCAGTAATGATCTCTTTCGTATAATCCTTTAAACTCGTTGTAATTGGTTTACCAGAATGGTCAAAATACATTTCACGACTAATAAGTACTGAAACATTAACTCCATTCACATATACTTTTTCTCGTGGTTCTTTAGTAACCCATGTTCCATTCGGGTTTGATCCATCGGGATAACGGATTGTGGCCTTTTGAAATATGACCTCCTCGCCAGTTTCAGTATCAATGGCTTTTATTGTTTCGTCCTCCTCTTCTGTAATGACGTAGTCTATTGGATCATCCTGAGATATAGGTTTTACTCTGATAGGGTCTCCGTCAAAATCCTTGTCTGCAAATAAATCTGTTGCGTTCCGGAAATCTAAAATGGTGAAATACATTTTACCAAACTCTTCGTTAATCCTTGTTCCACGACCAATAATCTGTTTGAACTTGGTCATAGAATTGATGTTTGCATCAAGAACAATGACTTTACAAGTTTGCGCATCAACACCCGTGGTCATTAATTCTGATGTAGTTGCAATAACAGGGTAACGTTCTTCAGGATTGATAAAGTTGTCAAGCTCTCTTTTGCCTTCATCATTATCACCCGTAATCTGCATGATGTATTTGTGATTCTCTTTTACTAAATCAGCATTGTATTTTGCCAATGCAGAACGCATTCTTTCAGCGTGGTCAATGTCAACACAGAAAATGATTGTTTTTGCATATCGATCATAACCTTTTAAAAACTCAGTTACTTTTTTTGCAACCAAATCTGTTCTTTCATCAATTACCAAGTTTCGGTCGAAATCTTTTCTGTTGTATACTCGGTCTTCAATCTGATGACCATATTTGTCATTCTGACCTTTTATCGGTCTCCATCCTTCAGCGTCAACATTCAATCCAATTCGAATGACTCGATATGGGGCAAGGAAACCATCATCTATACCTTGTTTTAACGAGTAGGTATAAATCGGATCTCCGAAATATTCAGTATTGGAAGTGTCTTTTGTTTCTTTTGGAGTAGCCGTTAAACCAACATGCGTTGCCTTGTTGAAATAGTTTAAGATATCTCTCCAAGCACTATCCTCCTTTGCGCTCCCTCTGTGGCACTCATCTATAACGATTAAATCAAAGAACTCGGGAGAGAATTGTTTGTAAACGTTTTTCTCGTCTTCCCCTCCAGTCAATCCTTGATACAATGCCAAGTATATCTCATAACTTTTATCGACCATGCGTTGCTTTACAACGGTCATCTTGTCTTTAAAATGTTTGAAATCTCCTCGACGAGTTTGATCTATTAATGCATTTCGGTCTGCAAGGAAAAGGATCCTTTTTTTAGTTCCACTTTTCCAGAGTCTATGAATGATTTGAAATGCAGTATAGGTCTTACCTGTCCCAGTAGCCATAACAAGTAGTAATCTGTTTTGACCTTTTGCAATGGCTTCAACCGTTCTGTTTACTGCAATTTGTTGATAATAACGAGGCCTTCTGCCAGAGCCATCAAAGTAATACTCTTGCGATACAACGGTTTCTTCTTCTGTTGTTGAAATGCCTTTATACTTTTTGTAAATCTCCCAAAGTTGCTCAGGAGTTGGAAAATTTTCGAGGCTAAGTTCCTGCTCAATTCCTTCATCTTCTCGGCTTCTATCATGGAATAAGAAACCATCTCCGTTGCTGCTAAATACACAAGGAATATCTAAAATTCTAGCATAGTCTAGTGCCTGTTGAATTCCTGAACGAACAGAATGTGTATTGTCTTTTGCCTCAACAATGGCAATTGGAATATTTGGTTTGTAGTATAAAATATAATCGGCTCTTTTGCCTTTACCTCGTGCTGTTAATCTTCCTCGAACAAAGATTTTCCCATCTGTAAAAGAAACCTCCTCTAACAATTGGGTCTGTTTATCCCATCCTGCATTTTCAATTGCAGGCGTAATAAACTTGGTGCATATATCGCGTTCTGATAGGGTTCGTTTATCCATAAAAAATAATTATTCCGGCCAAAGCCCTTTTCTAAATTTGATTTTACCGGCTAATTCCTCCTGATCTTCTTCAAGCAGAAGATCCATTACCTTGTCGTATTGCTCAGTGAAAATTTCAATAAATCGTTTACCATCTATCAGACTAATCGGTGTTTTTTCTGGGTCACCTGCACTTTCAATTGCTTTCTTTTGAAAAGAGCTTAACGTGATGAAACAACCTTGGTGAGCTGATTTTAATGCCCCTCTAAGATTTCTGATATCTCTTTCGCCAATAGCAGATTGCTCATACCGCTTAACCTGCACTTGAAGTTGAATTTTAGCGACTCCCATTACATTCAATACACCTTCAAAGTCAATTCCTCCATCACCTGTTTTTCCTTGTCTCTGTCTGGCTTCGAAACCTAACGATTGTAAAACATAACTCACGAGCAATTCAAATTCATCTGAATCTAACTCAAGTAATCGTTCTTTGATTTTATCGAACAGATGATCGAGTTCAATGGCTATTCCTACAACTGGTGCATCTTCTACTTTTTTGCCAATGGCTTTTAAAACTTCTCCTTCTTGCTTCACACGATAGACGGTTTGCATCGAGCGAAGAGTGTTTTGTAATGGCACAGAGAAATTTTGTCTATTGATATATTCGGATTGCCACTTTACATCGCGTAAATAGTTCCATGGCATTCCTGGTATTTTTTTGAAATAGACATCAGATGTAACCTCTCCAACTAAAAGCATTTCATTATCAAAGGGGCATAGAAGTATATCTCCAAGTTTAACCTCATGCATAAAGCGGAATATCTGTCCAACATTGATGGCCTTCTGCATTTTCTTCTGTGTTGGATATTCAGCTTCATATAGCCGCTCAATCTCTTCTCGAGTTTGAGGAAGTGTTTCATGATTATTGAACCACCCAATAGCTGCAATCCCCAATTCTTTAAATTGGTTTGTATACTTTCCGTAATCTGCTCGTATTATGAAAACTGCCATATTTTATTTTTTTCTCCGAAGGGTTCGTTATCCGCCCTCTCCGTATTATTTCATTATTTTACTTTCATTCCCATTTCAATTGCCACCGTTTTAATGGTGTCTTTTGCCACTTTTTCATCCTGAACAAGCTCCTGGATTCTGTCGGCTAGCCAAGCAGTGAGTAGCTCATCTTCATTGGTTTTTAGTAATTCTGCCAATTTAGGGATCCAATCTCTGCGTGCTTTACGCTCACCACGTTCCACATTACTCAGCATAGGCGAATCAATGTCTAAGTGGTAAGCCACATGACGTTGCATCAATCCTTGAGCTTCTCGTAAAGAGCGAATCTTGGTTCCGAACATACTTTTCATATCTACCTCCGACTTGTCAATATTTATTCAAATATAACAAACGAAAGGCATTAATAAGAATTTACATTCGAACAGTAAATTTAATTGTGTTTATATAGTAATGTTAGGGTTATTTTACCGTGGGGCAATAACTAGAATAAAAACGAGAAAAATAGGTATGAATACCTAAGCTGGGATGGGGTAGTTGACCAATGAAAGAATAGTCCTTTTAAGTTTTATTTACATCAAAAGGCAATCTTATAAAGGACTAATGCAAAAATAATTTTTGTAAGTAAAATTTTCCATGAAACAAATTTGTATTCATCGTCCTGTTTATTGAAAGGATTAAATACGCTTAAAAATTGAATAATGAAAAAATAAGCAATTATCTTATAATACCACTTTAGTTGAAACAAGGAAGTATAGAAATCGAATTTTAAAGACTCAACTTTGAAAATAAGTAATGGGATAATTGCGATAAATAAAATTCCATAAGTTAAATCTAAGAAGCCTGGAACTCTTGTTTTAAGGATGCTTTTGGCTTCTTTATTGTGATCTTCGTAAATGTAAGTCAGATTGATATTTTTCATATTTTCACAATCAACCACGAAAATATTACCAGGAATAGAAATAGGTTTTTTTTCGCCTTCTTTTATTTTGTATCTCTCTGCATTGTGTAAATATAATTTACTTAAAGTGATACCATCATTATTTGAAAGTTCGTAATCTATTACAATACCAGAAAAAAGTGCTGTTTCTGAATTTTGTTCTATTAAAATGTCAGCTTTTGTAAATAAGTGCTTTTTCTGTTTTTGTTTGAGATGTTTAAATTTTTTAAAATCAAAATGTTCTCCGTTTAGTATATAGAACCAGTAATTCTTAAATCTCAATAATTTAAATCGTCGATCAAGTTTTGTAATTCTTATTAGTCTGCCTGAAATAGCCCCTGCTATGGCACTAGTTAGATACAAGAATCCCAAAAATGGCCCTGTTTTACTGATGAATGATTGTACTAGTGATGTTTGATTTTCTTCATTTGGTAAAGTAGATGCGCCGTTTAGTTCCTTTATTTTATTTATAATAATTTCAAGTTCAATGTTGGTAAACAGGTAATGGTAAATAAAAAAAACAGTTATAAATATTGAAACTCCCGGAATTACAGCGAGTATGATTTGATTCGCAATACTTTGGCCTGAATTAAATTGTTTTGAAAAGTCACCATAGAAGAAAAGTCTTCTGAATAGTAACCCTGGTAATAAGATAAGTGTTATAATTATTATGAATCCTAGTGAGATATCCATTTACAAGCAATCTTTTAAATTACGATATCTTCATTTGTTCGATTTTTTTCAGATGAAATTATTTTTCGATTTACTTCATCCATTTTATCTCGATCTGAAAGAATTTTCAATCCTTTTTTTGAAACTATTTTACTGTTGTCATTTTCAAACAATGACTTTAGTAAAAAAATAGCCAAGACACCCATAATAATGGTTGCAAAAGTTTCCTTGCTGTCTGTTGATGACTTTTTCATTTTTCTCAAAATAACTCTACAAAGGTAGATTAATTTAATTGCTTAACAATTTGTCCTTTTGATTATTCCTTAATTTTAAATCACCCGATTTATAGCATCTCTAAATATAAATTGATTCTAGTAATAATCTCTTCAAACTCTGGTTGCCCATTATAATAAAGCTTGGAAGTGGATTTATAACGATTTTGGAATGATTCTCTAGTCTCCGAATCGCTTAATAAAAGTGCGGGATGTTCTCGAAGTGGTGTTTTGTTGTCTGCTCCTTTTATTCTTGCTGCTTTGTGTGCTACATATTCAGGGGTGCCGATGAATGCTTGTATATCCGAATTGCCAAGCAGGCAATAAACGTCATAATATTGTCGCATAAAGTTTTTATCATCAGAAGCTCCAGGGTTATCTCTATTGCGATATTTACGAACTATGGTTTGGAGTTTTTCAACTAAAGTATAACCTGGATGATAGCATTGTACGCCTGTCGCTGTATTGTTTATGTAATTGTTGTGTGCTCCTATTGAAATCAGGTATTGCCAAATCCACGAAGAAATATCGATGGGGATATTGGGTGTTACGGTGTCGAATCCAGCTTCTAATAAAATCCCGTCTTTAATCCCTTCCAAAGTAGGAGTATGACTTTCATAGTAGAGTCTTATTCCGCCACTTCGGAATTTGTCTTTATCATCGAATTCATGGTCTCTAACAATTTCAATGATCCCATTTATTGAAAGCGATTTTGCAAACACATCATAGAATTCTTTGCGTGCAGCTTTCACTTGTAATTTGTCTTCTTTCCCTTCGATGGATAAGCCAAAATTTGTACGAATGTGAATGTCGATGTCCTCTGAAAATCTATGAATTAACCCGTAGCCTTTGGATAATGAAGTTCCTCCTTTTAATTCAAATTCAATTCCTTGTTGTTGCAATGAGTACAAGGCATGCATGATCCAATAATCTTTCTCAACCAAAGTAATGTCTATACCTTTTTGGGTAGATACAATGGAGAGAAGCTCTTTGAATTCAGGATCGTTATGTATGAAATCAAGCATGCTGGAGTACGTTTCGAACGATTGACTTTAATTTACGTTTTGTTTTGCCATTTCCATAAAGCTGAGTTGCCTTCATTAAGGCATCAGCATTAAAGCTACCTATGTTATTCGGTAATCTATCTAATGTTTGAGATTGGTCTTCCGCAAGATTCTCCATGTTGTTTAATAAATCAACAAGGAGATATTCTCTAGTGATATTCTTGGGAAATGATGATTTCAGTTTGAATTCAAAAGTCTTTCCATTGAGCTGAAATTCACCTTTTCGTTTATGGTTATATACCCAAGTTGTATTGTAAAGCTGTGTAAGCCCAAGTCCAAGTGAGTTGAATGTATTTGGGGACACCAATAGAAAATCTTCGTCTTTTAAAAAACGTTCTACTACTTGACGGTCATCAGGCGGGACAACGCCAAACTTGGATTGTTTTGGTGCGTAATACAAGCCCTGGTTCAATTTTACCAATGTTCCGTCATTGGTTAATTGCGCCAAATGTCTATCTATGGCCGTGGAATAATATTCCAGGTCAGAACGTCGATAAACTTCACCTTGCTTAATATGTTGACGGAGTAAATCCATTTCTTTGGTACAAAAGTACAGATATTTTTTGAACTGCATGCAAAAAATGGAAAAATTCATGCAAATTGAAAGGGAATTATGAGATTCATCGTAATGCTTACATAATTATTTAGTATTTATACCCTAATGAGTTCATTTGGATGATCATTCCTTTATAGTCTACTGCCAGAATTAATTGTAATTAAATATTAAAAAAGTAAAGATCAGCGTGTTTTCAAAAAATGACTTAAGCATTACTAATTAATTTCACCTTTTCTGTCAATTATTTTATAAGTATTCGTCCTTGTATTCAGTGCAGGAAACGTGCCTTCTAGAATGTCAATAACAGCATCATTAATAGCTTTGTTCTCTAATGAGCCACTTATGAATTGAACAGCATTTTTATTTTGTTTGTCAATGTTTACATGAACAATTTGTTCTGCATTGCAAGCTACTGCAAGATTAGGGTTATGTGTTACAATAATGATTTGCCGTTTATTTTTCGCTTCCTTAATAAATTGAACAAGTATTTTAAATACACTTTGATTATCGAGGTTTTCTTCAGGTTGGTCAATAATTAGAGGAATATCATTTTGGTCAAGAGTTAAATAAAAAATAAGAAGCAAAGCACCTCTTTCACCGGGAGAAAGTTCAGAAATATTTTTATCGCCAAGTTTTAATTTATATTCAGGCTCTAGATATTCGAGGTTGAACAAAAATGAATAGAGGTCTAGTACTGAGTAACCTTTCTTTAGCTGTTTTTCAATATCTCTTTTTACCCCTACAAGATCTTCTCTTTTATCAAAATGTAAGTTGTCCATCATTTCATTAAGAAATGCGACAATACCTTCCTCTGTTTTCAATTCATGATTTGTTACAATGTGGTTAAGCCTTTCAATTCCTGCTGGATTACCTATGAAACTTCCCTTAGAACCAAGACTTACATGGTCAAAAAACTTTTCAATCAATCCGTTTATTTTATAATCAACATCCAAATTGATGCTGTAATTTTCGAGCACATCGCCATATTTTTGAATAAAATCAGAAACAGGCTTGAATAAAGCCTTATATAAAGCAATAGCTTCCTCTTTCTTGGCAAAAAGTTTTTTTAAAGTATCAATTCTTTCGGTTTTGTTTTGTTCAATCTCGTCAGGTAGTGTATTGTCTAAGTATTGAATTTGAAACTTCAAATATGTAATTGAACCGTCTTTTTCATTTGTTCCGATAAGATCACTTCTCTTTTCTCCCCAAATTTTTAAATCACTAATATATACCTGGTATTTTTTAGAATGTTCATCAAGTTTTTCTTGAAGCTCTTTAATTTCATTCAGAATGATTGATTTATCTTTCAATAATCCGATTTCAGTGAGATTTCCTAAAGCGTCCTGTAATTTATTCGCCTCTTTGACTTTCGATTCGATTAGATCGGTTATTTTGGATTTATCAACTTTAATTGCAACTACATCAACTAATGATAATTGAGCCTTAAATAGAATGGGGCTTAATTCAATATTTAATTTTTCAAATTGGTTTTCAAAAATTGCAACACTTTGAACTGCTTTTTCAAGTTCAGCAATATCTAATCGCAAAGTCTTAAGTTTAGACTCTTTTTCAGCCACAGCTTCTTCTATTTCATTGAGCTTCTTTCTTTTATCCTCTATTTGTTCGGAAATTAGTTTGTTTTGTTCTAGTATAGTTTGATCCGTTGGAGGTTCGATCGGATTGGGTTTCGTTAAATCGTGGGCTTTGAGTTCATTCTCCTTTTCCTTTAACTTTTCATCTATTGATTTTCTATAATCGTCAGATTGCTTTTTTTCTAAGTCAACAATCGTTTTATTTGTTGAATTGATATCCCGTTTCAATTCTTCAATTTCTTCATTGAGAATTTCTGTCTTGTAATCAATCAATTCATTCAAATTTCCTTTACCCAATTTTTCTGCTTCCGATAAGTGAGTAAATATTACATGCCTTAACTCTTTTTCAAAGTCATCTACGTCTTCATTACAAAGGCGTTCCAAAAATCCCTGAGGGATATACTTTACTTTTTCAACATTTATTCCATCAGGATTTTGGTTCAATATTTTAGAATCGCTGCTTTCATCTTGCCAAGTTATAATGGCCTCAAAATGTTCTGATTTATTTATCGGCTTTCGTTTACGAAATTTTTCGTCATTTAGAAAAGAGAAAAAAGAAAAATTAGGGCTATTGCCGACTAACCCTATTGTATCTGCAATTGCACTTTTCCCATTTCCTTTATTCCCAATTATTGCAACCATAGAAGGGTTTAAAGGCAATTCAAATTTATCGAACCAAGACTCAGATAATGAAGAACCCTCTACCTTATTAATGCTTAATGATTTGATGAATTTTGTTTTTTTAGCATCAAATCTCTCAAGCAAAGGAGGCTTTTCTCCTATATAAATTCGTGCTTTGTCATTTGAAACTTGTTTAAGTCCCTCAAATGTTGTATCCGCTTTTAACCAAGTAAATGAGTTACCAATTCGGTCTTTATCTCTTGAGTCGGATAAATGATGTGCATCACTGCAATCAAGTAGAAAGTTTCTTACTTTTTGTGTTTCTAAAGCGGTTGTATGTTTTTTATAATCACTCGGAGTTGATAAGGAAATAAAAGAAAAATCAGCCTCATTAATTACACTCTTCTTTAACGCTGCGGAGCCATCCCATCTCATAGTATCCCATTCAGATTTCCCCACTGCTGTCAAGCAATTTCCTTTGAAAAAACCTTTGGTAATATCAATAACCGTCTTGTAGTCAAAGAAAACATTCCAAAAGCCAACCTTCAAATCTGACCCAGTAATTTCGATTGAAGAACTCGCCTTAATTTTTCTTCCAATTTCTTCTAGTGCTTCTTTTGTAGCTATTCCTTTAAAATCAACCCCTTCAACGTCGGGTGAAATTTTTATTGAATGTTGAATTGCACTTAAAAATTGAGCCTCAATAATTTCAGGTTTAATTTCGTTCGAGAAAAGTATATGTAGATTAATCTTCTTCCACGCTTCATCACCAACTGAGGCAAACTTATCTACTCTTAATTCAATTACTGGAATAATTAAATCAATATTTGAAAGTCTTCCAGACTCTTTATATTCTAGAACCCTTTTATAGCCATCAATAAAAATGTAATCGTTAATGCCTATGGCTTTAAATTCAGGGGGCAATTCTTCCAAATCAGAGATGAACTTCTCCCAAACTTCATCTGTATCGCCACCATAATGTTGTATAATTGAATTAGGCGTATGAACGTGTAAATCCCATTTACGCCATTCAGATCCTTTTATGTATCTATTATTCTCGTTCATATAATTTAAATTAATCAAATAGGTAATAATATTTTTCTAATTTAAATTTCATCTGCTGTGAAAGATGAAAAAAAATATCGCTAATATACTAAATGAAAGAATTGGAGTTTTCTGTCATTAATATCGACCCATTCAAAAATATGCAATAACACCCTAAATAAATAGCAGTAATTATACCCCGTTTTGGGGTGAACTTTCTGAATGACAGATAATTTAATTAAGTGGTAATTTACCATTCCTCACCAGCTTCTTCCATTTTTGCTAAATGACCCATCATGATTTGAACCTCTTCACGTAAGGTTCTGATCTTGGGTGAATCGGGTACATACATCAGTCCTTTGACTTCAGCTACGGAAAAATGGTTTCGCTTATTTATTCGTACTGGTTTGAGTTTACCTGCCTTGATGTAATTATCAATGGTTCGTCGTGATATATTGAGCATGCGCATTACTTCGAATGTATCAATCCATTTGGTCAAGAAATCGTCGACAGGATTTTCTATACTTTCAATTTTAGATTGCATTTGAGCAACCATGGATTTCAATTCCATGATTTGTTCCATGAGTATTTCGTTCGTGATGTTTTGTGTTTGATTTGCATCCATACTGTACCAAATTATAACTATTTAAATGAAAGAAAAAGCAATCGGTCATCTTCGTACACCTCCGAACGGAAGTTTAGACTAGTATAGACTGATATAGATTTTCAGACAGTGTAAAAATGCAAAAATTGAATTTTTGTAGTTGATGTTTGTAGCTCTTTGTATCTCTTTGTCTACTTAAGGCGGTATAAAGCGGTATAGTTGGTTTTATTAGGAGATGTTTTGATGTGTGACAAATACTCAATTGCTCAAATACTCAAATGCTCATCGTGTTGAAATTTGAACAAATGCGCAACAAATTCAGGAATTAAAATCAAGGAACAAAACAGAAAAGAACGGTAACAAAAAACAAGTATGAAAAATTTATTTTATCTTCGTTTTGTCGTTCTTTTTTGTTGCTGACTTGTAACTCAACAATGTCAAAATCTGATGAGTAGTTGCTCATTTGTTGCTCAAAAAAAACACGAAACTCAGTAAAACCAAGGGTTTTCAGAGTTGTATTTTGTTTTCAGTTTCTGTATCGGGAAGTGAGTTAACCTTCAGCAATCATCGGAAACACCTCCATCGATTTTCTCAATACATAAAAGGGTAGGGTGGACATGAGTTGTTGAACATCTTCTTCTGTTTTGTCTTTGAAGATGAGGATGGCTCCGTTCTTGGTTGGTCGCAAGTACAATTGCTCCAAAAAGCCTTCTTGTTTCCATTGCGCCACTACCGCGCGCTCTTGTTGTAGGATCTCTTGAAAATTGCTGGGAAGGTTTTCTAAGTCGATGGTGAGGATGACCAATACTTTGTTCATGATTTTTTTTATTGTTTGTACTCTAATTTATTTGGATTCATTTAAAAAAGGATAATCAATATACCCTTGATCCTTTCCGCCATACATGGTGGCGCGATCGGCTTGATTCAATGCAGCATTCAGCTCGAATCGCTTGGGCAAATCAGGATTGGCCAAAAACAAAGTGCCATAGGAAATCATTGCGGCTATGCCTTTTTGCAATTCAGCCTCTCCTGTTTCTCTGTTGTATCCACAATTGGCGATAACGGAATGTCGGGATATTTTTCCAAAGGTGTCAATACAATTTTCGGGATAATGGGGATATTGTTCTTTGGCAAATGGTACATTCATGATGTGCACATATGACAACGGCATCTCATTTAAACAGGTTATCAAATGGGTGAACTGCTCAACGGGATGCGCATGCATGATGTTGTTGTAAGTACTGGTAGGGGATATGCGAATGGCGACTTTGTTTTCTCCAATGGCATTGACCATTTCTTGCATGACTTCTATGACAAATCGATTTTTATTCTCCAAGCTCCCGCCGTACTCATCGGTTCTGTGATTGGCGCTGTCTGCTAAAAATTGGTTGGGTAAATATCCAAATGCAGCATGCAATTCAACCCCATCAAATCCTGCTCGTATGGCGTTGATTGCGGCATTCTTGTAATCCTGAATGATGGCTTTTATTTCTGCATGCGATAATTCATGCGGCGTTTCATAGTCTTTTAACCCCTCCATGGTGAAGTGTTGTTGCCCCTGGATGGCAATCGCAGAAGGTGCTTCAGGAGTATCACCATTTTTCACCAATGAATGACCGACACGCCCCGTGTGCCAAAGTTGGGCATAAATAGTACCTCCATTCTCATGGACACTAGCGGTTACCTTTTTCCATGCTTCTATTTGCTCGTCGGTAAAAAGCCCCGGAGTCATTGGACTGCCTAAAGCGCGTCTACTGATGTTGATGGCTTCACTAATAATCAGCCCCGCGCTTGCGCGTTGCGTATAATACAATACGGTTGAATCACTTACCACACCGCTGAAGTCTGCTCTGGAACGGGTCATTGGTGCCATCGCCATTCTGTTTCGTAGCGTGATGTCCCCAATTTTGACAGTTTCTAAAAGTTTCATTGTTTAATTTTTGCCGAATCTAGTTCTATTGCTTTACTTTTGAAAGTAGTTACACTTTTGTACAGTAGTAACCCAATGTAAAGCAATCAATAAAAATGGGTAGTTATGAATGAAAAAAAAAATCAAGATATTCCATACAAGTGCAGTTTGAAAGATGTTTTGGATGTGATAGGCGGCAAATGGTCGATGCCGATCATCTATATTTTATCCAAAGGCAAGTTGCGTTTTAAGGAAATTGAAAGGACGATTGAAGGTATCAATACGCGCATGCTGGTTAAGGAGCTCAAGAATTTGGAAGCCAATGCGATTGTTACACGTAAGGTGTATGCTACTGTCCCGCCAACCGTGGAATACGATTTAACGGATAAAGGAAAAAAGCTTCTGCCCAGTATAGAGTCATTGTACCATTGGGGACAGAAATACACTTGATGATCAAACAAAAAGGCCCATTTGGGCCTTTGTATTTTATTTTGATTGATGGGAATTAGGCCTTTCGAACGAATTCTGATTTCAAGCCCATGGAACCAAATCCATCTATTTTGCAAGAGATATTGTGGTCGCCATCTACCAAGCGAATGTTTTTGACTTTGGTTCCGGCTTTTACGGGCTTTGGTGCTCCTTTTACAGGCAAATCTTTGATGACAATGACGCTGTCTCCGTCGACCAAAGGTGTACCGTTTGAATCCAATACTTGACTGGATGCGGCGGCAGCTGCTGCTTCCTCTGCTTCTTCAGAAGGACTCCATTCATGAAAACATTCTGGACATACCAATAAATTATCGCTGGGGTAAGTGTAGGC
>JACCDY010924200.1_pt1 | contig 25460 bp, 24 predicted proteins | sample 7446391 | NCBI WGS metagenome assembly JACCDY01 (sample SAMN15323451, study PRJNA562643) | freshwater metagenome | isolation source: river surface water | place: USA:Blue River Watershed | collected 2017-08-18 | reverse complement strand
CTCAATTGTTTCTTTTAAAGCCATGTTATTGATTAATATGAGCCAAAACTCCTTCTAAAAATTCGCGGTGATTACTCAAACGAGGCACCTTGTGTTGACCCCCTAATTTACCTCGACTCCGCATCCAGCTATAAAATGTACCTGCCGGCGCTTCATGAATTTTAGGTGACCCCAAAACCAAATCATAAGAACGCTTCGCATCGTAATCCGAATTGTTCGCACGCAAGGTTTCGTCTAACACAGCCACAAAGGTACGCAAATCTTTTGGCGCACGCGAAAATTCAATCACCCATTCATGACTTCCACGCTTTCCTCCATCCATATAGGCTGGCGCCGCCGTATAATCCTTGATTTCCGAATCAGTCGCCCGACAAGCCGCCGCAACAGCCTGCTCCGCATTTTCAATGATTAATTCTTCTCCAAATGCATTTATAAAATGCTTGGTTCTTCCCGAAATCTTTACCCGATAGGGACTCAATGACGTAAATCTTACCGTATCTCCTATCTTATACCTCCACAAACCCGAATTCGTCGTAATCACCACCGCATAATTCACCCCTAACTCAACTTGCTCCAAAGGAACAATCGAGTCATGCTCCTCCCCCTTTTCGCCCATCGGGATAAATTCATAAAAAATGCCATAATCCAACATCAATAGCATTTCATCGGGTTTATTCAAATCATCCTGAATTCCAAAAAATCCTTCTGATGCATTATAAATCTCCAAGAATCTTACTTCCGAAGAGGGGAAAATATGCGTTTGAAATAATTCCCGATATGGCCCAAATGCTACCGCTCCATGAACCAAAAATTCAAAATTTGGCCAAACCTCCAGAATGGATTGTTTGCCCGTTATTTCCAAAATCTTCTCGATCAACACCAATGTCCACGTAGGAACGCCCAAAATACTCGTCACATTTTCCTGCGATGTCTCCTGCGCCATCTTCTCAATCTTCTGATCCCAATCGCCCATCAATGCGACGTCCAACGAGGGCGTCCGAATCATCTGTGCCCAAATAGGCAAATTCTTCATCACCACCGCAGAAACATCCCCCATCAACATACTCGAATTCATGGAATCCGAAGTTAAACTTCCTCCAATCGAAAGGCCTTTGCCTTCAAAAATCTTCGTCTCAGGTTTATTTTGAATCAATAGCGTAATCATGTCCTTCCCGCCCATCATGTGACACTCTTCTAGTGATTCCTTTGACACGGGAATAAACTTACTCCGAGCATTCGTGGTACCCGACGATTTAGAAAACCAGGTAATCGGCGTAGACCACAACACTTGCTGTTCCCCTTGCATCATCCGCTCGATGTATGGGAAAAGCTCTTCGTAGGTTGAAATGGGTACCCTTTGGCGAAAAGTCTCATACGAGTTAAAATCCTCATACCCATATTTCTTCCCCCATTCTGTTTCTCTTCCCTCCGCAATTAATCGACGCAATCCATCAAATTGCAAATCCAAGGGCCTCGCATAAATTGCCTCAATCCGCGGCATCCGCCGCTTCATAAACCACAATAAAGTCTCGTTAAACAAGGACATAATTATTAATGAATCTTGGGCGCGCGATTTGGATAGTCGGTAATGATTCCATCAACACCCATAGCTACAAACTGCTTCATTTGGTCCGTGGTATTAATCGTCCATGGAATCACCTGCATGCCTTTGGCATGACAAAAAGAAATCATTTCAGCAGTCAAATATTGATAACTTGAACTGTAAATCGAGGGTTTAAAGCCTAAGGTATCCAACACATATTGAGGCTTTTCAGATTCTACGAGAGCTGACAAGCACACTTCCGGATAGGCTTGGTGATAATAGGATAAAACAGCAAAATCAAAACTTTGCAAGATCACAAATTCATTTGGAACAAATTGACGAATCTGATGCTGCACCAGATCAGCGAAGTCCTTCACCGATGCCGGCTGGGATTTCCCATATTCTGCGGGCTCCGACTTAATCTCAATGTTATAATACACAGCTTCCCCCGTTTGCTTGCGAAATGCTTCACCCAAAGCGAGAACCTCGGCAAGTAGAGGTTTGTAAGTTGGCACTGCCTTTTGCTCCAAAAACAAGCTATTCCCTCGCTTTCCTACGTCAAAACGTTTGATTTCCGCATAGGACATTTGATACAAATTCAAAGCCGACTCTTCGGATCGAACAACAGCCTCTCCTGTAGGATGGCTCGCATACCGCGCATTCATGTAAGGCTCATGACTGACGACCACTTTGCCATCACCGGACAAGACGACATCCATTTCCAACACCCGCACACCGATCTCAAGAGCGTGCTTAAAAGCAGGCAGCGAATTCTCAGGGAATAATCCCCGACAGCCACGATGTCCTTGAATGAAGGGAGTTTGTGCCATGATAGAAGTACTAAACAAGATTAAAATGAGTAGAATTTTCATCCTATTTTTTCAATTGTTGCTTTTTGGCTAACGCCGCATTCACTTTTTTATATAAATCAATGAAATCTTGAGGCTCCTGAACATAGGATGCAAAGCTTGTAGCGAATCGAGTCGAATCGACACCATGTTTTTTCAATGTCGCACGCTCTAACTGATTATATAAAATGACAGAAGTATCCGCACTAACAATATTCAACGCACTAATTCTTCCCTCATCTAAATGAATATCTGCCAATATTTCGGCCATTTGATCCTCAGGAAGTCGATTCGTGGGCTTCGAATCTGAGCATCCCACACAGGCCAACAAGAGAATTAGGATAAAAAATCGCATAAACCAAATTTGATACAAATTAGAAAGCTTTTCTCGCTTTTCATCCAAAGTGCTCAAAAAATCGGTAATTTAGCAAGATTCTAAAGCTAAATTTCAGCAATCAGAAGTGGATATTCGATCGTTCCTTTCTCATATTGTGCAATTGGAAATTCGCATTCGCAAGGCGATTAACACCCAAATGCACGGCAACTTTTCCTCTATTTTTAAGGGGTCAGGCTTGGAATTTAGTGACCTTAGACAATACCATTATGGCGATGATGTACGCCACATCGACTGGAATACAACCGCAAAAGGGCACGGTACATTTGTAAAATTATTCAAGGAAGAGAAAGAACAAACCGTATTCTTTCTTTTAGACGTGAGTGCTTCACAACTAGTAGGCAAACGCAATAAAAGTAAGTTAGCAACACTCAAAGAAGTAGCTGGGGTACTCGCATTCTCCGCCATGCAAGAAGCGGGGCACATTGGCTTTTGTGCGTATTCTGACCAAAATGAGAAATTCATTGCCCCAGGTGCCGGGAAAAAACATGGGTACAAAACAATTTCGGAAATTTTCAAATTAAACCCCATGAATGTGGGAACTGACCTAAAAGCAGGTCTAAAATTCACACTTCAAGCTTTAAAGCGTAAGAGTTTAGTTTTTGTTTTGTCTGACTTTATCAATGAAAATTATGAAGATTTACTTCGTGCATTAGCATTGAAGCATGATTTGGTTGTCGTTCATCTGCAAGACAAGATAGAAACAGAATTGCCAAACATGGGAATCATTCCTGTTTACGATCCTGAGCGGAGACAAACAACGTGGGTTAATACATCTGCCAGCTCATTCCGTGAGCGGTTAAAAACAAATTTGCAAGAATATGCCTTGTTGAAAAACAAATGCAAGCAATGGCAGGCTGATTATGTGGGTATTCCGTCCGGCGAAGATTTTGTTCCCGCCTTGGTGAAATTATTTAATGTTAGAAAATGATGCAACAGGTACAAGCCATTCAGGTACAAGGCCATTTTCTGGAGGATTCGGCCAAAATTGGACAAGACATTCATTATGTATTACGCGTATCACATGCGCCCCAACAAGAAATTTTTTTTCCGAGCATCAATCAAGCCTTTGGTGTTTTCAAACCCATCAAAAAAGATTATTTCCCTACAAAAACAGGTAGCCAAAACATAAGCATTGATTCGGCGATATACACACTTCGCCAGTTTGAAATTCAAGATTACCAAACATTACGCATTCCAATCGCCATTCAAACGGAATTAGATTGTACGCTTGTTTCTCCAGCGCGAGATACCATTTATCTCAAGCGCTTGATGCCAAATGCAAAAGAAGTAAAAATTGATTCACTTATCCAATCCATTCCCATCAGTCCACTAAAACCTAAACCCGATCTAAGAAACCTCACGCTCGGGGCAATCAGCTTACTCATCACAATTGGGCTTGTTTATTGGATGTTAGGCAATCGCATTCGGCAAGGACTTAAACTCTATTTATTATGGCGAAAAAACCTAGAATTTAGACGTACATACCAAAGGTTCATGCGAAATATTTCTGGTTCTTCAAAAGGTCTGCAAAACCTAGAAAATGCAGCTTCACTCTGGAAAAATTATTTAGAACGGCTCACCGATATCCCATTTTCGACATTCACTACAACTGAAATGGTCGATAATTTACCTGATAAACGACTAGAAAAAACATTACAAGAAGTGGATTCGGCAATCTATGGAGGCAATTTTTCCTCGAAAACCTTGGAAGCCATTAAAGTTATGCTCGAAATTGCAGAAACTGTTTATTTACAAGAACGAGCTAAAATTAATCAAGAAGTCAAGCGATCATGAAATTCAACCTCTTCTATTCTTGGCATCAAGTAAAATCCATTTTTTCCTACTCGTGGGAGAATACGTTTTATCTGTACCTTATTCCTTTACCCCTCATTATCATTCTTATTCGACTAATAGTCAAAAGAAAAAACCAATCTCGTGTCGTTTTATCATTTAAAGCACCGTTTAAACAACATAAACTTACACGAATCTTAACATTTATGCCAGACACGGTGCTCAGCCTCTGTATGATATCCATCATTATTGCACTCGCTGACCCTTACAAATCCATTTACCAAACCCGTATACAACAAGAGGGTGTAGACATTGCCCTAGGGCTCGATGTTTCATCATCCATGTTAACGAAAGACGTGCAACCCTCCCGTTTAGCCGTTGCCAAGCAAACTGCACAAGCATTTATCGCAGGACGAAAATTTGACCAAATAGCACTCGTTGCCTTTGCGGGAGCACCCTATCTCTCAAGTCCAATTACTTCAGATAGTAGTTTTTTATCATTTTCGCTACGGGCGCTTTCCCAGCAGCAAGTAACGGAAGAAGGAACTGCGTTAGGCGACGCATTAGGCATGTGCATTAACCAAATTCGAGAAGAAGCTAATCCTAAAAAAATCATTATTCTTATCAGTGATGGCAATAATACCGCGGGAAATTTAGACCCACTCACCTCAGCAGAACTCGCTAAGACATTTAAAATCAAGGTATATACGATTGCGGTAGGTAGCTCAACAGCCAGTCTTGATCCTGTCGATGAAAGTACGCTTCGGATGATTGCCAAGCATGCAAATGGACGTTTTTACCGGGCCACAGACAAGCAAACTTTACAATCCATATTCAACGAAATTGATGTCATGGAAAAATCCCGAACTTTACGGATTCGAGAAGTAGAACATAAATCGGCCGCTCCTGTATTTTTCCAATTGGCCTTTTTCCTTTTCTTCATCAATCTACTCCTGAAAGTCCTCGGAATCAGTAACACTTTAGAAGACTAATTATGATCTTATTTCCAAATGCCAAAATCAATTTGGGGCTTTATATTACCGAAAAAAGAACGGATGGTTTTCACAATCTATCAACGTGTTTCTATCCTGTGCCTTGGTCGGATATTTTAGAAATCACGCCGCGCAGCACCTTTGAATTCAGCACGTCGGGGTTAGCTATTTCAGGAGCATTGGAAACTAACTTATGCTACCGAGCATTTTTGCTGTTGAAAGAGGCTTTCAACATAGCTCCTGTTCATATTCATTTACATAAAGTCATCCCCATGGGTGCGGGCTTAGGAGGCGGTTCATCCGATGCGGCTTTTACACTAATGGGGCTTCGGGATATGTTCAAACTTCCCCTGACGAATGAAGATTTAATCCCTTTTGCTCAAAAATTAGGAAGTGATTGTGCCTTTTTCTTATTCAATCAAGCACAGTTAGGTTCGGAGAAAGGAGATGTTCTTGCGCCAATTGACATATCGTTAACAGGAACGTTTTTGGTGATGATATACCCCAATTTTGGGATTTCAACGCAAGAGGCATATGCCGGAATCAAGCCTAAAAAAGCTCGTAAAAACTGGGAGAAGCAATTAAGCAAACCCTTAGTAACATGGAAAGAGACCATTTCAAACGATTTTGAAAATAGTCTCTTCCCTACGTATCCACAATTAGTGGAAATCAAAAATGAATTATATGCACTAGGCGCACAATACGCGGCAATGAGTGGATCAGGCTCAACAATCTTTGGTTTGTTTGACCATGAAGTCAAACTCCCTGAAAGCTGGAAAGCCTTTCAAACCTGGTCGGGCACATTGCCTTAGTCTTTCGCAAAAATAGCCTCCAAAGCTGATGCCCCGCGGATGACAACTTTCCCTTCAGGCAATTTTTTCATTGGTCGAATTCCCACCCATTCCATATCAGCACTGCGGACCTCCACAGGAATTTGTGCCATCGTACCATCTGATTTCTCAACATAAATGTAGCCTCCTTTTCCCACGCGAGCTAAACCTGCCTGCGGGATACTTAAAACTTTTTGGGCGCCAACCTGAATACTTGCATTGACAAATTGACCTACCGTAAATTTCTGCTCATCTGAATCAATCGAAAAATGGCCGTGAACAGGCGTCAGACGAGTATTCATATCTACCTGCTTGCCCACTAAGAATACTTTCCCCGTCGATTTGTTGCCCTCTCCCTCAAATTGAATGGTTTGACCAATTTTAAGCTTAGCCAGATCTCTTTCAAATACCTTTAATTCAACGTGTTTATGCGCGACACCAACAATTTTAACCAAAACGTCCGTTGGGGTAATGTATTTGCCTATCGCCAAAGATTGATCCTGAATAAAGCCATCAATAGGTGATTTCAGTGTCAGGTTTGAACTCATTTTACCCTGTGCCAAAGCATGCATATCACACCCTAAAATTTCCAATTTCATCGCTAATGCCCGGGAAACGGCCTGAAGATTGCCTAATTCAGCCTCCGCTTGTTGGAATTTTTTCTTTGAGCCCACCTCCTCTAGCTGCAAAACTTGTTGGCGAGCGCGTTCATCCATCAGCAAACTCATTTGGCTTTGTGCCTGCAAATATTCTTGTTGCATCTGAATGTAATCCATGCTTGTAATCGTGGCTAATACCTGTCCCTTTGAGACCTGCTTACCAGGCAAAACCTCCATCGTAGACTTGACATAACCCGCAATAGGCAAGGATACCGAAGCCAAAGAGATAGGGGGGACATCCACTAATCCTGTACAGAATACGCTTTCGGCCATTGATTTCTCCTCCAAATTTCCAAATTCAATCCCTGCATTTTGCTTTTGTTCAGCAGTTAATTTGATTACAGATTGAACAACAGTTGTATCTGTCGTGGATTCATTTCCACAGCTAGCCAATAAAATGGCGATTGATAATATGAGTAACTTATTCATTTCCTAAGATGGTTTCAATTTGTACGATTGACTGATTATACGCCAATACCTCTTGTAAATATTGTTCACGAATTTGCCAAGCCTGCTGCGTGTTTTGCAACATCTCTACATATTCAATTTCGCCTTGTTGATAACTCTTTAAGGCCGTTATTTCTAACCAAGCTGCTTGCGCCAAGCCAGTTTGTTGGTAATAATTAATCCCATTTAAATGCTTTTCCAAAAGCGTGAACTGACTTGATAATTCTGCACTAAGTTGTGCAATCCCTTGCTCTTTTTGGCTCGCTAGGAACAACTCATTGCTTTCTGCCGCTTTGACTCTAGCCTTTTGCGCTTTGGCAAAAATAGGAATGGAGATCCCCGCTTGGACAAAATTTTGCCCCGTGTGATTTTCAATACTTTGCGTTACGGCCCCTACCCGAATGTCTGGCAAGAGTTTGTGGCGTTCTACATCTGTCAACAATTTCCCATGCTGTATCTGTTCATCAAACAACTGAATGGCAGGCATCGAGGCAATATCCTTCCCCTTTTGAAGAGTCATCGTGATGGGTTCGTCGCCTTGTATTTCAAAAGGGTTGGGGTAATTCGTCCAATATGCGAGATGGGCATAATTAGCCTTCATATCTAAGCTCAACGCTACCTGCTTTTGTTGGAATTCACGCAAGCGTGCCTCCGCAGCAACAAATTCCAATTTCCCCGTTTCACCTTCCTTATACTTCAAACTTGCCGCTCGGCGCATTTGAACATATAAACTATCTTGTTGCTTTAAAAAGGCCGCTTGTTTTTGTTGGACTAACAATTGATAATAATACCATTTTACGCTTGCCGCAACCAGGCTTCGAGTTAAAGCTAGTCGCTTTTCTGCTATCATTTTTTGCGAGCTTAACGCTTTCACCTGCGCTTTCATCAAAGATGGCCAAGGAATACTTTGGTTGGCCATAACCGTGTAGTCTTGGCTAAAGTATGTTTGCGTTTTGCCATATTGAAAATCAATCGTCCCCTTGGGAAGTTCACGCCCAGTGGCTATAAGTGCATCCGCCGTTTGAACTTCAAGTCCTCCCGAGCGTATTAAACTGTTCTTTTGCAGTGCCTCTGCGACACACTGATTTAAACTTAACTTAGGCGTTTGCGCCTGAGCGTTTGTTATGCCTGAGCCCAATACCATTAAAATCAATAAGGCACTTGTTGCCTGGCGCTCTTTTCTACCCATTAGAATCGAATATACCACCGGAATCACAACCAAGGTCAAAAAAGTCGCTGTGAGTAATCCACCGATAACAACGGTTGCCAAAGGTCTTTGAACCTCTGCACCCGGTGAAGTACTTAGGGCCATAGGCAAGAAACCAAGGGAAGCGACAGCTGCCGTCATAATGACCGGGCGGAAGCGCAAGGCAAGGCCTTTCTGTAATCGCTCCTCAACGGATAGGCCTTCATTTGCCAGTTGCTTAAAGAAGGATAATAGCACAATACCATTCAGAACTGCAACACCAAACAAAGCAATAAAACCAATGCCCGCAGATACGGAAAAAGGCATTCCTCGCAACCATAAGGCCCAAATTCCACCGATTGCCGATAAAGGAATGGCCAAATAAATAATGGATGCCTCTAAAAATGATTGGAAAGTAAAAAACAATAGCACAAAGATTAAGACCAAGGCAATAGGCACAACGAGGCCCAACCGAGATTTCGCGGCTTGTAAATTTTCAAAGGTTCCCCCATAGGTCACATAGTAACCCGCAGGCAATACCACTTTTTCTTTCATAACTTTTTGAATATCTGCTACAACACTTTCTACGTCACGATTACGCACATTGATTCCAATCGTAATTCTACGGTGGGTATCATCACGGGAAACCTCCACGGGTGCGTTTTCAAAATCAACCTCAGCTACATCTTGCAATGGAATTTGCCCCCCATTAGGAAGCTCAACATACAATTCGCGGAGATTTTGAATGTCTTGTCTGTGCAAAGAATCCATCCGAACAACCAAATCAAATCGTTTTTCCCCTTCCATCACAATTCCAGCCGATTCACCCGCAAAAGTTGTCTTAACCAATTGATTAATCGCTTGAATGTTCAGTCCATATTGGGCTAGTTTCGCACGATTAAATTTCACAACTAATTGAGGAATACCATCAATCTGCTGCACTTTGATATCCCCTACCCCATCTATTTTCCGGATATGCCGGGCAGCATCCGTGGCATGCTCGAACAATAATCCTAAATCTTCCCCGAAAATCTTGATGGCGATATCCGACTTAACTCCCGCAATCAATTCATTAAATCGCATTTGAATCGGTTGCGTAAATTCGAAATTTACCTCGGGAAATGCGTTTAAAGCTTCATCCATTTTAGCCTCCAGTTCTTCAGGACTGTGCGCTTTTTTCCAGTCTTTGGGCTCTTTCAAAATAATCAACAAATCACAGGCATTGATTCCCATAGGATCTGTAGGAATTTCAGAAGCACCTATCCGAGAAACAACTTGTTTGATTTCATCCGGAAATTGCTTCATCAACAGTTTTTGTGCTTCGGTATTCACATGAATACTTTGACTCAAGGATGCGTTGGTTGGTAAGACAACCTCCACCGCAAAATCTCCTTCATTCAATTCTGGAATAAATTCTCCCCCCAAGGTGGTAAATAAACCTATACTTCCTACAAGAAGAACAGAAGATAGTATCACAATGAGTTTAGGTTTGCTCAACGCCCAATTGACCATCGGTTTATAGCTGCTAAACATCGCATTCATGATTCTATCTGCAATGGTAACCTTGTGGTCAATCTTTTTGCTTAAAAACAAAGCCGATGCCATAGGCACATAGGTTAAGGAAAGAATCAAAGCCCCTATAATGGCAAAACTCACCGTTTGAGCCATGGGTCTAAACATTTTTCCTTCAATTCCACCTAAAGCCATGATGGGGAAATACACGATCAAAATGATGATGACACCAAAAGCGGCCGACTGGAATATCGCTTTGGCTGAAATTCCTACTTCTTCATCCATGTCGTGTTGCGAAAGGATTTCCCCTTTTTTATGGGCGTGTAGTCTGTGAATAATTGACTCCACAATAATGACGGCGCCATCAACAATTAAGCCAAAATCGATGGCCCCTAAACTCATTAAGTTTGCAGATACTCCGAAAATATGCATCATCGCAAAGGCAAAAAGGAGGCATAAAGGAATGACAGAGGCAACAATCAATCCTGCACGGAAATTTCCTAAGAGCAAGACCAAAATGAAAACAACGATCAAGCCTCCTTCGATCAAATTCTTTTCAACGGTGGAAATCGCCTTGCCGATCAGAACGCTGCGATCCAAGAAAGGAACGATTTTTATACCTTGTGGCATCGTTTTCTGAATTTCTTCCATGCGGACTTTTACATCCTTAACAACTTCATTCGCACTAGCTCCTTTAAGCAATAGCATCACGGCGCCTACCACTTCGCCCTCTCCATTTCGTGTCATGGCACCGTAGCGAACCGCTTTGCCAAACTGAACCGTAGCAACATCCTTCACGCGAATAGGCGTTCCGGCAGGTCCTCTTTGATCTACCACGACATTCTCTACATCAGCTAGGCTCCCTAGCATACCTTCCGTTCGGATGAAATACACATCGGTACCTTTTTCGAGGTAACTACCCCCTGAATTGGAATTATTGTTTTCTAGGGCCGTAAAGATTTGATTGACCGTTACATGCATGGCACGAAGCCTTTCAGGGTTAACCGCCACTTCATATTGCTTCAAATTCCCTCCAAAAGAGGAAACCTCCACCACGCCAGGAATTCCCAACAACTGGCGTTTAACTATCCAATCCTGATAAGTTCGCAAATCCGCGAGCGAATATTGATCTTTAAATGCGGGATCAACTTCCAAGGTGTATTGGAAAAACTCTCCTAATCCTGTCGTGATTGGAGCCATTTCGGGAACCCCAGCCCCCTTTAACAAATAGGGTTCTGCGCCTTTAAGTTTTTCAGAAACTTGCTGGCGCGCCACATCCATGGCCACAGCATCATCAAAAACGACCGTAATGATGGATAGACCCATACGAGAGACTGAGCGAATACCTTTAACATTGGGTATCGTTCGCAATGAAATCTCGAGCGGATAAGTGATGAACTTCTCAACTTCCGATGCGGCAAGGGCCGGCGATTGCGTAATGACCTGCACCTGATTTGATGTAATATCAGGCAATGCATCAATCGGCAGCTTGCTGAGCGAATATCCACCCCAAAATACAAGGCCGAGAACAAATAGACCAACAACTAATTTGTTGCGGATACTGAATGAAATAATGGAATTAATCATAAGTATGTAATTATGTAAGAAAATTGAAAAACAATCTTCTTATGCCCGGGGAGGCGCAATTAGCACACGTTCCAATGAAAATTGGTATTGATTTTCCCAATATATCCGTAAACGACGAATCGCTAATAAAACTATTGGGATCAGTAGCATTAATTGAAAAACAGGAAGCACAAAACCCGCGGAACCTGAGAAGTCAAAATGCGGCAAACTTGGGTGCTTGGTGGTTTTGTTGTGTTTAGAATCCGCGGCATAATGCATCCAAAGGAAATCGATGAAGCGGAAGGTATCGCCGGAGATTTTTTTGTGATCTTGAAAATGTTTGAGTAGTTCATTCGCTTTAAAAGACTGTTCCAATCCAACCTTGGGAATCAAACTCCCAGAGAAGAAAAGTATGAACAAGAAAAAAGCGATTACATTTTTCATCTCTCAAATGTAGAAAAAATTCGAAATTTATTGGATATTTAAGGGCTCAAATTATTTAAACAGTTGAGAATAAGGCCAAACCCTCCTTTTGAGGGAATTAATTATGGATGAAATCAATCTTTTGTGGCATCAATTAACTGATTCAGAAACAATCATTCGCTCCGGCCTTTTTGTTATCACCTGCATCGTATTCGCTGAAAATGGCTTATTTTTTGCATTTTTCCTTCCCGGCGATTATTTGTTATTCCTCACAGGAGTATTTGGAGGAACTGGTGTTTTAAAAGAACCTTTAAGCACCATCTTGTTAAGTATTTTCCTCGCGGCTGTTCTAGGCTCCTTACTCGGCTACCTCGTAGGTCGTTTTTTTGGCAATTCCTTGCAGCGAAGACCCGATAGCCTATTTTTCAAGAAAAAACATTTAGATTCGACCCGTGAGTTTTTCGAAAAATACGGCTTTATGGCCTTAGTAATTAGTCGTTTTTTACCCGTTGTCAGAACCTTTACTCCCATTTTGGCAGGAATTAGCCACATGGCCTGGTACAGTTTTATTTTGTTGAATCTTGTGGGAGGAGCAATGTGGGTTGGTATTTTAGTGGCAGGGGGTTATTACATGGGTCAATACTTCCCGTGGATTATCAATTATGTCCAATACATCATATTGTTTTTCTTGGGGATTACAACATTTACCCTCATTAAAGGCTATTTGAAATTACGCAAATGATCGAGCAATTTGGATATGTCGCTGCATTCTTATTAGCAGGTATCGCTTTTTTAGGCTTGGTACTCACACTTGCAAGTTTTATTCGCCCTAGCCGTCCGAATGAAGAAAAATTAAGTACCTATGAATCAGGGGAAGAACCTGTGGGCAATGCAAATACGCGCTTCAATCCACGTTTTTACGTAATTGCACTACTCTTTGTTCTATTTGAAGTTGAATTAATTTTCCTATTCCCTTGGGCCGTTGTTTTCAGCAATAAAACACTTCGAGCCTTTCCAAACTGGACCACTTATGCCTTATGGGAAATGTTTTTATTTGTGGGGATTCTAAGCATAGGTCTCGCATTTGCTTGGAGACGTGGATACCTCAATTGGGAAAAACCCGTTCAAGAATTAAAGGATATTGAAAGCCCTATTCCTGAAGACGTCTATCAGCGTTATAAAAAGCGTTAAAAAGCAGGATCTACGCTGTAAACTTTATTTCTGAATTTCAAGGCTAATACAAGTTCATGTGAACCCAACGAAGTACGCAATGGGCCGTTTACATGCGTTTCATATGAATAACTCAAATTAATTTGTTGGCTCAAGTGCATCCCAAACAAAAATCCTATCGCTTCTTTGTGTCGATAGCTTGCCCCTGCCCAAATCGCATCATTAAAGGTAACGCGCATATTGGCTTCCATGCCTAATGAAATTCCTTTCATATACTTTACCAGGAGTGATGGGGAATAGGTCCAAAATTCTCCAGACTTAATCTCCATGCCGGTTTGTAGGAAAATATTGGGACTTGTACTTCCCAACAACAAGGCTTGATTGTAAACTTTATACGCATCGGCTTCATCAGGGTAAAACGTTTTGCGCGTTAAGGTATCAGCGCCATCACTCGTTCTTAAATAACTGAAGCTATCAAATATGAGCTGATTAGCAGACAAGCCGATGTAAAAATTACGATTATAGTATAAGGCCCCTACATTAACGAGCGATTGCCCACCCGAAACTTGACCGCTGGGGGCTAAAGATGGTAAATTTTGATCTTGGTACATAATGAAAGGATCACCCGGATCCTTCACATTAAAACCGGTCATATTCAAGGATCGGAAATAGTACCCTGCGGTAGCACCTACAGCAACTTTGTTTTCTCCCCCGACAGAAAGGTGATAGGCATACGTTCCGGCAATCGAGTTACTCGTCAATCCTCCTATCTGATCCGAATAGGCTTGAATACCAATACCCTGATGAAACCCGCTACGTTTGGTCTTTTGGCGGATATAAGTGGGCGAAAAGTTTCTACGTATCGTTTTCGACATGAAAGGCGTACGACCTGTGGACGTGCGATCCGATTTATCTATGGCTAAATTTGCGGTCACATAAGCTGTTTTATTTGCTGTATTTAGCCCGGTCCATTGCGTACGGAATCCTGATTTAATGTCAATATAATCCTCAAAACCCGCAAAGGCAGGATTATAAACATATTTATTCATCATAAACTGCGTAAACTGAGGCGTTTGCTGCGCAAAGCCTACAAAAGTTAGCATGAAGAATAAAAGGAAAATTAAAAATCTCATTCGATTGGTATAGAACCACAAATTTCGCTTAAATATATTTAATTTCGTTCGAACTTTCCGGAAATCTATGGGGTTTTTACGGAATGGTTACCAACATATAAGGCCAATGCAAACTCAAACATATCCGCTCAATCAAATAAATGGCTTCGGTAAACTGCTAAAAAACTATTTAGCAGATGATTCAGCATTAAAATCCTTATATGGTCATGCACCTACCCTCGCTTCTTTCCAGGCACAAATCGATTCTAAAAAATCAGTTAACCGACCACTTTTAGTTGAAGTTTTAACAGATCAATACCAAGGACTACCCAATATTCCCAATATCAATAGCTTGGCGGAATCAAACACGTTCACCGTTACCACGGGTCATCAGCTGAACTTATTCACGGGACCACTATACGTCATTTTCAAAATCGTCTCTACGATAAATCTAGCAAGGCAACTGAAAAAGACCTATCCTACATACAATTTCGTCCCTGTCTATTGGATGGCATCCGAGGATCACGACTGGGATGAAATAAACCATTTACACTTATTTGGCAAGAAAATCCAATGGGACACCGAACAAAAAGGGCCTGTAGGGCGCTTTGATATTTCCGGCTTGAACAGCATATGGTCAGAACTGCCAAACGGCATTCCTGTTTTCAAGGAGAGCTATGCTGATGCAAAAAACCTGGCTGATGCCGTTCGCAAATACATGCATGCGTTATTTGGACAGGAAGGCTTGGTCTGTTTGGATGCGGATGATGCACGCTTAAAAAGCAGCTTTATCCCAATTATGGAGGCGGATTTGTTGGCCAATAAACACCTAGCCTGCATAAATTCCAGCAACGATATCTTGACTAATTTGGGATACAGTCCTCAAATTTATGCGCGTGAAATCAATTTCTTCTACATGCTCGACGGTATGCGGGAACGAATCGAAAAACAGGGCGATGTCTATAAGGTACTGAATCAGGCGACACAATTTGATACTGAATCGTTAAGCGCTGAAATTAAAGCCCATCCCGAACGCTTCAGTCCGAATGTTGCTTTACGCCCCTTATACCAAGAGACCATTCTTCCCAATTTAGCCTATTTGGGCGGCGCGGCAGAAGTGGCCTATTGGTTCCAGTTGAAGGGCATTTTTGATTTACACCAAACGCCATTCCCGATTTTACTTCCTCGTAATTTTGGCATCATTATTCCGCCTTTGGAAGCGGCCCGACTAGAAAAATTGGAATTAAGTATTCCGGATATTTTCCAGGATGAGCGTAGTTTGAGACAACAATTTGTCGACAAGCATACAAAACATGCGTTGGATCTAGGAAATGAGCAGGAACGTTTATCCAATCTGATGTCGAAAATTGCCCAAAAAGCACAGGCCATCGATGAAACCTTAGAGGCCTCTGTTTTAGCGGAAGAAACTCGCTGGCAAAAAGGGCTTGAACGGCTAAGCAAAAAAATGCGTAAGGCGGAAGAACGTAACCAAGCTGTAGGTTTAGGGCAAATTCAAGCCATCAAAAATACGCTTTTCCCGGAGGGGACTTGGCAAGAGCGCCACACCAACTTCCTTGAGTTTTACCTCAACTACCCAAATCTACTTGTAGATTTACTAGCGACATTAGATCCGCTGAAGTTTGAATTATTTGTCATGTACTTACCTGAAAAAGATGCCTGAAAAACTTAGTCCTGAGGCGTTTTTAACGGCTGCGGATCAATATCCTATCTTGGATGTTCGCTCCCCAGGAGAATACCAACGCGCACACATTCCTGGTGCCATTTCCTTTCCGATATTTGACGATGCAGAACGTGCCCGCGTAGGTACAACCTATAAGCAAGTTGGGAAAGACGCCGCAATCGAGCTAGGACTGGAATTCGTAGGTCCTAAAATGGCTCAATGGGTGAAGATGGCCAAGAAAATCGCCGTGGACAATACCATCCTCGTGCATTGCTGGCGTGGCGGCATGCGCTCTGGAAGCATGGCTTGGTTATTTGAGACCGCTGGCTTAAAGGTCAAAATACTCGTTGGCGGCTACAAAGCCTACCGCAATTATGTCCTAAGCGAATTTGATCGTAAGATTCCATTCGTGGTTTTAGGAGGGAAAACAGGTAGTGGAAAAACCGATATTTTACTCGAGATGCAAAAGCGGGGTGCGCAGGTCATCGATTTGGAAGGCATTGCCCATCACCGTGGGTCTGTATTTGGGCACTTGGGACTAGCCCCACAACCCACGAGTGAACATTTTGAGAACGAGGTTGTAGGAAAGCTCCGACACATGGATTATGGCAAGCCTATTTGGATTGAAGACGAAAGTAGGCACATCGGAAAAGTATTTATGCCATTGGGTTTGTATACTCAGCTTCGTGCTGCACCGGTTTTATTTTTAGATATTCCCGCAGAATTTCGTTTACCTCATTTGGTCGAAGTATATGCCCATTATCCCAAAGAAGCGCTAGCCCATGCCGTAGGAAAAATTAAAAAACGCTTGGGAGGCGATTTCTACAAAAGTGCGCTGGAGGCTTTAGAAATGGATGATTTTACGCGCGTGGCTGCAATAACCTTGAATTACTATGATAAAGCCTATGTACATGGTTTGCACCAAAGACCAGCAGAACAAATTCAAGAAATTGCCATACATACATTAGAAACCACTGCACAAACGGATGCGGTCATGGCACATCCACTTTGTCAAACCCGATTTTCGTAAAGCCTATGTTACCTGAAAAATTCCTAACAGAAATATTGGATCGTCATGTGAATACAGACTCCTTTCCTGCTACATCCGATATTAAAAAACTATTTACAAAAATTGTGCTGACGCTATTTCCAGAACAGGCCCGTAAACAATTTTGCCAAATAGAAGACTTGCGTCTAGTATGGGAATCCATCGAAAATGGATTGGAAAGTTTGTTGCATGCCATGGCGGATAAATTAGCTGACACGCCACAAAACATTACAGCAAGGTACATGGAGCGGATTCCTGGGATTTATCAATTGCTGTTAACAGATGTGGAGGCGATGGTGAATGGTGATCCCGCAGCGACGACAGATTATGAAGTTATTCGTACCTATCCGGGATTTTATGCCTTAGCATTTTATCGATTGGCACATGGCCTTCACGAGGAGAAAGTACCTTTAATTCCTCGAATTTTAACGGAATATGCCCATTCCAAAACGGGTATTGATATTCATCCCGGAGCTCAAATAGGTCAATACTTTTTCATGGATCATGGAACGGGTATTGTGATTGGAGAAACTTGTGTGATTGGTGAACGCGTAAAAATCTATCAAGGTGTGACCTTGGGAGCGCTTTCCGTAGACAAGTCGATGGCATCCACCAAGCGACATCCGAGTATTGAAGATGGAGTCGTTATTTATTCTGGTGCTACGATTCTCGGAGGAGACACGGTCGTAGGAGCTAATTCCATCATTGGTGGAAACGTGTGGTTGACTCGCAGTGTGACGGCCAACACAAAAATATATCATCAAGAAAATCAAAAAATCATTCAAGAATAAGATGGCTGCTTTATTAGATTTGGTGGGCAATACACCCCTCGTTGATTTGAATAAATTGCACAATAACCCCAAGGTTCGCATATTGGGTAAGTTGGAAGGCAATAATCCCGGTGGTTCGGTCAAAGATCGCGCAGCCAAAAACATGATTGAGTCTGCCCTTCAGCGAGGTGACATCAAACCCGGCATGAAATTAATCGAAGCCACATCAGGAAATACCGGAATTGCTTTGGCGATGATTGCGCGTTTATTTGATTTAGAAATCGAATTAGCCATGCCCGCTAATTCTACACGAGAACGCGTATTAACGATGGAAGCCTTTGGGGCAAAAGTTACCCTCACGGAAAGCATCGAATCTGCGCGTGATTATGCCGTGGAAAAAGCTGCATCTGGAACGTATGTTTTATTGAATCAGTTTGAAAATCCGGACAACTATTTAGCCCATTACAAAACGACAGGGCCCGAGATTTACCGGGATACACAAGGGAAAGTCACCCATTTTGTCAGTTCGATGGGAACGACAGGGACGATTATGGGAACGTCAATGTATCTAAAGGAGCAGAATCCAGCCATTCAGATTGTGGGCTGTCAGCCAACAGAAGGGTCTAAAATTCCTGGGATTCGTCGGTGGCCTGAGGCTTACCGACCGAAAATCTACCAACCGGAACGCGTAGATCGCATCATGGACATTTCGGAAGAAGAGGCAACAGCAATGACCCGCCGGATGGCGAAGGTAGAAGGTGTATTTGGTGGAATGAGTAGTGGCGGTGCCGTGGCAGCAAGTATTCGCTTAGCGAATGAATTAGACGAAGGACTTATTGTATGTATCATTTGCGACCGTGGGGATCGCTATTTGTCGAGTGGATTATTTGGGGAGTAACACGCCCATTAATTGATAATGCGTCGGAGACATCCAGCGCATTTGTTGGGAGCCTTCTATCGAATAGGTCTGTACATGCCCATCTGTAAAATTCATGTGTAATTTTTTGTGTGTTTCGAAAAGAAAATTCTTTTCGTCAATGACAATTTCAACCTTGGCGGGTCTATCCAACGCATCCAATTGAATGTATAATTTCTTAACGTCCAAATTTTCATTGGCTTTCAACGAATACCAAACAAATCCATCCTCAGACAGATTATCGTAGGCCGACGCAGCAGCTGGAGTATTCAAGTCGGCATGCAGAAACATCGCCCATTCTTGCTTCCAATCAATCGTGGGAAGTTGTCTTTCTTCCTTTTTCCCGTCCAATAAAATAGTTTTTTGTACTTTTTGCGGATGTCTGCCAAGGGAGTCTATCTGGGCTGTGAGGTATTTCTCCCAAGGGTAAAATACGGGTTTTGCACTTTCCTCAGTAGCAGGTTTACATGCGAAAATGAGGCAGGATAAAAGCAGGGAATAAGAGATTCGGGAAATCAACATAGCTTAAAGGTAAAAAAAATCCTTGACGCTAGAAAACGTCAAGGATTGTGTGAACTAGGCTCCAATCATTTCATCAATAGGAATACTAAGGACACGAGTTAAATGGTAGAGTTTTTGAGCATTTGGATAGTGCTTACCTGATTCCCAATAATTATAAGCACTTTGGCTAACTCCTACTGCAGATGCAACTTGCTGTTGTGTCATCCGTTTAGATTGTCGAGATTTAATCAGTAGGACTGAAAAAAGATGTTTTGTTTTCATGATGATTAGGGTTAGGTGAATTTTTCATTCGGGAATATTTAAAAATGAATGTTTAAATGCAATGCTTTTGCCTATATATTTCATTATTTATCACTATTTCGGTTGATTTATTTATAAAACGGCACAACATTTGATAAAATGGAAATAAATTTTCCCTTTAAGAAAGTTTCAAAATAAAAAGCCCGAGACAAACTGCCTCGGGCTTTCAACTTGTAGATTAATCTTATAAATTTCCTTTTTTCAATTCACGCACGGCAAAGTCGGCTGCACGAGCTGTCATTGCCATGTAGGTCAAGGAAGGATTCACGCAAGAAGCAGATGCCATGGCAGCACCGTCTGTCATGAATACATTTTTCACTTCGTGAACTTGGTTGTGCTTGTTCACAATCGAGTTCTTCACAGAAGTACCCATGCGTGCGGTTCCCATTTCGTGGATACCTAAACCGATGTGTGTAGTTTGGCTATTATACGCGTTAATATTTTTGAAACCAGCAGCTTCTAACATTTCAGCCGCATCATTCATCATATCTTGACGCATTTTGATTTCGTTTTCACCAAAATTAGCTTCGAATGAAAGGATCGGTAAGCCCCACTTATCTTTTTGGTCACTCAGCGTAAAACGATTGTTTGGATCTGGTAAAATTTCACCGAAACCACCAAAACCAACAGTCCATTGACCCGGATGTGTTAAGCTTTCTTTGAATTGTGCACCGAAACCATCTTGACCAACTCCACGTCCCCAACCTTCACGGCTAGCACCCCCTTGGTAACCAAAGCCACGCGTATATCCACGCTTATCTTTACCCCAGTTACGGTAACGTGGAATATATAAACCGTTAGGACGATTACCGAACATGTAATCTTTTTCAAAGCCTTCAACGGTTGCTGATGCACCTACCCCTAAATGGTGGTCCATAATGTTACGGCCTAATTGGTCAGAATCATTACCCAAACCATTTTGGTAACGGTTCGATTTCGAGTTCATCATAATTGCAGTAGAGCCAATTGCCCCTGCGTTTACGAAAATAATTTTTGCGAAATACTCTTTATGCTCCAAGGTGTTTTGATCAATCACGCGAACACCTTTTGCTTTTTGCGATTTCTCATCGTAGATAATTTCAGCTACGATTGCATTGTGTACCATCGTTAAACGACCCGTACGTTGTGCAGCTGGTAAAGTTGCCGACAAAGAGCTAAAATAAGCTCCATAAGGACAGCCACGCATACATTTATTGCGGTAGTTACAAGAAGAGCGACCTAGGTCCGTATGTTGCTTACCCGGTTTTGTCAAGTGTGCGACACGACCTACTGTCACGGGACGACCTAATTTTTTATCCACTGCATTTTTGAAGTGAACCTCAGGAGCTGTCATCTGCATCGCAGGCAAAAAATCTGAATCTGGCAAAACGTCTAAGCCTTCTGCTTGACCTGAAATACCCGCAAATTTCTCCACGTATGAATACCAAGGTGCCAAATCATCATAGCCAATTGGCCAAGGTGTACCAACGCCTTCTTTTTCATTCGCTAAGAAATCCTCACGATTCCAACGGTACGTTTGACGCCCCCATAACAAAGATTTACCTCCTGTGTGGTAGGCACGGATCCAATCGAATCCACCTTTCTTTTCGATATAAGGATTTTGCTTATCATTTTCGAATAAGTAGCGATGCTCTTCGCCTGGCGTATAACCCGTACGCATTCCTGCCCAATATTCCTCGGCAGCCATGTTTGTCGGCCGACCGCGGTGGTCGAATTCCCATGGATTTTTCATCGCTGTTTCATAGCCTTCGATGTGTTTGATCTCACGACCACGTTCCATCACGGCAACTTTCAAGCCTTTTTCTGTTAATTCTTTTGCAGCCCAACCACCCGAAATACCGGATCCAATGACGATAGCGTCAAACGTTTGGCTTTTGATTGCATCTATATTAAGATTCATTTCTCGTAGGTTTTGGGATTAATAAACAAATGATTTTTGATCAGGCTTCATATTTGAAATGACTTCAAACTTACCTGGAACGGGATGGTATTCGAAAGAACCTTCGATGCCTTTTTCAGATGTGTAGTAACCTAACAAAGTCAATTCTTTCATCACGCGCCAGAATGGAACACCACCGGCGCCTTCTAAAATATCCTTGTCCACATTGTCTCCCACTTTCACTTTACTAGCAGAATAAGATTTCATCAATTCCTTCGTATCTGCCTCTAACAAGGTTAACATGGCAACCTGCGCATCATGTGATTGATCTAAGAACTTCGCTTTCGCTAAGTTATCGACACCTTTTTTGAAGCTCACATGCTCAGGTTTTTTGTAGCAATCGTTCAACATCATTTCGATGAAAGGAGGGACACCTGCTTCAATGGCACCTGCGGTAGATGTTTTAGGAATAATGTGTTCAGCCACGGCAGCAACGATTTTGCGTTGGCTATCTGTCAATGTGAAGGTACCCGCTTCCGCGATAATACCTGCATTTTTTGCCTCCATAGCAAATAAGGTAGGGGCGCTAAAAACACCTCCAACGAGCATTGCTATTCTTGAGACAGCATCTCTTCTCTTAAGCATAGTTTTATTGTTAAATTGTTCAGGTCGGTTATTTAATTTTTTTTCAAAATTAGATAAGCCACAAAAATAATCAGAATCTTCGTTTTTCAAGGATTTATTTGGCTTTTTCTAACTTTAAAACCAAATCAATCCGGTATGGAGGTAGCTGTTTCACATCAATATGGACACCATTTTTTTCAAACAAACCGTTTAGCGTATTTGTTTCGCCTAACATCGCCACGGCTCCTTTTTTATAAGTCCCAGGAATTAAAAGACTTTCATCTTGTGGGCGCTTCAATAAGTGAACATACACATGGGTATCCGTCTGCGTAGTCACCCCCCAGGTTTGTGGACTCAATGGCCCCCCGCGCGTACCGTAAACAGATTCTCCGTGGCCTTTCAACCAGCGACCAGCTACTGCCAATGAATCCGTAAACTCGGGTTGGATTTCCCCAGTGGGCATCGGACCTACGTTTAATAATAAGTTCGCATTTCGTCCGGCCGCGCCAACCAACAAATGTATGATTTGCTTGGGTGTTTTAAATTTACGGTCGGTGATATTGAATCCCCAGGCGCCATTAATGGTTTCACAAGTCTCTAAAGGTAAAGTAGAGGTTTGCTGAAAACTCAGTCCCGAATGATTTTCGCCGGGCAAATCCCGTTCAAACATTTGGAAATCCTCTCCAGGAATCGGGTCCAAATGGTGATTGTTCCCAATCAAACAAGCCGGCTGTAATTGATGGATCAAGCTGTAAATTTCATCATATTTCCAGTCGATGCGCGACTTACGATCCGCACTTCCTTCTGTATTCGTTTGATCCCAATGGCCATCAAACCAAATGTTATGAATCTCCCCGTAATTTGTTAACAACTCAGTTAACTGGGCCTTCATAAATTTTAGGTATGAGGCATAATCGCCTTTGCCTTTCCGACCGCTTTTTTGGCCCGTACGACCTGTTTCCCAGGGATAATCTTCTCGGTACCAGTCCAAAGTCGAATAATACAAGCCTAATTTCATGTCGTGCTTTTTACATGCTGCAGCTAATTCCTTGAGCGCATCTCGCTGGAAAGGGCTGTTGGTAATTTTCCATTCAGATTGTTTGGTATCCCAGTTTGAAAAACTATCGTGATGGCGCGTAATGAAAATCACATATTTCATGCCTGCATTTTTTGCGGTTAAGACCCAATCTTCCGCATTGAATTTGCTCGGGTGGAAGGCCGGTAAAAGACGATTGTATTCATCTTTACGAATGCCTTTATTGTTCATGACCCACTCGCCATCGCCGAGGATACTGGATAAGCCCCAATGAATGAACATGCCATATTTGCGATCTTGAAAGGCTTTGCGTTCGGCTAAATTCACTTCCGAGGGAGTGTATTGTTGGCTTATGGCCTGAAAACTGGCAAATAGGGCAAATAATAGGGTGATTTTCTTCATAGGTCTAGGTTTAGAATCAGCAAATTATCATTTTTTTGGATAGGTTTATGCGGAAGTAGATAGGATTTTTGGGGGATTTTTTTGTTTTTTGTACCGCTACTGCAGGTTCATATACCCTGGCAGCCTATCAGCTAAAAATTACTTATGCAAGAAGTTTCTCCTATTTTCGACAATAATAAAATCCCTGTTAAAAAACTCTGGCAAGTCATCATCGCCTCTTCAGTAGGGACGGTGATTGAGTGGTACGATTTTTACATTTTTGGCAGTTTATCTGCAATTATTTCCCTTTCTTTTTTTCCAAAAGATGACCCTACAGCGGCATTTTTATCTACACTCGCGGCATTCGGAGCGGGATTCGTCGCAAGACCTTTTGGAGGAATTTTGTTCGGTAGATTGGGTGATAAGATAGGTCGGAAATACACCTTTTTATTAACGCTTCTATTGATGGGCGGCTCCACATTCGCCATTGCATTGATCCCATCATATAGCGAGATTGGTCTCGTCGCTCCAGCCATTTTATTGCTTTTACGAATCATTCAAGGACTCGCATTAGGTGGCGAATATGGAGGTGCGGCAACCTACGTGGCAGAATATGCCCCCGATGCGCAACGTGGAAAATATACAGCCTACATCCAAACGACAGCGACAATTGGGTTTTTCGTTTCCATTGTCGTGATTTTGATTTGTCAAAACCTCATGGGCGACGCCACATTTAAGGACTGGGGCTGGCGAGTGCCTTTCGCATTATCAGGAATTTTGGTGATCGTATCCTATTTCATTCGTCGGAACATGCATGAGTCGCCCCTGTTCTCGAAATTAAAGAAAGAGGGCCGACTGTCAGAAAATCCACTCAAAGAAGCTTTCTCAACGAAAGCAAATCGCCGCTTGATGTTGATCGCGATGTTTGGTGCGATTGTCGGACAAGGGGTTGTGTGGCACACTGGCCAATTTTATGCGCAGATATTTATCAACAAAATTCTAAAGGTTGATTTTACAACGACCAATTTGATCATTGCAGCATCTTTGGTTGTGGGAACGCCTTTGTTTGTGGTTTTCGGAAGTTTATCAGATCGTATGGGTCGCAAGAAAATCATGTTGGGCGGCATGGCCCTCGCAGCCATTTTCTATTATCCGCTCTTCGCATGGATGTCGGACATCGTCGCCCAGGAGGGGACTTTGATCAACGACGCCTACCAATTATCGATGAAAGGGAAGGTTGAATTAGCCTTCATTTGCACGTGCTTAGTGACCTTTGCCTCTATGGCCTACGGTCCTATCGCGGCTTTTTTGGTGGAATTATTCCCGACCAAAATACGCTATACCTCGCTGTCTGTACCCTATCACTTTGCAAACGGAATCTTTGGAGGATGTGCACCCTTTGTGGCTACATGGCTTGGAGCAGTGACCCATTCAAACTTCTCTGGAATTTTCTATCCGATTGCACTTTCAGCCTTGACTGTGATTGTGGGGGTCTTGTATCTACCCGAAACGAAAGGGAGGGCGTTAATGGATTAAAACATTGTAGAGACGCGATACTTCGCGTCTATTTGTAAAATTAAGACGCGAAGTATCGCGTCTATACTTATAAATTCGGTGATTTGATTCGATTAATGAATATCGCTGCCAAAACAATTGGCAAAGAGAAAAGCACAAATCGCATCGAAATGGATGCCCCAGCATCTGCCATCAAGCCAAATAAACTTGGCCCTAAAATCGCCCCAAAACGTCCCATGCCCATCGCTAATCCCACGCCTGTAGAGCGAATTTCTGAAGGATAAATGCGCGTGGAAGCCGGATACATGGAAT
>JACCDY011361864.1_pt1 | contig 25503 bp, 28 predicted proteins | sample 7446391 | NCBI WGS metagenome assembly JACCDY01 (sample SAMN15323451, study PRJNA562643) | freshwater metagenome | isolation source: river surface water | place: USA:Blue River Watershed | collected 2017-08-18 | reverse complement strand
TTCAAGCATTTTACTTGTATACTGTTTACCTTATAAAGGTAATCATCTGAGCTATAGTGTAAATTAAAAAAATCATTATTGGATTGATCGTAATGTTGTGCTGATTTATCCACTTTGAATACCATTCCTTCGGGTAAGTACAAAAATATAGCTACTTCTTGATCGCGAAATTTTTCTGCTACCGAAGTTAGTAGGTAATTGTCAAATACTAACTTATTTCCTTCTAATTTGTATCCAAATTGAATTTTTTCAGCGCGTTTTTTTGCTTCATTAAACGATTTTCCTCTTGCTCTTCTTTCTATTTGAATGTAAGGTGCTTTTTCATCTGATTTTTCAATTTCAAAATGAATATTATTGGAATAAATTACCTCATTTTTTGATGCGTCTTGAACAAATCTGAAATTATCAGTATCATCAAGATCATTAGTATAATTTTCGTTGTATCGGAACTCGATTTGCAAGGTGTCCGTAGGAAGAATGTTTAATGTTTCTTTTTTAATGGTCTTTCCTTCATAAGCCACTTCTGAAGCTTGTTGAATTCCAATTGAAATTAGGGCTGCAATAGCCAGGATCCACAAAGCTAATAGTGTATATTTAGCAATACTACCAATAGATTTCATACTAGGCGATAATAATCTAAATCCTAAAAGTGTCAAGAAAAAGAATGGAATTCCAACTCCCAAAAACATTAACAATCCAAATACCCAAATTGGATAGTCAGTAAAGTTACCTGCATTGGCAAATTCAGTCCAAGGGAATTCAATGAAAGCACCTGTTCCTAATGTGAAAATTCCAACGAACAAAAAGAATAAAACAGTAACGCCTGTTATAATTAAAATCACTCCTAGAAATTTGGCAAAAACTTTGAAAATGTTACTGATGATTTCGCTTAACGAATTACCAAATTTCTCAGCACCTGTTTTGATTTGATTGCCATATTTGTCGTAATCAACATTTTTAAATTTCTCAGAAACCGAATCAAATTCCTCACGCACTTTTTTCTCAATGCTAGAAATAGTTACAGGTTCACCAGTCATCTCTAATTTTTCTGAGGTAGTTATTGCTTCAGGTGTAGCAATCCACAAAATGATATAAGCTAAAATTCCTGTTCCAAAACCAAAGAAAAACAGTAATAAAATTACTCGTATCCAAACCACATCAATACCTAGATAATGACTTAAACCAGCCGCTACACCGCCAATCATACCTTTGTCTTTATCACGGTATAATTTTTTGGATTTTTTGTAAGCCTGATAATTGGATTCTACTTTTGAATCGTCTTCAATAATATAGTCTTCAGGTTGGCCCATTACGGCAATAACTTCGTCGATTTCTTTCAAACCAATCACGTGTTTGTCTGAAAGTAGTTTTTCGCTAAGCAATTCCGAAATGCGCATTTCAATGTCTTTGATAATCTCCTCTTGTCCTGATGAGTTGTTCAAAGAACGTTTGATGGCGTCAAAATAACGCGATAATTTTTGGTACGCATCTTCGTCGATATGGAATACAATTCCGCCTAAATTTATGGTTACAGTTTTATTCATGACTATTCGTTTTGATTGGTGATTAAGTTTACGGCATTCGATAATTCCATCCAAGTGCCGTTCAATTCAGTTAAAAATGTTTGTCCGTCTTCGGTCAAACCATAATATTTTCTTGGTGGACCAGAAGTCGATTCTTCCCAACGATAGTCTAATAAACCATCATTTTTTAGTCGGGTTAATAAGGGGTAAATCGTTCCTTCTACCACTAATAATTTGGCGTTTTTTAAGGTGTCTAAAATCTCGGAAGTGTAGGCATATTTCTCTTTTAAAACCGAGAGAATGCAAAACTCGAGAACCCCTTTACGCATCTGGGCTTTTGTGTTTTCTATATTCATAATTAGTTTATTTTTTGTTTGAAGCTAATCCCGCTTTGCGTTGCAATCTTTGTATTTCGCTACGCTCCATAAAAAGGATTTTCATTTCAATCGGGGCTAGGGGAATGCTTTATTTCATGAATTTGATGGTCAGAGGATAACTATAGTATTCTCCGTTTGCAGTCTTCACAGCTGCTCTAATAATTAAGAAAAATTCAACGATTTTTAAACATGCCAAAAAGAAAACGGCAATGGCTCCGGTAGTAATCAAACCAATGTTTTCTGAAAAGTTTAAGTCTTGTACTACAAAGTGTCTGTCATGAATCAATTCATCAAACGTCACATGGCTTAAAAAAGTAATCAGGAAGCTTGGAATAAAAATGGCTCCTAAAATCAAAGAATACAATAAAACGCTCAATTGAAAATTGATACATTGTTTGCCATTGTAATCCACAAAAGTAGATTCATTTTTTTTGGAACTCCAAATAATAATGGGAATTACAAAATTTCCTAATGGGAAAAGATATTGTCCAAAGGCACCTAGGTGTGTTAAAGTTGCCCAATTTTTTTCTGTATTTGTTATCATAATAATTTTATATAGTAATTTCTTATGCAAATATATATCTAAAAGACAGTATCTTGTTTTGCATAGTAGTAAATATTAACATAAAATTAACATTTGTAAATTATTACTAAATACTTAAGTAGTTGTTTTTAAGTGTAATAAGTGAATTTAGAAAGTTTTCTGTTTATTAATCCTAAATTACTATTTTTACTAAAAATTAGCCATTATGACCCTTACAGCCTCCAAACTGAATCAATTTTTACTTTTTAAATTACCCTCTGCGTTTATCTGCGGTGTGCGCGTTAGGTCTATCGATGCAACTGAATGTGTCGTATCTGTGAAGCACCGATGGATCAATCAGAATCCTTTTCAGTCGATGTATTTTGCAGTTCAAGCGATGGGTGCTGAGTTGAGCACGGGTGCTTTGGTGATGTATCATATTCAAAAAAGTAGGAAGAAAATATCGATGTTAGTTGCTAACAATAAAGGTAATTTTACCAAAAAGGCAACTGGGCGAATTACTTTTAGCTGTAATGACGGTCATTTAATCGAGGAGGCTATTCAAAAAACAATAGCCACAGGCGAGGGGCAAACTTTTTGGATGAAATCCATTGGAATGAATGAACAAGGGGTGCAAGTTTCTGAAATGGATTTTGAGTGGAGTGTGCGAGTTAAATAAAAAAAAGCCTCTTGAATAGAGGCTTTAGAATTTAATACAGAAAATGCAGCTATTGGCTTAGCATTTTTTCCCTGATGCTTTATGTGCTTTTGCATCACATTTTTTTCCTTCTGCTTTACATTTGGCTTGGCATTTCGCTACTTCGTCATTTGACTTTTTAGCATTTTTTGAGCAACATGCCATTTCTTTTTTCTCTTGTTTAGTTTCTTGAGCAGTCATACTTACTGTAAAGAAAGCTAGGGCTAGCATTGCAACTACTTTTTTCATATTCTTATTTTTTATCGATTGATTTTATTTTCTCACACAAATATAAAATATATTTTGATATTGAATTTATTCTAACGTTAATGTTTACTTAAATCGTTTAGTGTTTATAGTACTTTTTCTTCCACCAAAAAGCCACATTTACTAATGCTATCAAAGCGGGAACTTCTACTAGTGGACCAATCACGCCCGCAAAGGCTTGTCCGCTATTAATGCCAAAAACGCCAATGGATACAGCAATAGCCAATTCAAAATTATTTCCTGAGGCGGTAAATGATAAGGCCACTGCATCTCGGTAATTAGCGCCAATTTTCTTACTTACAAAAAACATTAGCGTAAACATTATCGCAAAGAATATCACGAGAGGTAAGGCAATACGAAGAACATCTAGAGGTAAATCGACTATCATTTCGCCTTTCAAACTGAACATTATTACAATAGTAAACAATAAGGCTATCAATGTAATAGGAGATACAAAAGGAATGAATCGCTGATTGAACCATTTGTCTCCAAGGATTTTCTTAATTACAAAACGGCTGGATACGGCTAATACAAAAGGAATACCCAAATAGATTCCAACGGTTTGAGCAATTTCGATGATAGTAATATTCAATGCTAAACCTTTGATACCAAACAACGGCAACATAATTTCAAGATAAAAATAGGCGTACAAGCTAAAAAAGAATACTTGTAACAAACTGTTGATGCCAATTAATCCTGCGGTAAGTTCTCGGTTACCTTCGGCAAGTTCGTTCCAAACAATAACCATAGCAATACAGGGTGCTAGTCCAATGATTATGAGTCCTGTCATGTATTCTGGGAAATCCCGTAAAAACAAAACTGCCAACGAAAACATTAAAAATGGGCCAACAATCCAGGTGATAAAAAAGGAAGCAGTTAACAACTTTGGCTTTTCAAACATTTGAGGTACTTTCGAAAAATCAATTTTGGTTAACGGCGGATACATCATTAAAATTAATCCAATGGCTAATGGAATATTAGTTGTTCCGGAGGAAAAGGAATTGATAAAATCAGATGAATTGGGAATTAAATAGCCAATACTGACCCCAACCAGCATCGCTAAAAATATCCATAATGTTAAATATCGATCTAAAAACCCTAATCTTTTTTTCATGATGAAGATGTATGAAATTCGTTTGAGTTATTTTTTTATTTGCGAAAAAACATGATGTATTTCAGAAGCAATTTCCAAGCTTCGTTCCGCATATTTTACATCCATTAGGTCGTTACCGTCAAAAGCTTTAGGATCTTCATATCGAATGGGCAATCGTTTTTCGGCTCCTGAAATGAAAGGACAACCGGCATCGGCTGACGAACAGGTCATGATGGCTGCAAATTCACTTGTTGGATTGAATGCATCATCAAACGTTTTGGAAAAACAAACAATAGCCGCTTCATTTTCGTCAAATTTTACAGCATAAACCGGATTGTTGTCACTGCTTAATTGTTGGATTTGAAAACCTTGATTGTTTAGGGTTTCGCCAACTTTTGGAAACATAGCTGTAGCCTCTGTTCCGCCCGAGTAGCAAAACACATTTCGAATTCCGAAGTGAAATGCCATGGTTTGTGCCCAAATTTGAGACAAATGACTGCGACGGGAATTGTGAGTACAGATGAAATTCAAACGAATGGATTGTTGTGTATCGATTTTATTTTGAATGTATTCAATTAATGGTCGAACAACTTCTTTTCGTTCAATGGAAATTGTTGTTTTCGAACAACTTTCAATTGTAGTAATTAAATTTTGAAACATAGTTTTATTATTTGATTTAACAGCAACCTGAATCGGGTGAACAACAAGAAGTGGTTTTTGCTTTCCATTGTCCAACATGGGGCATTTTGTTTTCTGGGATACCACAGTGGTCCGGAGCTAAACAGTTAGTGATTTTTGAAGTCAATTGAAAATGAGTTCCGTTAAATTCCAATCCAAACTTTCCTATACTGTCTTTCATTTGGTATTCCACTTCAATCTCTAAATCGGCTATGCCTAATTTTTGTTCCGATAATTCGATAATATTCAAAAGCTTATCAGGATGCAAACGATGATCGTAGTCTTGGGCTTCCCACAATTGAAAGTTGGCTACTTCTTCGTTTCGAATAGTTCCGCCACAGTCGATAAAGTGTTTGGTTATTTTGCCTACTTCGGTGACATGAAAGTGAGGTGCTACTAGTTCGCCATTAGGCAACTGAAAAGCGATAGTTGTTGCTTTTTGTAATTCTGATTTAATAGCTGATAGTGTCATGTTTTTTTGTTTTAGTTACAACATTCTTTCTTAGTAAGTTGTGTATTAATATGCTCAAAAAAGCCTTTCAATGGATGGAAACCTTCTTCATTTAGACAATAACAAATGGAAGTTCCTTCAATATTTCCTTTGATTAACCCAGCATTTTTTAATTCTTTTAAGTGTTGCGAAACGGTGGGCTGGGCGAGAGGCAATTCATTAACGATATCGCCACAAATACAAGAATCTGTTTTTAGTAAGTATTCAATTATGGCTATTCGAGCTGGATGGCCAATCGCTTTTGCTAGTATAGCCAATTCATTTTGTGTTTTTGTAAATCCTTCGGTTTTGGTAATTCCCATTGCGTTATATTTTAATATTGCAATATTACGATTAATAATAATATAGTCCATTTAATAAAGCTGTATTTTTTATAAAATAAAGGTTTTGTGATTCGTTTTTATTTGAATAAGGATTTTCAAATATATTTTAAAGTATGTTATTAGTATTTTTTGATGCGTAACTTCCGTACTCTATTTAATTTATAAATTAGGTGTTTTGCTGAAAAAATTGCTATTAAAAAACCCCTAACACATTCGTATTAGGGGTTTTACTTTTGGTAGCGAGGACGGGAGTTGAACCCGTGACCTCAGGGTTATGAATCCTGCGCTCTAACCAACTGAGCTACCTCGCCATTTCTATTGGTTATGCATCTCTCAATGCGGGTGCAAATATAGAAATAATAATAATGTTTGCAAGTATAAAATAAGAAAAAAAATATTTTTAAAAAGACTTTTTTTTTGACTTTATATTCTTATATTTCGAGAAAATTAAACAGCATTCATGGATCCAAAAGTTCGCTATGAGATTGAGTTTCCCATCAACTCTTCCCCCCAATTATTGTATCAATACATTTCTACTCCTTCCGGTTTATCAGAGTGGTTTGCCGACAATGTGAATTCCCGTGGAGAGTTCTTTACATTCATTTGGAATGACTCTCAAGAGAAAGCGAGATTGGCCTCTAAAAAATCAGGAGAGAAAGTAAAATTCAAATGGGTGGATGACAATAATAAAGACTCAGAGTATTTTTTTGAAATCCATATTCTTGAAGATGAACTAACAAAAGATGTATCGCTTTTAGTGATTGATTTTGCTCCAGCCGATGAAATTGAAGAAGCGCAACAATTGTGGGAAAATCAAATTTCCGATTTGAAACATCTCATAGGATCAGTCTAAAAATTGTATTTTATAACTTATATTTGCCCTGAACAAAATTCAGGGCTTTTTTATGATTAATAGTAACGGGAATAGTAGCGCACAAGAGAATAGTTTAACTCATAATCGTGGATTTTTATACGGTGATGCCGTTTTTGAAACGGTAAAAATTGTAAATGGTAAAATTCTCTTTTTAGAAGATCATTATTTTAGATTGATGGCTTCTATGCGTATTTTACGAATGGAAATTCCGATGGATTTTACCATGGAATTTTTTGAAGACCAAGTACTTACTACTGTTGCAAATAATGTTTATTCCGAATCAGCTCGTGCACGAATTACAGTGTATCGTAATGATGGCGGTTATTATTTGCCAATTACCAATACCATCTCTTTTTTGATTCATGCTACGGCCTTAGAAAATCAGGCTTATATTTTGGAATCAAAATCCTGTGAAGTGGATTTGTACAAAGATTTTTATGTTGCTAAACAATTACTTGCTACATTAAAAACAACTAACAAAGTACTGCATGTCACAGCTAGTATTTATGCAGATGAAAATGATTTGGATAATTGTATTTTGCTTAACGAAACCAAAAATGTGGTAGAAGTGTTGCAAGGCAATATCTTCATGGTTAATGGTAATACATTGATTACTCCCCCAATTTCTGAAGGCTGTTGTAATGGTATTTTACGTAAGCAGGTACTTAGCTTGGCCAAAAAAATGGAAGGCTTGGAAGTAATCGAAGGGGTTATTTCTCCTTTTGATCTTCAAAAAGCAGATGAGTTGTTTTACACCAATGTTATTAAAGGGATTCAGTCGATTACCAAGTATAGAAAGAAAGAATTTGGCACCACATTGGCTTCAGAATTAGTTCAAAAGTTAAATGAAATGATCGCCAATTAATTCAAATAGGGATCATCTGGTGCGTTGGACCAGATGAGATAATCACCACCTAATTCAATAATTTTTTCTTTCCAAAAATGCGTAGTGGATTTACTGATAATCTTGTTTTTATGAGTATTGGAAGTGGCTATCCATGAGTTTTGTTCCATTTCCAACTCCAATTGATTTTCATCCCAGCCAGTATATCCTAAGAAAAAGCGAATGTTATTTTTGCCGATTTTTTGATTCTTAATCAATTCTTTTACCGATTCAAAGCAACCACCCCAGTAAATACCGTTTGAGATTTCGACACTATTGGGAATTAATTGGGGAACATCGTGAATAAAATAAAGATTGTCTTGTTCTACCGGCCCACCGTTATACACTTTAAATGGAGTGTTTATTTCTGGAAGCAAATCAGTAATCGAATATTGTAAAGGCTTATTGAGTATAAAGCCTACAGATCCCTCTTTGTTGTGTGCGGTTAGTAAGATTACAGCTCTTGCAAAAGAGGCATCACCCAATATTAATGGGTCGGCTATAAGTAGTTGCCCTTTATTAAGTTGTGCGGAAATCATAACTCCAATTTTTATTAAAATTAATAATAAAATTAAGATGAACTGTTTTTTTTCTGTTAAAGGCAAAAAAAAACCTTCCGATAAGGAAGGTTTATTTGTATAAGGAAAACTAAAATTAGTTTACAGCTCCTTCTAATTCTGCTCCAGCTTTGAATTTTACTACATTTTTAGCAGCAATTTTGATAGTTTTTCCAGTTTGTGGATTTCTACCGTCTCTTGCAGCTCTGTTAGATACTGACCAAGATCCGAAACCTACTAAAGAAACTCTTCCACCTTTTTTCAAAGTACCACTTACGTTTCCTAAAAATGATTCTAAAGCCAATTTAGCAGCTGCTTTAGTAATTCCTGCGTCAGCAGCGATAGCGTCGATTAATTCTGATTTGTTCATAATAAATGTTTTATTAATTGTTGGTTAAAAAAAAATTGTTAAACAAAATTAGCAGGAAATCCTTACCGTGCAAGGGATAAAAACATTTTTGGGCTATTTTGTTAATAACTTGGTTTTTTTGTTCATAAAGCTAGGTGTTTTACCCCCGAAAACGTTATAAATGCTGGTTTTTTTAGCATTTAATACGCTTTTGCATCCGCTGTAAATTGGATTCCATTGAGGAATTCGGCTGTATTCATCTTCTTCTTTCCAGGAAATTGTATACTTTCAATTTGAATAAATCCATTGGCTACAGCAATTTTTAATTCTTTTTTGGTACTAACCAATTGGCCAATTGCTAAAGAATGCGATTCAATTATAATACTAGATTGGTAGATTTTAACATTCCATTCTTCTCCCTTGTCGCTGATGAAACACCACGCAGCAGGATACGGACTTAGCCCTCTAATAAGATTGTGAATATCTATAGCAGGTTTGTTCCAATCTATTTTACAGTTTTCTTTGTTTAATTTGTAAGCAGTTTTAATCTCGTCATTGTCTTCTTGAACTGTGGTGATTACAGATTCTTTTTCAACTAATCTTAAAGTTTGAATGACAGTTTCACTTCCTAATTCCATTAAACGATCGTGCAACTCTCCTGCTGATTCATTGGCACCAACAGCAGTTTCAGCATTTAATATCATAGCACCTGTATCAATTTTGTCATCTATAAAAAAGGTAGTGACTCCCGTTTTGGTTTCTCCATTGATAATTGCCCAATTAATAGGAGCTGCTCCTCTGTAATTGGGTAGGAGTGAAGCATGAAGATTGAAAGTCCCAAGTGATGGCATTTTCCAAACTACTTCTGGTAACATTCTAAAGGCTACCACTATTTGTAAGTTGGCGTTTAATGCTTTCAATTCCGCTAAAAAACTTTCGTCTTTTAGATTGGTAGGTTGCAATAAATGTAAGTTGTGTGCCAAAGCGTATTCTTTAACAGCCGAATATTTTATTTTTTGTCCGCGACCTGCGGGTTTATCGGCTGCAGTAATAACACCAACGACTTCGTAATTGTTGTGTAAAATAGTATCCAAAATGCCAACGGCAAATTCAGGAGTACCCATAAAGACGATTCGTAATTTCTCCATTAGTGATGAATTGTATATTTGTTATTCGCCTTGATGACGATTTGTTCTTGTTCTAACAATTGCTGTAGAATTGCAATGACTGTTTCTGTATCCGTTTGTATTCTTTCTTGAATTTCTCTCGAATTTAATTCTTCTGTTTGCAATACGCTTAGTATGGTAGCAACAATTGAACTGGTGTTTTTAACTTTTTTCTTTTTGGCAATGCAATACGAGCAAATTCCACAATCAGTTGCTGTTTTTTCGCCAAAATAATCTAAAATCAACCGATTTTTACAAATCTGTTTCTCATTAACATAATGAATAACTGATTCCAATTGCTCTTTTTTAAGCTGGTTTTGCCTTTCTAAATATTTTGCTACTCTATTAATGGTTCGTTCGTCTTCGCGAATTTCGTTAAAAAGGAGGGACGCATCATTATTTTTTGCTTGATATTCAATGATATTTTTCTCTTTTAATTTTTGTAAAACAGCTTGAACTTCAATAGACGTATGATTTGATTTTTTAGCAATAAAATCCAAATTGAAAGCAGTTTGCATTTCATAAATGCCTGGATAGGCTCTCAACATGGTGAGCATAATTTCCTCATCATTTGGATTCAAACTAATGTATCGCAGTACTTCTTTCGAAGGAATTAAAAATTGCAATTTAATCTTTTCAGAAAATTCCTGCGACAAACTAATAATGCCTTGTCGGTCTAAAAACTGAATGGCATTATAGGTTTTTAAAGTTGGAAAATTGTATTTCAAACAAAAGTGATTCAGGTTGAAAGCAAATTGTTCGTTGATGCCTTCTCCATATGCAATTTGAAAATAATTGCACAATTTGATGTAGATCGAATTCAAAAAAGCTTTGTCAGGCAAATTGGATAAAAATTGATTTTCAGCTTGTAAGGTATCAGATGGACTGGTCAATAAAATGGCAAAAGCTTTTTCGCCATTCCGTCCAGCACGTCCTGATTCTTGGTAATAATTTTCAATATTATCTGGCAATTGAATGTGGATTACCGTTTTTACATTGGCTTTGTCAATTCCCATTCCAAAGGCATTGGTAGCGACAATTACTTGCGCTTCTTCTTGCATCCACAGCGCCATATTTTTGTCTTTTTCTTTTGGCGAAAGCCCACCATGATAATAGGTAGCTTTGAATCCTATAGCGTTTAGTTGATTGGATAAATCCATGCAAGAACGTCGGTTACGAACATAAATTATGGAGGGTTGCGGATTTTTTTTGAGAACCTGTTCTATTTTATACAGTTTGTCCTCCGCCTCAATTACCATATAGGCAATGTTGTTTCGAGCAAATGATTTTTGAAATATTTGCGGATTTTGCAAAGCTGTTTCGGCAATAATATCTTCTTTAACTCTAGGAGTAGCTGTGGCAGTTAAGGCCAAAAAAGGGACTTTTTGAAAGTGTTTTTTTAGTTCGGAAATTTTTAAATAGGCCGGTCTAAAATCGTGACCCCATTGCGAAACACAATGGGCTTCGTCTATCGCAATCAAGTTAATCGGAAGATTTTTTATGCGATCCAAAATCCAATCCGATTGCAAACGTTCGGGAGATAGATACAAAAATTTGTAATTCCCAAACTGGCAATTGTCTAATAAATCAATCATTTCTTCAGAACGGATACCGCCTGTCAAGGCAATGGCTTTGATATTGCGTGCTTGTAAATTGGCGACCTGATCTTTCATTAATGCTACCAAAGGCGAAATCACCAAACAAATCCCATCTTTCATCAATGCTGGCACCTGAAAGCAGATTGATTTTCCACCGCCCGTTGGCAAAATAGCTAGGGTATCCTTGCCGCTTACAACCGAATCAATGATTTCGTTTTGTAGCGATCGGAATTGATCGTGCTTCCAATATTTCTGAAGAATAGCTAGTGCTGTTTGCATAGATTTCAGGGCGCTACGTTGGGGTTGCAATGTAAAAGGGAATTGCTTTTACAAGGTGTTATTAGTTTGAAATTTGCTCTAAGATAAAAAGAATTCTTTTATCTACGGTATCTTTGGGAACCTCAATCAATTCGTAACCGTATTTTTCATAGGTCTCAACTAAATGATCGTGAATTAATTGCGCTTGTTCGAAGTTTTCATAGCGTTCTTGATCGCTCACATAGATATCTTCCCAAGGGGGTAAAATAAATATTTTGGAGTATATGTGCTCTTTGCAAGCTGCGTCAAAAAAGGAAGGATAGCTGTCACCAATGTAATGCATATAAGCTAAAACATCAGGAATACCGCGATCCAAAAACACAATATTATGGGGTTCTTGATGTGCATCAAGAAATTGTTTTTTTCGCCCTTCTAACAAGAGTTCGCTAAAAAGCAAAGGGTTTTCCAAAAACAATTGTTCAATTCCTTGTAGTTGTGCTTGGGCAGTGACTTGTCTAGAAATCTCAGGATAGCAACAATATCCATTTTCGACTAATCCGTCAATGATAGTTGTCTTTCCTGTTCCAGGGCCACCAATAATTACGATGATTTCTTTTTGCACTTTTTGTAAATAAGTCGCAAATTTACCTAAAGTAATTGGGATTTTAAAAATTAATCCTTTAGATAATTATCATTGATTTCAAAAAACAACTTGAAATTCTAAATTCTAAAATCAATACCTTATATTTGCGTTAATTTTATGCTTAGTAATGGATCAAGAAAAAGAAAATAAGACCGCTGAGTTTTACGAGAGATTAAAAGTAGAGTTGGACATGAGTAATACCTGGCCAGCAGAATATCTCTTTAAATTTATTGTTCCTTCAGTTGATGATAATGTCCAGCGAGTTGAAGATGCATTTGATTGCATGGGTGCTGTAATTAAAACTACGAAATCCAAAACCGGAAAATTTACCAGTGTTTCGGTAGATGTACAAATGAAAAACGCTCAAGAAATAATTGATAAATATATCGAAGTTTCGGTAATTGAAGGAATCGTTTCCTTATAAAATATGAATTCAAAATACACCAAAGAAAATGCGAATGATGTTGTACATCACTTGGAATACAATGCAGAGCGATCGCATTTGATTATTCCGGAGTACGGCCGTCATTTGCAAAAACTAATTGATCAAGCAACTGAAATTGAAGATGCTGAAGAGCGCAATAAAGCGGCTAAATACATCATTCAAGTGATGGGAACCTTGAATCCTCATTTGCGAGATGTTCCCGATTTTCAGCATAAATTATGGGATCAATTGTTTATTATGTCTGACTTTAAGTTGGACGTTGTTTCACCCTACCCAATTCCGTCTCGAGAAGTGTTACAACTGAAACCAGATGTGTTGCAATACCCACAAAATTTTCCAAAATACCGTTATTATGGCAACAATATCAAGTACATGATTGATGTAGCCAATAAATGGGACGAAGGAGAAATGAAGAGTGCTTTGGTAAAAGTGATTGCCAATCACATGAAAAAATCGTATTTAAGTTGGAATAAAGATACCGTGAAAGATGATGTTATTTTTGAACATCTTTACGAATTGTCTGATGGTAAATTGAATTTATTACAAAGTACAGAGGAGTTATTAAATACAACGGATTTACTGCGAACCAACAAACGGGTGTCGAATAAAATTTTGCCAGTAGGTCAACCAAAGATTCAAGGCAACAAAAACAACAATAAACCAGGAAAACCAAAACAGTTTCAAAAAAATAAACAAAAATAAATGGGAATTTTCAAAATCGAAGGTGGCATTCGTCTAAAAGGAGAAATCACACCACAAGGAGCAAAAAATGAGGCTTTACAAATACTGTGTGCTATTTTATTGACCCCAGAAAAAGTAACTATTAATAATGTGCCAGACATTATTGATATTAATAAACTGATTACTTTATTAGGTAATTTGGGAGTTAAAATTCAAAAAAATGGACCGAATTCTTATACGTTTCAAGCCGATGAGGTAAACGTAAATTACCTAGAAACAGAAGCTTTCAAAAAAGAAGGTGGCGCTCTTCGTGGTTCTATTATGATTGTTGGACCATTATTAGCTCGTTTTGGTAAAGGTTATATTCCAAAACCAGGAGGAGATAAAATCGGTCGTAGAAGATTAGATACTCACTTTGAGGGATTCATTAATTTGGGTGCCAAATTCAGATACAATAAAGAAGACCATTTCTATGGAGTAGAAACTCCTGCCGAAGGTTTACAAGGGGCTTATATGTTATTGGACGAAGCGTCTGTAACTGGAACGGCAAATATTGTAATGGCGGCTGTTTTAGCAAAGGGAACTACTTCTATATACAATGCTGCTTGCGAACCGTATTTGCAACAGTTGTGTAAAATGTTGAACTCAATGGGAGCCAAAATTACAGGTGTTGGATCCAACTTACTAACCATTGAAGGTGTGGCAAGTTTGGGAGGTTGTGAGCACAGAATTTTGCCAGACATGATCGAAATTGGAAGTTGGATTGGATTAGCTGCCATGACTAAATCAGAAATCACCATTAAAGATGTAAGCTGGGATAATTTAGGTGTAATTCCTAATGTGTTCAGAAAATTAGGAATCACATTAGAAAAACGCGGAGATGACATTTACATACCTTCTCATGTAGATGGTTATGAAGTCAAAACCGATATTGATGGTTCGATATTAACTATTGCTGATGCACCTTGGCCAGGTTTTACGCCTGACTTATTAAGTATTGTTTTGGTTGTGGCAACACAAGCCAAAGGTGATGTTTTAATTCACCAAAAAATGTTTGAAAGCCGTTTGTTCTTTGTGGACAAATTAATTGATATGGGTGCCAAAATTATGCTGTGTGATCCACATAGAGCAGTGGTGATTGGTCATGATTTCAAATCGCAATTAAAAGCGACTACCATGTCTTCTCCAGATATTCGTGCGGGTATCTCTTTATTGATCGCAGCACTTTCTGCAAAAGGAACTAGCACGATTCAGAATATCGATCAAATTGACAGAGGATATGAGCGTATCGATGAGCGTTTAAGAGCTATCGGGGCAAAAATTATTCGTGCCTAAATAACAAATAGTAAATAAGTAAATATCGTTTAGAGTCATTTTATTGCAAAATCTCTAAACGATATTTTAATTTATAAATCGTCATACAATGCCAAAAGTAGCAGCAGCAATTAAAGCGACTTATTTCAGTATTATTGGAAATACGGTTTTAGCCATTATCAAAGGATTAGCTGGCTTTTTTGGTAATTCGTATGCGCTTATTGCTGATGCAATAGAATCGACTACGGATATTTTTGCTTCCTTTTTAGTATTGTTTGGGATTCAATATTCCAACAAACCCGCCGATGAAAATCACCCGTATGGGCACGGAAGAGCGGAACCATTGATAACGTTTATAGTAGTGGGATTTTTAATTACATCGGCAACAATTATTGCCTATGAAAGCATTATAAATATTGGCACAGCTCATGATTTACCCAAATCTTGGACTTTATACATTTTAGGTGCGATTATTTTATGGAAAGAATATTCTTTTCAATTGGTTTTGAAAAGAAGTAAAGAAACCAATAGTTCTTCTTTAAAAGCCGATGCATGGCACCATCGAAGTGATGCAATTACTTCAATAGCAGCATTTGTTGGAATTTCAATAGCACTTTTTTTAGGTAAAGGGTATGAATCTGCAGATGACTGGGCGGCTTTATTTGCCTCCGGATTTATATTGTACAATAGTTATCTCATTTTTAGACCTGCCTTAAGCGAGATCATGGATGAGCATGTATATGATGATCTGATTGAAAATATTAGAACAGTATCCAAAACCGTAGAGGGAATTGTAGATACAGAGAAATGTTTCATTCGAAAGTCAGGTATGAAATACCATGTTGATTTACATGCGACTGTTAAAGCCACTATTTCGGTGAAAGAGGGGCACGACTTAGCGCATCAATTGAAAGATACCTTACGTGCTGAAATTCCTGAATTAGGACATGTGTTAATTCATGTAGAACCAGACGATTCGAAATAAAAAAGGCGTTGCAAACTGCAACGCCTTTTTTATGGTTTCTATTGATTTATAAAAACGATTGAATTGCTAGGTCGTAACTGTTCAATCCAAATCCTAAAATTACTCCTTTGGCATTTCCTGAAATATAGGATTGATGGCGAAAACTTTCTCTTCCAAAGGTATTTGAAATGTGTACTTCAATTACTGGAGTGGTGATGGCTTTAACGGCATCTCCAATGCCAATAGAAGTGTGTGTGTAGGCACCAGCATTTAAAATGATTCCATCATACGAAAAACCTACTTCTTGAATTTTTCCAATCAACTCACCTTCAATATTGCTCTGAAAATAGTCGAATTCGATAGAAGAAAATTTTGCTTTTAATTGAACTAAATACTCTTCGAAGGATTGACTTCCATATACTTCAGGTTCGCGTTTTCCAAGAAGATTTAGATTGGGACCATTAACGATACAAATTTTCATAAGATTATATTTTTGTAAAAATAAAAAAACCGTTCCAATAAAAGAACGGTTCTGTAATAAATTGCTTTGTTATTAAAACATCAAACCAGCCGATACTTGAAGTACTGAGTTTTTGACCTTAGCTTCTGGAGAGATATCGGTAAGACCTACTACATAGCGTCCTTGTAAGAACAATCCTTTTGTAATATGGATCGTTAAACCTCCACCAGCACCAAAATCTAGATTTTTCTGATCATTAATGGAAACATCTTTCTTTTTGCTCATCAAAAAAGAAGCCTGTGGTCCAAAGTCTAAACTAAAGGTGTTGTTTAAATTTATTTTAGCCATAACTGGAATACTGATGTAGCCAATATCATTAGTAAAATCGTTAGCAACCCCTACTGCATCGTATTTAGCTCCTTGAGTTGAATATAATACCTCTGGTTGTAAAGAGAAATGTTCTCCTAGTTTTACTTCAGCTAAAAGACCAATATGATAATTAGAAATGGCTTCTGTTTTATAATTAGTACTATTGACAGTAATAGCTGTGCCGTTTTGGTTGGCATAATTCACACCAGCTTTTAAACCTAGTTTGAAAAATTGTGCATGAGAAGTAATTGAAAATACTACTAATAAAAGACCTGTAAATACTATTTTTTTCATGGTTTTAAAATTTATTTCTTGTGATTTTAATTCAATATATAACACAATACATAAGGTTATACACTTAAAAATTCCTCACAAATGTAATTATTTTACTTAAACGACAAATAGATTCTTTTAGTATTGTTATCCGGTACATTAGATAGAGCTAGTTTTTTAAAAATTGCGTTACTTTGTGAAGTGAATTGGACTTCCTATATAAAAAATTACCAATCCTATTTGAAAATCGAGAGAGGTTTGTCAAATAATACCATTGAAAATTATTCTTTTGATGTAGAGCGATTGTGTCTTTTTTTGGAGCAAAATCAAATTCAAGTTTCCCCGATCAACATTACCGAAGAAACAGTTCAGCAATTTATTTATAGTGTTTCAAAGCAAGTGAATGCCCGCTCTCAAGCCCGAATTATTTCGGGTTTAAAAAGTTTTTTCAATTATTTGGTTTTTGAAGATTATCGCAATAATAATCCGTTAGAACTTATTGAAACTCCCAAGACAGGAAGAAAACTTCCTGACACATTGTCCCTAGAAGAAATAGATGCGCTAATCAATGCAGTTGATTTATCTTCCAACGAAGGTGAGCGAAACCGAGCTATGTTAGAAACTTTATATGGTTGTGGACTTCGCGTTTCCGAATTGGTAAGTTTAAAAATATCCGATTTGTTCTTTGAGGAAGGATTTGTAAAAATTATAGGTAAAGGAAACAAACAGCGATTTGTGCCCATAGGCGATTTGACTCAAAAATACATTCAGTTGTATAAAGAGAATGTGCGAAATCATGTATCAGTCAAAAAAGGTTTTGAAGATACCCTTTTCCTGAATAGGCGAGGAGGTCAGCTTACCCGCGCGATGATTTTTACCATCATTAAAGATTTGGCTGTCAAAGTCAATTTAAACAAAACGATTAGTCCGCATACGCTACGCCATTCGTTTGCTACTCATTTATTGGAAAATGGCGCTGATTTGCGTTCGATTCAATTGATGTTAGGTCACGAATCAATTACTACTACAGAAATTTACGTTCATTTGGATAGAAAGTTTTTAACCGAAGTGATGAATACTTATCATCCTAGAAAGGATTAAATTAAAAAGTCCAAATTTCATATTTGAAATTTGGACTTTTAATATGTGAAATAGAGTAAATTATTTTGCGATGTTGACCGCTCTAGTTTCTCTAATTACAGTTACTTTTACTTGACCTGGATAAGTCATTTCAGTTTGGATTTTTTGTGAAATTTCAAACGATAAGTTAGATGCATTATCATCTGAAACCTTTTCACTCTCAACAATCACACGTAGTTCTCTACCTGCTTGAATTGCGTACGCACTTTTCACCCCATTAAATCCATAGGCTACCTCTTCCAAATCTTTCAGACGTTGAATGTAAGAATCCAATACTTGTCTTCTTGCACCTGGTCTTGCTCCAGAAATCGCATCACATACTTGGATAATTGGCGAAAGTAATGATTTCATTTCTATCTCGTCGTGGTGGGCTCCAATGGCGTTGCAAACTTCTTCTTTCTCGCCGTATTTCTCAGCCCATTGCATACCTAATAAAGCGTGCGGTAAATCACTTTCTGTATCTGGCACTTTACCAATATCATGTAATAAACCGGCTCTCTTAGCTAATTTCACATTCAATCCTAATTCAGCTGCCATGATACCACAAAGCTTAGATACTTCACGTGAGTGTTGTAATAAGTTTTGTCCGTAAGACGAACGGTATTTCATTCTACCAACTACTTTAATCAATTCTGGGTGTAATCCGTGGATACCTAAATCAATTACAGTACGTTTACCTACTTCGATAATTTCGTCGTCGATTTGTTTCGCTGTTTTAGCTACCACTTCTTCAATACGTGCTGGGTGAATACGACCGTCAGTTACTAATTTATGCAATGACAAACGAGCAATTTCTCTACGCACAGGATCGAAACAAGAAAGTATAATTGCTTCTGGTGTATCGTCAACAATAATTTCGACTCCAGTTGCTGCTTCTAAAGCGCGGATGTTACGTCCTTCACGTCCAATAATTCGTCCTTTTACATCATCCGATTCAATATTAAAAACAGAAACGCAATTTTCTACTGCTTCTTCTGTTCCTACACGTTGGATGGTATTGATGATAATTTTCTTAGCTTCTTGTTGTGCGGTTAATTTTGCCTCTTCAATAGTGTCTTGAATTTGAGACATGGCTTGAGTTTTTGCTTCCGCTTTCAATCCTTCAATTAATTGCTCTTTTGCCTCTTCTGCAGACAATCCAGAAATCACTTCTAATTGTTGCAATTGGCTTTTGTGCATTCTTTCAACTTCAGCTTGCTTTTTCTCTAAAATTTCTAATTTAGAGTTGTATTCTGATGTTTTTGCTTCGTAATCGTCGTTTACTTTTTTGGCTTTAGCCAATTCATTAGAAATTTGAGATTCTTTGTCACGAACTCTTTTTTCAACTTCAGCTACTTTCTTGTCGCGTGCTAAAATTACTTGTTCGTGTTCTGATTTTAATTCGATAAATCGTTCTTTGGCTTGAAGAATTTTATCTTTTTTAATGTTTTCTGCTTCAAAATTAGCGTCTTTGATAATTGATGCTGCTTCTTTTTTAGCTGATTTTATTAAGTTCGAAATGTTACTCTTTTCAATGATTTTTGCAATTGCAAAACCAGCTACTATTCCGACTATTCCGGTAATGATGATTGTTACTATGTTGTCCATGTTAATTAAAAATTGATGTATAAAAAAAGCCTACATTAGGTGCTTGTATAAACTCGAAAAGACAAGTTTTGAGCTAACTCACTGTTCAAGCTTCCTTACCAAAGTAGGGCATGCTATAGTAGTGACGATTCGCTCATTCTAAATTGTTAGTGTTGAGTTTACCAAATTGAACTAATGTAGGCAGTATCTTAGTCTATGTAAGAACGTATTATTTATTGAGATATTGGTCTAAAATCGAATTGATTTTATTCAATCTTTCGATGGTTTCTACTCCATCAATGGCGTTATCGATTTGTTTTTGTTCTACTTGAGAAGCAAATTGTAAGGCACACATGGCCAATACATCTTGTTTGTCACGAACAGCATAATTTTCTTCAAATTGCTTAATCATGGTATCAATTTTTTTAGAAGCACTTCGCAGTCCTTCTTCTTGTGATGGGTCTACCGTTAATGGATAAACTCGATCTGCAATTGATATTTTTATTTTAAGCTTTTCGTCCATATTATTTAATCTGATAGCTGGGCTATGCAGTAATCAATTTCGCGAATTAATGAATTTATTTTAAGCTTAGTATCTCTTTTGTTTTCTTCACTGCCAAGCAATGAGTTGGCTATTTTGAGGGCATCATACTCTTTTTTCAAAGTGTCAATCTCACGAGATTGATTTTGTATGATCGTTGTAGTATTGGTTAATTCAGTCTTTAAATCTTGATTGATTTTCTCTAAACTAGCCATTCTAGTAAAGAGCTTTTCAATCTTATTTTCAAGAGTATCAATTATTTCCGCAATTACACTCATTAGTATTCCAATTCATTACTTAATCTTACAAAGTTAGTATTCCTTTTTATTAATACAATATTTTATTGGCTTTTTTATTCAAAAAATAGTAAATTATTACAAAACAAAGGGTTAAGGTTTTTGACTCTATTTCTGATTTTATTTGTGCATTTGTTTTTTTATCTTAGCCAAAATGAAATGTATGAGAATCTTTCTTTTTTATCTACTCTGTTGTAGTACTCTTTTTGCTCAAAATAATTTTCCAAAAGACTATTTTAGCCCGCCCTTGGATATTCCAATGCAATTGTCCGGTAATTTTGGTGAATTGCGACCGAATCATTTTCATGCAGGCTTTGATTATAAAACACAGCAAAGAGAAGGTTTGAAAGTGTATGCATCTGCAGAAGGCTATGTTTCAAGAATAAAAATTTCAACTTTTGGGAACGGAAAAACGATTTACATCACACATCCTAATGGGTACACCTCGGTATATGCGCATTTGCAAAAAGCGGTAGGTCGAATTCAAGATTTTATCACGGCAACGCATTATAAAGAGCAGGCTTTTGAAATCGAAATGTATTTAAAGCCTGGAGAGATTCCAATTAAAAAAGGAGACTGGATTGCAATTTCAGGTAATACTGGGGCTTCTGAGGGTCCACATTTACACTTTGAAATTCGTGATTCTAAAACTGAGTTTATCATCAACCCGATGTTATTCGGTTTTGATTCTGGTTGTAGAGACACCAAGAAACCTAAAATTTCAGGATTGTATGTGTATCCTTTATTTTCTTCAACAGTTAACAAATCAAACCGACCTATAGTTCTAAATTACAGTTTACAAAAAGACGGTACTTATTTGTCAGATAAGGTTTTGGCCAATGGTCCTATTGGTTTCGGAATAACTGCGGATGATTACGATGATGTTTCGTTCAACAAGAATGGCGTGTATAGCGTGAATTCTTTTTTAAATGGACAACTTAAGTTTGGTTATCAGTTTGATACCCATTCATTTGACGATATGCGATACGTAAATGCGCTGATTGATTATTCCAAATACAAGAAAACGGGTCAAAGAGTTCAGAAATTATTCATGAAAAACAAATACGGCTTGGCTTTTATTACTACTGATGCAACAAAAGGACAAGTAATTCCAACGCCAAATTTGGATAACGTTTATCGAATAGAAGTAGCTGATTTTTTTGGTAATAAAACTCAAATTACGGTACCGATACAATTTGATACCACTAGTGCAATAATTCCTCAAGAGTCAAGGGTTTCTAGCTATTTTATAAAAAGTACTGTAGATGCTGTTTTTGAAAAAGAAAATGCGTCAGTATTCTTTCCCGCCGGAACATTTTATGATGATTTTGAACTGAATTTTGATGTAAAAAACGGGATATTATTTTTACATGATGATAGCGTTCCAGCGCATTCAAATTTTACCATTTCATTGACTGATTCTACTTTGTCTAAAAAACTATTGGAAAAAACATTCATTGCAAGAATAGTCGGAGATCAAATCAATTACAACACAACCTATAGAAAAGACAGTGTTTTTAGTACCAAAGTAAAGACATTGGGCAAGTACAAATTAGTAACGGATACGATTGCTCCTAAAGTAACTATTGCTAAACCAATGGAATGGAAATGGGTGAGCCAGGATGCAATTCAATTGCAGATTTCTGATTTGGGCTCAGGAATTAAAACTTACAATGGATTTTTGAATGGCCAATGGGTTTTGTTTGAATATGACAATAAGACTAGAACAATTACACATTATTTCAATGATGATTTTCTACTGAATGGCGCTAATGAGTTAAAAGTCATTGTAACCGATGCAATGGGAAATTCTACTACCTTTGAAACGCATTTTTTTAGAAATAGAATTACTAAATAGAACCGTTTGAAAACTATCCAAAAAGCAATTTTAAATCTACTATTTTTAGGAATAGGAATATCAACTTGGTCTCAAAATGCCAAGTTAAGAGGAATTGTTTTGGATGAATATAAGCAAGCGATACCCAATGTTTCGATATCAAATGGTGTTGTTGAAACTCAATCCAATTCGAATGGTTTTTATGAAGTGTCAATTCCGTCCAATAAAAAACTGACTGTTGTTTTTTCTCACATTTCGTTTAAATCAGCTTCAATAGTTGTGTTTTTAAAACCCAATGAAAGTATAGAGTTCAATCCTGTTTTGAATACCCGTCAAGAACAAATGAGTGAAGTAATCGTGACGGCTAAAAATACCAAACGTATTCAAGGTATAACATCCATTACACCGGAAGTTTTACGAAAAATTCCTGGAGCCAATGCAGGAGTAGAAAATATTTTAAAAACCTTAGCCGGTGTGAATTCTAATAATGAATTAAGTACACAATATGCGGTTCGTGGGGGCAATTATGATGAGAATTTAGTTTATGTTAACGAAATTGAAGTCTATCGTCCATTCTTAATTCGGTCGGGTCAGCAAGAAGGACTTAGTTTTACCAATGCCGATTTGGTCCAAAATATTGATTTTTCAGCTGGAGGGTTTCAAGCCAAATACGGAGATAAATTGTCCTCGGTTTTGGATATAACCTATAGAAAACCATCATCATTCGGAGCCAATTTTGAAGCTAGTTTTTTAGGAGGAAGTATGGCTTTTGATGCAGTTTCCAAGAATAAAAAATGGTCTGCCGTAACTGGTTTTCGTTACCGAAATAATAGTCTTTTGGTTAAAAGTCAAGAAACCCAAACGAATTATACTCCCACTTTTGCGGACGTCCAAACCAATATCAATTATCAGGCTTCTGCCCAATGGCATTGGAGTTTTTTAGGGAATATTTCGAAAAACAACTACCACTACAAGCCGTTAACGCGCCAAACTAATTTTGGAACTTTGGATCAACCCTTGGCCCTTGTTGTCTATTATGAGGGGCAAGAAAAAGATCAATATGCGACTTATTTCGGAGCAATAAAATCTACTTTTAAACCTAATGATATAAGCGTTTTAAAATTTATTGGTTCCTTGTATCATACTACTGAGCAAGAGTATTTTGATATTTTGGCACAATATCGTCTTGGAGAAGTTGATGCAAATGTCGCCTCTGAAACCTATGGCAAAGTTGCGTATACTCGAGGAATCGGTTCACAGTTGAATCATGCTAGAAATAATCTTGATGCTTTAATAGCCGATATTGAAATAAAGGGTTTCCACGATTGGAAAAAAAATCAATTGGATTGGGGTGTCAAATATACTCGTGAATCCATTCGCGATCGAGTAGTGGAATGGGAAGTAATTGATTCGGCTGGATTTTCTGTTCCGCCACCTATTGTCCTGCCTCTAAAAAACGAACCGTATTCGTTATATACTGGACCATTGGTTCCGTATCAAAATGTGCGAGCTACTAATTTTACCACGATCAATAGATTGTCAGGTTTTGCTCAGTGGAATTCAAAAAGTAGTATTGGAACTAGTACCATATGGTATAATGCGGGATTGCGTTTTCATCAATGGGAAGTTTCAGCTGCTGATGAAATTGGAAAATTGCAGCTAGTTTGGAGTCCAAGGGCGCAAATTTCTATCCAACCCGATTGGGATAAAGATATGCTGTTTCGTTTTTCAGGAGGAATGTATTATCAACCTCCCTTTTATAGAGAATTGCGGGATGCTAGTGGAATGGTTCAACCCAACGTAAAAGCACAGCAATCGGTTCATTTGGTTGTGGCCAATGATTATAATTTTAAAGTGTGGAATCGTCCGTTTAAATTAGTTTCAGAACTCTATTACAAATCCATGTCGAACGTCAATACGTATACTATTGATAATGTTCGAATTCGGTATGCAGCGAACAATTTGGCGAAAGCCTATGCTCAAGGTATAGACCTTCGTCTCAACGGAGAATTTGTACCAGGAACCGAATCATGGTTTAGTTTTGGGTATTTAAAAACGGAGGAAAATAGTGAAAACAGAGGTTATATTGCTCGTCCAACTGATCAGTTATTGAAATTTGGATTGCTGTTTCAAGACTATATGCCTGCTATTCCTAGTATGAAAGTATATTTAAATTTAGTATACAATACAGGTTTGCCAGGAGGTTCACCTTCCTATTCGGATCCGTATGTATACCAAAATAGATTACGTGATTACCGTCGTGCTGATGTTGGTTTTTCTAAAATTGTAATCGATAATAAGGAAAATTCAATTCCAAAAAAGTGGTTTGGAAACTTTAAAGAGCTGGCCATTGGTGTCGAGATATTTAATCTATTTAACAATCAAAATGCCATTACCAATACTTGGGTTAGAGATGTGTATTCCAAAAATCAATATGCTATTCCCAATTACATGACTACGCGCGTCTTCAATATTAAATTGACGGCTAAATTATAGTTTAAATTAGGATATCACTTTCTAAATCTGATTTTTCAATAGCTATATCAAAACCCAATTTAGATACTAATTCGATCACCAAGTTTTTATACCAGTTTTCTGATTTCGGATGAATGTAAATTTTATCAATCAATTGGCTGATGTCTACATTGATTTTGATTCCATCATTGATGGTAATTGCTGTGTCCGAAGTATCCGAAATAATACGCACTTCGCGTTCATATTGAAAACTTTTTCGTTTGAATAAAAAGGGGAAGAACAAATCGTCAAACGGAATGTATTCTTTTTTGTAATCAATATAATTGACTTGGCCAATGTATTGTTTTAAGTTTTTTTCGGGTTCCAAAGCTTTTTGCAAACGTCCAATAGTAGATTGGATAGCCAATCCTTCGCTGTTTTGGGTAAAGATTTGCCACATGGCAAAGGATTCGTATTCATTGATATGCCAACTGCTGATTGCTACTTTTTCGCGATGGGTTTTGTAGTAATTTAAAAACTCGGGATTGTTAATAGCGAGCTTTTTTATTTCCTCAAAAGTAGGTTCGCTAAAGGTACCTTCATATTGATCTTCAAATTTATCAGATCGGGACATGAATAATTTTTTCGAGAGCAGTAAATCCAAAAATTTAGACAAATCCAAGTACTTCCAAACAATAGTGTCTGGATCTTCAGGAAGTTTGATATTTGGACTCGTTAAATACATTACTCGAGCGATTGCATACTTACTAGTTTATTGTAAGTCCCATTCAAAGCAATTAATTCTTCATGTGTTCCTTGTTCTACAATTCGGCCTTTTTGCAT
>JACCDY010063293.1_pt1 | contig 25520 bp, 17 predicted proteins | sample 7446391 | NCBI WGS metagenome assembly JACCDY01 (sample SAMN15323451, study PRJNA562643) | freshwater metagenome | isolation source: river surface water | place: USA:Blue River Watershed | collected 2017-08-18 | reverse complement strand
GGTATGCGCATGTACCATGGTTTGTTGACCGCGGTAGGTGTGTTCCATCCCAAAGCCAAGGCGATTACCTCTGGTCAAAGAAATGCGATTTCTCAAGTTTCGCAGTGGAGACAGAGGCACCCAAACGAAAAGGTGTTGTGGATGCATGTGGCTTCGCTCGGCGAATTTGAGCAAGGTAGACCGGTGATGGAGTTGTTTAAAGTACAACATCCGGAATCCAAGATTGTATTGACGTTTTATTCACCCAGTGGATATGAAGTTCGAAAGAATTATGCAGGAGCCAATTTGATAACCTATTTGCCTTTGGATACAAAGTCGAATATGGAAAGTTGGTGTGAAGCACTTCGACCCAATATGTTGGCTTTGGTGAAGTATGAAGTTTGGCCGAACATGCTGCAAGCATTGGGCAAACGAGATATTCCTGTTGTCATGCTGTCAGCTGTTTTTTATGAGCAACAACGATTCTTTGGATGGCAAAAGAATTTTTGGATTTCGATTTTGAAGAATGTCAGCTTTTTTCATGTGCAAGATGATCGATCCAAGCAATTACTTGAGTCAATTTCGTTGCGAAATATTGAAGTGAGTGGTGATACGCGATATGATCGCGTGTTTGAAATTGCACAGAAGGCGCAATTGTCAGCGCGATACAAGGAATGGAAAGGAGAGAGTATTGTGGTTGTTTTGGGTTCGTCATACAAGGAAGAAGAAGAGGCGATCAAAGATTTGATTCAAGAATATCCGGAGGTCAAGTGGGTTATCGCGCCCCATCACATAGAGGAAGAGAATATTCAGCGAATTGAAACAGCTTTTCAAGGTCTTACCCAGCGCGCAACGCAAGTTGAGATCACGCAGCACTTGTCCATTTTGATTTTGAATACCATGGGTGAGTTGGGTGGATTGTACAAGATGGGAGAGATAGCGGTGATTGGCGGAGGTTGGGGCAAAGGGATACACAATGTTTTGGAACCCGCTTCGCACGGTTGTGCGGTGGTTTGGGGACCCAGGGCGGAGAAGTTTATTGAGTCCAAATTGATGTTGGCCCATGATGCTGGTATTCAGGTGTTAACGAAAGAAGATTTGGTGAATCAGTTGAGAGGATTGATCAATAATTCTGATAAGCGCGATGCGATTGGAAAGAATGCCAAAGAATTGGTTGAATTGCAAGCCGGAGCCAGTGCCAAAGTATTGAAAACCATAGGAGAATTTTGGAGATAAAAAAAAAGATGAAAAAACACTTGCGCAAATAGAAATTGAGTGTATTTTTGCATCCCAAACGTTCTTATAAAAAGCGGGAATAGCTCAGTTGGTAGAGCATAACCTTGCCAAGGTTAGGGTCGCGAGTTCGAGTCTCGTTTCCCGCTCAAAATGAATCCCGAGGAATCGGGATTTTTTGTTGCTACCGCAACGGATGCCCTGGTGGTGGAATCGGTAGACACGCAGGACTTAAAATCCTGTGGCCATTGCGGCCGTGCGGGTTCAAGTCCCGCCCGGGGTACAAAGGAAAAGGCGCTTATGGCGCCTTTTTTTATTTTATATTTTTTATTCATTTTCATTCTCTTTCACATTCTCATTCTTTTCAATTCTTCACTTTTTGCTTGATCAAAAAGTGCAACAAAGAATCAAGTCGCACCGAAGCCGTATGGGAATTTTCCCTCCTGCCACGAAGTGGATAGGAGGGGTGTCCGGACGAGCGCTAGCGCTGTCTGGACGGGGTGGTTTTGTACGATTGAAGTGTAAACCAGTTTTGGACGGGACTATTGGGGTCAACGTTCTTGGTCTCGCACTTTATATGCCTGTTATGCAACTTTTGTAGTAATAAAAAATCAAACGGATTTTTGAAAAAAAGATCGATATGAAATCTATAAAACAAAATTATATACGTAAATTTGAAGAATTAATACGTATTGAAATGTATAAGCTGACTTTATCCATCAATGAAGATGTTGCCAGTAGAGCAAAAGAATATGCCAAGGCTTCAGGTAGGAGTTTGTCTTCTCTCATTGAAAGCTATTTATTGGAGCTGGTGAATCATCCTGAATCTTCAGTGAAAAAGGGAATGTCTCAATATTTGGGTATCGCTAAACTGCCCAAAGATTTTGATGAGAAAAAAGCCGCTAGGGAATATTTTCGGAACAAACACGCATGAAAAAGTTTTTCATCGATACCAATATCGTGGTAGATTATTTGGCTTGTCGTGAGCCTTTCTCACACCATGCATTGGCCATTTTCCAGGCCGCAGATGAAGGTCGTGTTCAACTTTATTTATCGTCTCACTCTATTGCCACTACTTATTATATTCTGCGGAAATACACCGAAGAAAAACAGCTGCGTAAGGCTATGGCTGCTTTGATGGATTGCTGTGAGGTGATTGCAGTGGAGGATGAGATGCTTAAAAAGGCTTTCCGATCAAGTATGAGCGATGTAGAAGACGCTATTCAATTGGAATGCGCCTATGTCGTTAAAAACATCAGTGGCTTGGTTACCCGAAATATCAAAGACTTCAAGAGTGCGAAAATTCCAGTCATCGGTCCGGAGTTCATCTCGAATTTATAATCTGGATTAAGCTTGTTCAACCATTTTCCATCTACCTTCGCTGTCCAAATTTTCAATTATGTCACTATCAGAATCCTTTGAAACTATCGTCAACACGCGTCGTGCGGTGCGCAAGTTTCATGAGTCAGATTATAATCCTGAGGCTGTTACCAAGAGCCTGAAGCGTGCGCAGCTCGCTCCAAGCAGTAGCAATATGCAGTTGTGGGAGTTTTATCGTGTTTCAAAGTCTGAAGATTTGGCTGAACTTTCTACCATTTGCATGGGACAGAATACGACTGCAACCGCAAAAGAAGCGATTGTAGTGGTTGCTCGTCCTGATCTTTGGCGCAAACGTGCCGATGCCAATCAAGAAAATGTGAAGCGTGTGCACGGTGATCGTCCTGGTTTTAGAGGTCAAAGTGCTTTGGCCTATTACGGCAGCCTTGTCCCCAAATTGTACAACAATGATTTTTTGGGCATCAGAGGTTTGATCAAAAAAATATATGTAACATTCGTGGGATGGAAGAAACCGATGGTTAGAGAAGTAACGGGTAGCGACATTCGTGTTGTGGTGCATAAATCTGCAGCATTGGCTGCCCAAACGTTCATGCTATCCATGGTGGCAGAAGGTCATGATACCTGCCCAGTAGAGGGATTTGATAGCGTACGTTTGAAACGTTTTTTAAACCTGCCGAGCAAAGCGGAAGTGAATATGGTAATCACTTGCGGCAAAAGAATTCCTGAAGGAATTTATGGCGAGAGATTCAGGGTTCCTGAATCTGATGTGGTTTTTCAGAAGTAATATTTAAATCAATTAAAAAAGGTGACTCAATGAGCCACCTTTTTTTCTTTGAACAAGAATACAAAGAGTACCGCTATCACCAAGGCATATCCGGCAAAACTGAGCCAGATGCCATGCCAATCCAAATGGGGAATGGAAACTCCTGCTGCATTGGTTTCATATCGGGTAAAATATTCCTCAATCAACCATCCGCTGATTCTTGAACCCAAAACAGCACCAACGCCATTGACCATCATCGTGAACAATCCTTGTGCGCTTGCACGTATACTGGGCTCCACACTTTTTTCGATAAACAAGGATCCAGAAATATTGAAAAAGTCGAATGCCATGCCGTATATTATACAAGACAACAAAATCATCCACAATCCGTCACCTGGATTTCCAAATGCAAACAACCCAAAACGCAATACCCATGCAATCATGCTCAACAACATGACTTGCTTGATGCCGAATCGCTTCATGAAAAATGGAATGGCCAAAATGAACAACGTCTCTGAAACTTGCGCCAAAGACGAGACAATGGCTGGATATTTTACAGTAAGTGTGTCTACAAAAAGTGGATTTGAATCGAAATCATGCAAAAAGACATCGCCATAAGCGTTGGTCAATTGCAATGCTGCACCGAGTAAAAGTGCAAACACAAAGAAGACCGCATAACGATAGTCTTTGAACATAGAGAAGGCATTCAGTCCCAAAGCTTGAATCCAGTTCTTTCTTTCTAAATCTTTTCCCAATGGGGGACAGGCTGGAAGGGTAAATGCATAAACACCGAGAAACAACGATGAAACGCCACCCAAGTAAAATTGAAAGGCATCTTTCTCATGACCAGATAAACTCACAATCCAAAGGGCTACGATAAATCCAACAGTACCCCAAACACGAATAGGCGGAAATACTTTGACCACATCAACGCCTTCTTGTCTGCTGAGTATCGCGTACATCACAGTGTTGGACATGCTGATGGTGGGCATGTAAAAAATCATGGTAATCAAAATTCTCCAAAACATATCATCTGGAGTTTGAGCGGCAGGAACGAAAAACAAACCAATGCCACCAAGAATGTGCAATATGCCATACAGTTTCTCGGCATTGATAAAACGATCGGATACAATACCGGCAATGGCGGGCATAAACAACGCTGAGATTCCCATGGTAGAGAAGATAACCCCAAATTGATCAGGTCCCCAAGCTTTGGTCTTGAACCAAAAAGCACCAATGGTGATCAACCAACTTCCCCAAATAAAAAATTGCAGGAAGCTCACTAGAGTCAAACGAAGTTTAAGCATATTCAAATCTTTGTCGCAATATAAGAATGAATGCCAAAGCCATCAATGACTTTATTGCCAATTAAAAATTGAATCGCTTGCTGTAAGTGTTGAAATAAGCGAGCCCGAATTTGTATTGAACCGTGGCTTTTGAAAAATTATTGTCCGCGGTGCAGGCATAAATTCCAAATCGGAAAAGTTGTTTTTGAATTTTAAATATTCTTTCAGCTCCAATGTACAATTCTTGATGCCAAACACCTTTGTCCGGAATAGCGAGCATGGCGGTTCCTGCAGCTTCTGTTATTTTAAGTCGATTGATTAATGGGATTTTATTGGTCAACAATCCATTGAAATGATGAAAATAGCTGCCTCGTAAATAACTTGAATTTGAACTTAATTGAGGACCTAACAATTGTAGTGATAAACTGGGGTTAGAAAAGAGACCAGTATCCGAGCCTCGGAAATAGTAGAACTCACCAATGTTGATGTTCTTTTTTCCTAAGAATTGCCCCGTTTCAAAATTCCAAAATCCATCACCTATGACCGGAATGCTGAAGTTCTGCTCAATACTGAATCTGATTTTTTGGTAGTCAATCGTTGAGTTGAATACTCCTGGGATGCCTTGGAAGTACTCAAAAATAACATATGGGTTTTTGTTGGGTAAGTAATAAATGCGTCCTTTTTTGGAATAGTATTTTTGACCGAGGCGATATTCAAATCTCAATCGTAAGTCAAGACGGGTATAGCCTTCAAAGGATACAGGTTGGTTGTAATCTCCATACAACTGATTGGTCCAATCCTCCAATTTTATCCCGTCCAATGAGCGTTGTGTGTTGTAGTAAATAGATACTCTTCCAAAAAGAGCAGGAATAATTTGCATGGTGTGATCGATGCCTCCTCCAGTTGAACGGATATAGTTACTTCTCGCCAAAACAGTTCCTAAAGAAGGTGTGCGATTCAATGGAGCGTAGTCGTCTTGAATCGTTATGTCCGTACGCATGAATTTATTGGGATTGTATCCAATGCCAATCCTCATGCTTCCGCGAATATCATTGTTCTGGAATCCGTAACTAAGATTGGGCGCTAAGAATAATGTCCGACCACTTTCAAACTCCTTGCTGTATGTACCGTTTAGTTTAGGTCGAATTCCGCCAACTCCCAGGAAGTCGTAATTGGCCAATAGTGGATTGAAAAAGAATTTTTCTTTTTTGAAAGAATTTTGAATTCCAACTCCACTCAGGGTTACATCCCAAAAAGTAATCTTGTTGTACAGCGAATCCCGAATGGTCATGTAACGGGTACTGTTGTATTTGGTTTGGACGGAATCACAGAAATGTGCGTATTGATTTTCCAAAGAATCCAAGGGAATTGGTCTCATCGCATTCCAGTATGCCTGGTCCTTGTTGTCATAATTGTCCAGGTAGGTTTGCATTTCCTTACTGCTCTTCGATTGTGATTTTAACATCCATCGGGGAGAGGAAAAGTAAATTGCTGTGCTACCATGAATCGAGTCTTTGCCTTCTTTGATTTGGTAGTCGACGATTCTGCTTTTGGCGAATTGAATATTTTTCCAGTCACCAAACTCTTGCTCAAAATTGAACTCTTGATAGAAGTTTAATGCGCGAGGAGTAAAATTATATTCTATTTTTTCAATTCTAAAAGTGGAGTCTTGAATCCAAATGGAGCCTTGAATGAGGGCTTCTCTTTTAAAACGTGGTTGAATTTGAATACAATACACATTTCCACCTTTTTTTTCCTCGTAACTGCTGATGTTGTATTCGTAAGTAGCATGTCCAAGGTCTGAAAAAGGAGAGACGATGAGTTTGGAACTAACACCTTCCACACGAAGATGGTGTTTTAAAATATCAAATTCTTCAAAGGCTGTATGGGTCTCAAATACATGCGGATCTGACCAAGTGTCACGATCATTGTAAATGAAGTTGTCGCCATAATCAATATTTCCACCAATGGAAATTTGACCTCCTGGATAAAAAGGACGATAGGGTTTGTAATTCTCTTCGGCCTCTACAATTTCGTAATGGTCTTTGCCTATTGGAAACTGATGTTCGGCATAGTTTTCCATCAAATGCTGCTGCTTAAATTCTGGAATGGAATCTTTTAAAAACTTGTACGCAGCACTATTTCGCTTTTCATTGTTGATTCTGTCTTTGCGTTTGTATATCCAAGGACATTTTTTTCGCCACCATTTTTCCCATTTGGTTGTGTCAACATCGATTCCCAATTCCTGTTCAGCTTCAACCTTGGATGAATCCTGTTGCTCATCTTCACCTTTGGGTTGTATGGCTTGTCCCTGAACACTGCTTTTCTGATACCCATTCAATACCAAGACACTATCTGCGATTGTATTCAAAAGATATCGTTCTTTGGCTTTATCCATGAGATACTTGGCAAAATCGCTGCGGTCGGATGAAATCAAAAGACTACTTAATTCATTGGCTTCTTCGATGATCGTGAGCTCAATGGTTTGGTCGCTATTTTGAATAATGACTTCTTTCGAAAATGGCATGTAACCAATACATCTCAACTGTATCACATATTTGCCATTGGTAAGTTTAAATTCAAATTTACCATTGACATCAGTGATGGCTCTTTGACTTTTATTTTCAATACCCACCCAAACTCCAGGTATGGTTGTTCCCTTGATATCTTTCACGGTTCCGCGCAGCCATGCAGCTTGGGCGTTATTCCAACCAAAGAAGAGTAGAAGTGTGAAAAGAAAAATTCTAATGGACATAACGCAAAAATAACGCGTTACATCCATTAGAATTCATAAAATTCGTTTATTCAAGGGATCTATTCGCCTTGGTTTTTCATGGCTTGAAGGGCATAGTACGATCCTTCTGTAATGATAGGTGAATCGCTCAATTGCGCGTTAACCCAAATGATATCCCCCTCTTCATGTACCTTCTGTATTTCGATTAGCGTGAAGTTGTTTCCATTTTTGACTTGAAAGACGTAGTCTTTGTTTTCAAAATTTACAACCGCTGTTTTGGGAATCTGAATGGCTTTGATGGATGCTGAAGCAACATGGGCGGTGATGGCTTGTCCGGGTTTCCAAGTTTTATTGGGATTTTGAATTTCGATCCACGCATGAATTGCGTGGTCCACTGGAGATACCTGTCCATCGACTTGTATAATTTTTCCGCTGGCTTTGTTGTGGGCGGCATCTTCAACTTCCGCGTTATTTCCAAGAATACTTTGTGCGTTTTGATTGTCAAATAGAGAAATCTCCGCCCACAAGCGATCGAGATTCAGAATGCGGCAAATGGATTCGCCTGGCTGAATGCGTTGACCTTGCGCAATATTTAGTTCGGTCAATTGTCCGGAACTTGGCGCCTTGATGTTAACGGTGGATTGAATTTCCATTCTGCTACCGGGAGTAATGCCAATCAATTTTAATCGCTCAGTTTGTGCATTTAGTTTAGATTGTGTTTGTTCCCATTTCACTTTGCTTTCTAACCATGATTTTTCACTTGTAGCATTTTCTTGTTTCAGTTTTTGTTGTCTGTTCCATTCAGACTCCGCCCATTGCAATTCACTTTTGGTATTCCAATAATCATCTTGCATTTGAACGACTGCGAGATCAGATACGGAAGCAATGATTTGTCCCGCTCGAACGATTTGACCAGGCTGTACCCATAGTTTTTCTACTTGAACAGATATGGGATAGGTAATCATGGTTTGTGAACTGGTAGGACAGATGAGGTTACCGGTTAAAGTGATGGTCGTGGATATGGTGTCCGTTTTGACGGCTTGCGTTTTAATTCCGAGCTGTTTAATTTGATCAGCGGACAGTGTAATGGAATTGGCTGCATCTGCAGCAGTTTCATTTTCAACTGAAGTGTTCTGTTTATCGCTGCATTGACTGAATAAGATTGCTGCTGCGATGATTGTAAGGATGATATTTTTATTCATGGATTTGAAGCATTTGAAGTTGATATTGATTTTCGATACAATTGGAATAGGCAGACTGCATGGTCTGGATAAAATCTATCCATTGACTCACCTGCATGGACCATTGTAGAGCGTTGATATTTCCCATTTCCCATTGGCTCTGCCAATTTTTCCAAGAGGGATCCATCGTTGTTTTTTTCTTTTCAGACAATTCGTTGATGACTTGCACGCGCATCAAATCTTGTTCATGTCTGGTTTTGATTTGACTTTCGATTTGTTTTTTTTGCCAATCTTGCATGGATGATGTTTGTTGCATGCGCATCTCGGCCAAGGCAATATTCTTTCTTTGATTGCCATTGGGTAGTGGAATCTGTATGCCCGCATTTAAAGTCGGAAACCAAGTGCTTTTGTTGTAGTAAATATCTGTTCCATTGATGTTTTGATAACCCTCGATGGTCATTGCACTCATGCCAATGGACCAATTGGGAATCATCTTTGATTTTTCCATTTTGATCTCGGATTGATGCATGGCTATTTCTTTTTTCATCATCGATGAAACCAAAAGAGGTGAGGTAGAGATTGGAAAAGATTCCAATTGCTTTAATGTTGGCAGTGGATATTTTATGGATTGACCAACCAGAAGATTGAGGAAGTTTTGATCCTCGATAATGCTGGTTTGGATATCCATTTGTGCCAAAAGAATTCGACTATGGGTCTGGGAGACATTGGCCCAATCCGTGGCCGGTATTTCTCCATTTTTCCATTGTTTTTCTGCAATAACAAGCGCTTGATTGGAAAGTGTTTCAGCATTTTGCCACTCGGAGAGTAATGCTTGATGCACTTGAATCATGCGGTAAGTTTTGGTCACCAAAGCATTGACTTGTTCTTGGGTTAATTTTTTCTGCTGAACGGCAACATCTCTTTCTAATTGACGAATTTCCGTTTGGCTTTTGTAGTATCCAGGAGCGGAAAAGCTTTGTGAAATGCCCATTCGATAATCTAATGCGGCACTATTGACATGTCCAAATTCACCGAAAACATTGGTTTCATTTTGAAATGATTTTTTGGTTGCATTAAGATTGGCCATTTCTACTTCCAATGCAGCGATTCTGTTGGGCGAAGATTGCTCGGCCCATTGAATGCATTGTTCCAGGCTATTTTCTTGACTTTGCCCAAAAACATCATTTTGCATGAAGCATCCGAATATTGCGAGAATGATTAAGGTTTTAGAAAGTTTCATCTTTTTCATTTTTCTACCGTGGTAATATGCATAAAGCAAGGGAAGTACAAATAGTGTTAGGATTGTGGCAGTGATGATCCCACCAATAACGACGACGGCCAATGGTCTTTGAACTTCCGCTCCAGCACCAGAGCTAATGGCCATGGGAATAAAACCAAGCGAAGCAGCTGTTGCGGTCATCAATACAGGTCGCATTCTGGTTTTGGTCGCTTCGAGTATGATTTCCCAAGTATCCGTCCATCCTTCTTTTTCAAGGCGATTGAATTCACCCATCAAAACAATACCATTTAAAACAGCGACGCCAAATAGCGCAATGAATCCGATACCTGCTGAAATACTAAATGGCATACCTGATAACCAAAGTGCAAAAACACCGCCCACAGCAGCAAGTGGAATGGCTGTATAAATCAATATTCCTTGCCCTACTGATCCAAAGGCAAAGTAGAGCAACAAGAAGATTAGTAACAATGATACAGGCACCGCGATGGACAGTCGAGCTTTAGCGGCTTGTAAATTTTCAAATGTTCCGCCGTAATCAATACTATAGAATTCAGGCAATGGCATTTGTTGTTTTACTTTTTCTTGCAATTCGGTAACAGTGGATTGAATGTCACGATCTCTCACGTTGCATCCAATAATGATACGTCTTTGTGCACCCTCACGTTGAATTTGGTTTACACCATTTTGTGTGTTGATATGGGCCAATACCGATAGCGGTATTTTTCCATGATTGGGTGTGTCGATGTACAAATTTTCAAGCTGATTCAAAGATTGTATTTGGTCCTCCTTGAATTGAATTTTAATACCAAATTTCTTTTCGCCTTCGTAAAGATTTCCCGCCAATTGTCCGGCAAAAGCTGTTTCAATGATATTATTGATGGACGCGATACTTACGCCGTATTGCGCAATAGCTTGCCTGTCGTATTGAATAACGGCTTGTGGCATTCCTGTCATGGATTCAACGTAAATATCTTTAGCACCTTCAATCGTCCCCATGATTTGGCCCAGCTTTTCAGCATAGTAAGTCAGCGTGTCTAAATTTTCGCCATAGATTTTACAAACCACATCTTGCCTCGCACCGGTCATCAATTCATTAAAGCGCATTTGAACGGGGAATTGAAAGCCCACAGAAATTCCAGGCAACATGGCCAAGGTGTCTCCCATTTTACTGGCCAATTCATCAAATGACTTGGCACTGGTCCATTCTTTTTTGTCTTTAAGAACTACGATCATGTCACAAGCTTCCATGGGCATGGGATCGGTTGGTATTTCGCCACTACCGATTTTGGTGACTACTTTTTCAACTTCAGGAAATTTCTCCTTGATGAGATGCGCTGCTTTTTGTGAACCTTCGATCGTTGTATTCAAATGCGTTCCAAGTAGCATACGTGTTTCAACAGCAAAATCGCCTTCTTCCAATTCGGGAATAAACTCTCCTCCCATTTGTGATAGTATACCAAATGCCACGATCATTAAAATAAAAGCAGTGCCAATTACATACTTCTGGTGTTTTTTGGCTTGCATTAATCTTTTGTGATAGGCTTGCTGAATTTTTTCAATCATCTTGTCCGAGAAGTTGGGGACGTGATGATCCTCTTGTTTGAGAATCAATGCACTCATCATGGGGACATATGTCAACGATAAAATAAAGGCGCCGACAATGGCAAATGAAATGGTCTGTGCCATTGGAATAAACATTTTCCCCTCTATACCTGAAAGAGCCAAAATCGGCAAGTAGACAATCAGGATAATGATTTGTCCAAACACAGCAGTGGTCATGATGCGTGATGTACTTTGAATCGTAATGTCATCTTTGCCCATGTTCTTATGGGTAGGGTGGTGCATCATGTGAAGCACCCCCTCCACAACAATTACGGCGCCGTCAACAATAAGTCCGAAGTCAAGTGCGCCCAAACTCATTAAGTTTCCGCTCACACCCCAAAGGTTCATAAGACCAACAGCAATCAACATGGCTAGTGGAATAACCGAAGCAACAATCAATCCTGCTCTCCATTGACCCAAGAAAAGGATCAAAACAAGAAGAACAATTGTGGCGCCTTCAAGTAGGTTGGTTTCTACGGTTGATAGTGCATTATTTACCATTTTGGTTCTATCCAAGAAAGCCTCTACCTCGACGCCATCGGGAAGTTGTTTTTTGATTTCCTCCATTTTGGATTTGACATTGGCGATGACCTCCATCGAGTTTTCACCTTTCAACATCATAACCACAGCGCCGGCAACTTCGCCTTCATCATTGTAGCACATGGCGCCAAATCTCTTGGCATGGCCTAGTTTAACTGTTGCAATGTCTTTGATTCGGATGCCAAGTCCATTTTCAGATTCACGAAGAACAATGTTTTCCAAATCGTTCATGTTTTCTGCTAGTCCTTCGGTTCTGATGAAAAGTGCACTGCTATTTCTTTCCACATAACTACCGCCTGCGTTTTGATTGTTGGCATTGATGGCATCAACGATTTCTTGTAGGGTGATTTTACTTTGCACCATTTGCCATTGATTTACTTCAATGGTGTATTGCTTTAAAAGACCACCAAAGCTGCTTACATCAGCAACGCCAGGTGTGCTGAGTAATTGCTTTCGAATGACCCAATCTTGAATGGTTCGCAGTTCCATTGGACCATATTGTTTTTCATAACCAGGCTTGGCTTTGACTACGTATTGATAAATTTCTCCAAGTCCTGTGGTGATGGGTGCGAGACTGGGCGATCCAATTCCCTGCGGAATTTCTGATTGAACTTGCACCAGTCTTTCTGCAATTTGTTGACGCGCCCAATAAAGATCAACCCCCTCATTGAAGACCACCGTTACCAGGGATAATCCAAACCTCGAAAAGCTTCTGATTTGTTTGATTCCTTGAATGTTCTGTGTGGACAATTCAATCGGAGCGGTAATCAGTCTTTCGACATCAGCTGCGCCAAGTGCAGGACTTAAAGTGATAATTTGGACTTGATTGTCAGTGATATCCGGCAATGCATCAAAGGGAAGGCGAGTTAATTCATAACTCCCCCAGATGATAATACCGAGTGTGAAAAGTGCAACAATTAATTTATTGCGCACTGAAAATGAAATGATTTTTTCTAGCATGAAATTTAGAGTTTAAAAGAATTGAAAACCGAAAAGAAGACTATGCTCCTGGCGGTTGCCAAATTCCTTTAGACTCATACATGTCCAACAGAATATGTTGTTGCAAATGCCATTCTTGGCTTTGCGAAAAAAGATTCATTTCTGGGATATCAACTACTTGGATGGGGAACCAAAAGTTGTAAGTGTGCATATGTGTATTCTGAAATGGAAATGCAGCATGGTCCATTTCATTGGATGCTTGTCCCCAATAGTGGTTGTATACAAAATCGAAAATATTCTCAGGTTCACTATGATCATTCACATAATGAGAAACAAGTTCCTCTAACTTGAAAAGTTCGCCCAATAGACCGTGCTCCAAAAAAGACATAGTGCCCAATTGAAGTGCAAGAAATATGAGAAGCGCGTTTTTCATTTCAATGCAAATTAAAGCATGAACGGATGAAGATGTCTCATTTCGTTTGATAACGTTTTGTTAAACAACAGATGTTTCAGCTTTCAACCATTTTTTCATCGCCCAATGACCAAGATAAATGATAGGCGTAAGTGATATCGCAATGATGAGCTTCAATGAATAATTCACCGGGAATATCTGGATGAATTCGGACCAAGTTATTTTTCCGGGTAATACAAAACCTATATAAAGTACAACGATTGAATCGATCATTTGGGATAACACTGTAGAGCCAGTGCTACGCAACCAAATCATTCTGTTGCCAGTTTTATTCTTGATCCAGTGAAACAAATATGTGTCCAACAATTGCGAAATTAAAAAGGCGGTAATACTTCCGATGATTACCCAATTGGCCTGACCGAAAACAATATTAAAGTTATTGTCATCTGCTAGCCCATGACCTTTGACAATGGTAGACGCCGGAATTTGTAAGGCGATGGTTACGATTAAAAAACAATACGCAATCATTGTAGCAGAAATCCACGAAAGCCTTCTTATTGCCTTTTCCCCATAAAATTCATTGAGCAAATCGGTCAGAATAAAAACGATGGGCCAAGGAAGTACACCAACGATGGTTGTAAATGGTCCAAAAGAAAAATTGCCCAAAGAAAATTGAAGGGGGATGTCGATGAGTTTGCTGGAAATTAATTCAGCTGTTACTGCATTGGTAATCATCATTCCCGCAAGGAATATGAAAGTCCATTCGCGGCGTGTGGGTTGGAAATTGAATGTCATTGATTCTAAAAAAACAAAAGCCTCGTGAGAGGCTTTTGGATTTACATATTTCTTCTGTATTGTCCTCCAACTTCAAACATGCTTTGAGTGAGTTGGCCCAAAGAACAATACTTCGTAGCGGTCATCAAAACTTCAAAGATGTTTTCGTTTTGAATTGCGGCATGACGAATTTTGTTCAAGCTATCTTGCATCTTATCTGGACTCATCTGGTGCAAATTCTCCAACATCTGAATTTGGTATTCTTTTTCTTCAGTGGTAGCTCTGATAATTTCTCCTGGAACAACAGTGGGAGATCCTTTGGAACTCAAGAATGTATTGACACCAATGATGGGATATTCACCTGTATGCTTGAGCATTTCATAATGCATGGACTCTTCTTGAATCTTACTGCGTTGGTACATGGTTTCCATTGCACCCAAAACACCGCCGCGTTCTGTGATGCGATCAAATTCGCTCAATACCGCTTCCTCAACCAAATCCGTTAATTCTTCGATGATGAAAGATCCTTGCAATGGGTTTTCATTCTTGGCCAATCCCAACTCACGATTGATGATCAACTGAATCGCCATTGCGCGTCTTACACTTTCCTCGGTAGGTGTAGTGATAGCCTCATCGTATGCATTCGTATGCAAACTGTTGCAGTTGTCATAAATGGCATACAAAGCTTGAAGTGTAGTTCGGATATCATTGAAATCAATTTCTTGCGCGTGCAATGAACGCCCGCTGGTTTGAATGTGGTATTTCAACATTTGCGCCCTGGCATTCGCGCCATATTTCTTGCCCAAAGCCTTTGCCCAAATTCTTCTCGCAACACGACCAATTACAGCATATTCAGGATCGATACCATTGCTAAAGAAGAAACTTAAATTGGGTCCGAACGCATTGATGTCCATGCCTCGGCTGAGGTAGTATTCCACATAGGTAAATCCATTGGCCAAGGTGAACGCCAATTGCGTTATGGGATTAGCGCCCGCTTCTGCAATGTGATAACCACTGATGGACACAGAGTAGAAGTTGCGAACTTGTTGATCGATGAAGTATTGCTGAACATCGCCCATCAAACGCAACGCAAACTCTGTAGAGAAAATACAAGTGTTCTGTGCTTGGTCTTCTTTTAATATATCCGCTTGAACTGTACCGCGAACTGCACTCAAAGTTTCAGCTTTGATTTTGTTGTACACCTCGGTTTCTAGTACCTCATCACCAGTAATTCCCAATAACATCAATCCCAATCCGTCATTGCCTTCAGGAAGAGGACCTTGGTACATAGGTCGAGTTAAGCCGCGGTCTTCCCATTTGACTTTGAGTTTTTGTTCAACCAAATGCTCAAGGCCATTTTCTCTGATGTGTTTTTCACATTGCTGATCAATGGCCGCATTCATAAAGAATCCCAACAACATGGGAGCAGGGCCATTGATGGTCATGGATACACTGGTCTTGGCATCGGCCAAATCGAATCCACTGTATAATTTCTTGGCGTCATCCAAGCAGCAAATACTCACACCGGAATTTCCAACTTTACCATATATATCAGGACGGTATCCGGGATCATTGCCATATAAAGTAACGCTATCAAACGCGGTTGACAAACGCTTCGCGGGCATTCCCAAACTTACGTAGTGAAAACGACGGTTGGTTCTTTCTGGTCCACCTTCACCGGCAAACATGCGCGTTGGATCTTCACCTTCGCGTTTGAATGGATAAATACCGGCTGTGTATGGGTATTCACCTGGAACATTTTCTTGCAAGCTCCATCTTAAAATATCGCCCCAACTTCTGTACTTGGGTGTGCTTACTTTGGGAATACGTGAGTTGGATAAAGAACGGGTTGAGGCTGCTACTTTGATTTCTTTTCCTCTTACCATAAAGCTATATTCCTCTTGGGCATACGATGCTTTCTTGCTTTCCCATTCTTGAATGATTTGCCAGTTGTGTGGATCCAAATCCAATTTGATTCGATCGAAAGAAGCTTGTAAGTGTTTCTTCAACTCTTCATCCTCAATCGTCTCCATCGCGGTATGCAAGCCATACAATTTCTCAATGACATTGCATTGATCATTTACCCATTTGTCATAGCCACGGTTGTTCTCAGAAATCTCACTCAAGTAACGGGTGCGATGTGGAGGAATGATAAAGATCTTCTCACTCATTTCATCGGTAATCTCGAAAGATGAGTGCAGTGGAGCTCCTGTTTTCTCGACCACTTTGTCGATGATCATTTTGTACAAACGGTTGGTGCCAGGATCGTTGAATTGAGAAGCGATGGTTCCGATTACAGGAAGTGTTTCGTCTTCGACATCCCACAATTGGTGGTTGCGTTTGAATTGTTTTCTTACATCACGAATGGCATCCAATGCGCCGCGCTTGTCAAATTTGTTGATGGCAACAACATCAGCAAAATCGAGCATGTCGATTTTTTCCAATTGTGTAGCAGCGCCAAATTCAGGTGTCATAATGTACAACGCCATGTCACTGTGATCCATGATCTCAGTATCAGACTGACCAATACCAGAGGTCTCTAGGATGATCAAATCAAATTGTGCAGCTTTCAAAACATCTACCGCTTCTGCCACATGCTTGGACAATGCCAAATTACTTTGACGAGTGGCCAATGAACGCATGTAAACATGAGGATGTTTGATGCTGTTCATGCGAATACGGTCGCCCAATAGCGCACCGCCTGTTTTCTTTTTGGATGGATCCACAGAGATGATTCCAATGTGCTTTTCGGGAAAGTCGATGATGAATCGACGAACCAATTCATCGACCATCGACGATTTTCCAGCGCCACCTGTTCCGGTAATACCAAGAACAGGAACTTTTGAAGTTTGCGCCAACGATTTGACAGCATCTATGAGGACTTTATTTTCTTCCGGAAAATTCTCCGCAGCTGAAATGACTTGAGCCAATTGAACAGGATTCTTGTCTTTCAATTGCTCCGCCTTGACATTGACGTTATTGCCAGTAGGGAAGTCAGACTTGGAAACCAAATCGTTGATCATGCCTTGCAAACCCATCGAGCGGCCATCATCAGGATGATATAGTCTCGTTATGCCGTATTCGTGAAGTTCTTTGATTTCTTCCGGAAGAATGGTTCCACCACCTCCGCCGAAGATTTTGATATGTCCTGCTCCTTTTTCTTGGAGCAAGTCGTACATGTATTTGAAATATTCTGTATGACCACCTTGGTAGCTGGTCATCGCAATGGCTTGCACATCTTCTTGGATGGCACAATTCACCACTTCTTCAACGGAACGGTCATGACCCAAATGGATCACTTCACATCCTGTGGTTTGTATGATACGGCGCATGATATTGATGGCGGCGTCATGTCCGTCGAACAATGAAGCAGCCGTTACCACACGGACTTTATTCTTAGGTTGATAAACAACATTTTCCATGCGCGCGAAGATACGGACGCGCTCGATAAGAAGAGGTAGAAAGTGATTGAAAAAAAAGCTGAGGTTCAGATAATAATTGACTAAATTTGTCAAGAATGAAAATGTCAAATCAAAATATCGGTCAAATCATAAAAGCACTTCGACTCAAGCAAGGTAAAACCTTGAGGGAAGTCGCTGGATTTTTAGAGATGGATCAAGCCATCTTAAGTAAAATGGAGAATGGCAAGCGGCCAATTTCAGAGAAATCGATTCAGTTGTTGGCGACGTATTTCAAGGAAGATGGCATTGAATTGCGCAAATTGTTCGTGGTAGATAAGTTGTATAAAATCATTGAGGAAGAAACCGATCCTTCGGATATCCTTGCTTTGTTGGAGAGTCGGGTCATATACCACGCCAAAATTGAAAGGGAGCATGTCTCAGTGGTCAATCAACTTAGGGATTATTTTTCGGCATCTCCTATGGTAGAGGAGGTTAGTTGGTTCGGTTCTTTTGCTAGGGGCAATCATTCAAAAAAGAGCGACTTGGATTTATTGATTCGCTTTTCACCTAAAAATGGAATTTCAATGATGCAATTTTTAAAAATGCAGCATGAATTGTCTGAGTTGGTGGGTAGAAAGGTAGATTTAATTGAAGATGGTCAACTCAAGGAAAGCGCGCGAGTCAATGTTTTACAAGAAAAGGAAGTCATTTATGTCAAGAACAAGAGATTTGCAAAGGACAAATGACATCCTATTTTCCATTGAGAAGATAGAGCTATTTATAGGAGACAAAAGCTTGATTGATTTCGAGGACGATTTCATTTTACAAGGAGCCATTCAATATCATTTTTTGATTATTGGAGAAGCGGTAGGTGCTATTTCAAAGACGAGATTAGAGAAATATGACTATCCTTGGTACATACCAAAATCATTTCGAAATTTCATCATTCACGAGTATCATTCCATCAAGTTGGAGCGTATTTATTTAGCAACCAAGGATATGGGGGAATTGAAGTCTGTTTGTCTTCAAATGAAAACAGAATTAAGTTGATGTCCGTTACTAGGGAATCATTCTTATTTTCGCATCAGAAAATTAAATCATGAAGAATATTACCGTAATCGGAGCAGGAACAATGGGCAATGGAATTGCTCACGTGTTTGCACAATATGGCAACAAAGTAAACTTGGTGGATGTCAACCAAGCGCAATTGGATCGTGCCTTACAAACCATCACCAAAAATTTGGATCGTCAGGTTTCAAAAGGAATTATTGATGAAGCAGCGAAGAATGCAACATTGGCAAATTTAAGTTTGGTGACTGATTTGAAAACCGGAATTGCAAACGCTGATTTGGCAGTAGAAGCGGCAACAGAAAATGTAGATTTGAAGTTGAAGATTTTTCAATCAATGGATGAGTTTGCGCCAGCGGCTTGTATCCTAGCCTCTAACACAAGTTCTATTTCGATTACGAAGATTGCATCTGTTACCAAACGTCCAGAGCAGGTGATTGGAATGCACTTCATGAATCCAGTTCCGGTGATGAAATTGGTTGAAGTAATTCGCGGTTATAGTACTTCAGATGCAGTAACAGAAGCTGTATTTGAAATGTCCAAGCAATTGCAAAAAGTTCCTGTGGAAGTGAATGACTATCCAGGATTTGTTGCCAATCGTATTTTGATGCCGATGATCAATGAGGCCATTTACACGTTGTTCGAAGGTGTTGCTGGAGTTGAAGAAATTGATACTGTAATGAAGTTGGGTATGGGGCATCCAATGGGTCCATTGCGTCTCGCTGACTTTATTGGATTGGATGTTTGTTTGGCCATTTTGCGTGTGATGAATGATGGCTTCGGAAATCCAAAATATGCACCATGTCCTTTGTTGGTCAACATGGTTCAGGCAGGCAAGCTAGGAGATAAAAGTGGCGAAGGATTCTACAAAGTAGATCCAGCAACCAAGACAGCTACAGCAGTGAAATTCAAATAAGAATTTTGAAATAAAAGAGAGAGGCTTCGGCCTCTTTTTTTTGTGAAATAAAACTGTATCGGATGGTATATTTAAAATTATTATCCGATATTTGTTGAATGAACTGGAAAGATTATCCTTGGGGTGAGGAGAAGTTAATGGACATGTTGGAAAGAGTCAATCAAAAAAAAGATAGGCTCAATCAATTGCGTCCCATTCCTGCTATTGCATTGGAGAAATTGCGAGAGAGTTTGATGATGGAATGGACTTATCATTCCAATGCCATTGAGGGCAACACCATCACACTTCAGGAAACGCGTGTCATTCTTTCTGATGGAATAACGATAGGCGGAAAAACGCTGAGAGAGCATTTTGAAACCTTGAACCACCATGAGGCCATTGCGGCTTTGGAGGAAAAAGTTTCGCCACATTACAAACTCAAGGCAAGTGACATCATGCACATTCATGGTTTGGTATTGCAACGGATTGAGAAGGAATTTGCAGGTCGTTATCGTAATGCAGGTGTGAGAATTACAGGAGCCAATTTCACACCGCCCAATGCTTTGAAGGTAGATGATTTGATGGAAGAATTGATTGAATGGGTGAATGAAAGAAATGAAATACCGATCATTGTTAAGTCCATGATTTTTCATCACCGCATGGTATGGATTCATCCTTTTTTTGATGGCAACGGCAGAACAGTTCGTTTGATATTTAATCTATTGCTCATGAGCGCTGGTTTTCCGCCGGCCATCATCTTGCAACAAGATCGAAAGAAATACTATGATGCACTTAATAAGGCCAATCAAGGCAATTATGAGAAATTACTTTTGATAGTCTTGCAGGCTTTAGAGCGATCATTGGATATTTATTTGGGGCATTTGGATAATTCGCATGATCAATTCCAACCCATTTCCAACATCATCAAAGAGATGGATGTTCCTTATGGACAAGAGTATTTGAGTTTGTTGGTGAGAAGAGGAAAAATCGCAGGATACAAAGAGGGAAGGAATTGGTTGACGACTGCAGAGGCGGTGGAGGAGTATTTGAATACCAGGAGAAATTAGTCTAGAAAGATGTTTTATGTTTTTGGTGAATCAGTAAATCAGTGAATCGGATTTGGATTCATTCTCCTTGACACTCTTCTTCTGCCAGGGCCTTATGCGAAACCTTGGCGTTCTTTGCGAATCCTTTGTGTCCTTTGCGTTTAAATTTTTCTAACGCAGAGTGCGCAAAGTTCACGCAATGCGCGCAAAGTCTTTGGTAATTGGATCATTCTGTTCTTATTACGTTTAGCGTCCTTTGTGTCTTTTGCGAAATCTTTGCGTCCTCTGTGAGTCCTTTGTGTTCTTTGCGTTTAAATTTTTCTAACGCAGAGTTCGCAAAGTTCACGCAGAGTTCGCAAAGTCTTTGGTAATTGTATCATTCTGTTCTCATTACATTTTGCGTCCTTTGTGTCCTTTGTGTCCAATGCGAAATCTTTGGGTCCTCTGCGAGTCCTTTGTGTTCTTTGCGTTTAATTTTTTCTAACGCAGAGTGCGCAAAGATCACGCAATGCGCGCAAAGTCTTTGGTAATTGGATCATTCTGTTCTTATTACGTTTAGCGTCCTTTGTGTCCAATGCGAAATCTTTGGGTCCTCTGTGAATCCTTTGTGTTTTTTGCGTTTAATTTTTGCTAAAGCAGAGTGCTCAAAGGCAAATTCGCAATCTTAAATAATACACTTTAGGGCGTATTGTAAAACGTCTTTAAATTGTCTTCTTCACCAACACAAACCGATTCCAATAATTTTTAGATGCGTCATATAAATCAGACGTCATCCCTTTCTTGGGGAAGGGCATAGATAGTCCTCCGGGATAAGCGGTAATCACATTCCATCTGGACTTATTCCAATTGGCCACGATAGTAAATTGTCGAGTGGTGGGCAACTCTGAAACAGGCAAAAATGCAATGCGCTCTTTGTCTCGATATTCAAATTCAATGTTGGCTTCATTGATTTCACTTCTTGCTGTGATTCCCAAATATCCAATGGGCTCGGGGTATTCGAATACAAAGGCTTTTCGCATTCGCCCTTGTTCCTTGTCTTCAATGGGTTCAAGTTTATGAGCGATATCAACCAGCTTTGAAATGTGATCGATTAAGGGTAAAAAAGTTCCGCCTGCTTTTTGACTTCCGTGACAATGTCTCGCGAAATGCTTTTGTGTGGCGCTATTGAAGTGAAATTGTATCATTTTCGAGTTTTAAATATACAATGCTTGTTTGCTATCTTTGGTATATGAGAATCCTTGCACTCCTTTTTTGTATCATGATGTCCATTGGTGCGTTTGCGCAGTATCATCATTTGCCCAAGAATCATCAAAACGATCCGAACATTCCTGAATGGGCTGTTGAGATGTACAAAGACAATCCCGATGTATCACGGGTAAAGGAGATGTATGAAAGTTATTTCTCTGCTCATCCTTTTGTAAAGACAGAGCACACCCAATATTACAAGCGTTGGGTCAATTGCATCAAGGCCAATTTGAATGGAAGCACAATTGCCATGCAATCAGCACCTCAGCGTGGAGGTGGAAATCCCATTTGGAACTATTGCGGCCCTGAGGTTCACCTCGCATCGGACGGAACGGAAACAGAAATCAGTGAACAGGCCAATGTATACTGCCATGATCGCTCGTTATCCAATCCGCAAATTTTGTTTTGCGGCACAGAGTCGGGTGGGTTGTATAAGTCTATAGATGCTGGAAATTCCTGGACCTATGTAACCGCACAGTTGATGGTGGGAGGAGTATCTGCAGTAAAGATTCATCCTACCAATCCAGACATAGTTTTCTTTTCTGCAAACAACGATATCTGGAAGTCCATCGACGGTGGTGTTTCGTGGTCGATTTCCGGCCAAACATCGTTTCAAAATTTAAACATTGCGGCATGGGAAATGATCTTTCATCCAACTATACCAAATATGATTTTTGCGGCGACCAATCAGGGCCTTTTCCAATCCATTGATTTGGGATTGACTTGGACAGAGAAGTTGCCCAATGAATGCATGACGGTAAATTTTCAACCGAACAATCCGGATATCGTTTATACCGTGCAATTTGAACCAACCTTGGGAATCAGCAAGTTTTATAAGAGCTTAGATGGAGGAAATTCTTTTGTCATGTATGACAATGGTTGGTTTCAAGAATTGCCAGGGTTTGAGAATGTAGAATGTCTAGGTGGCCACATGGCGGTGACTGAAGCAGACCCCAATCGCATTTACGTTTTGTTGACGGGTTACGGAACCTACAACACGGGTGTAGAACTGAACGGATGGATTGGAACATATGTGAGTTATGACGCCGGTGAGACGTGGTCCAATCCGCATGGATTGATTGGTACACCATACAACATCGATACACACCCCAATCTTATGAACTTTTCTGCTGACGACGGTACTTACACCCAAATACATTACAATACAACCATCATCGCTTCACAACTGAACGCGGATAAAATTTTGATTGGCGGATTGAATTTGTGGAAGTCGGAAGATGCAGGCGCCACTTATCAAGGTGTAGGTGGATATATCGGCGGCATTGCGTATTTACACGTTGATCAGCAAGAGTATCGCATTTATAAAACAGGTCCTGACACTGAAGAAATATGGGGATCAAACGATGGGGGAATTCATTTCTCGTCGGATTTCATGGCCACATTCACTGCCAAGAACAGAGGCATTCGTGCGGTTAATTTGTGGGGATATGATCAAGGATGGAATGAAGATATCATGGTGGGAGGTCGTTACCACAACGGAAACATGGGTTACCTTGAAAACTATGGACCTGGAAATTATCTTAGCTTAGGTGGAGGTGAAGCTGCAACGGGCTACGTGAATTACAGCGATGAGAACAAAACATATTTCAGTGACATACAAGGGAAAGTATTACCAGAGAGTGTAACGGAAATCCCAACCAATTTCTCCGTTTCAATTTCACCCAATGAGAGTTATTGGAACAATGAGAGTTCACGTATTATGTTCTCGCACGCATACTATGACGAAGCTTTCTTGGGAAAGGATAATGTTTTGTACAAGTCGAACAATGCATCTTCATTCTCGCCATTCTACACTTTCGGATCTAACACTGCCGCCAGGCTGCTTTGGATCGAACAATGCTATACAAGCCATAATGTGATGTATGTTCAACAACGTGAGAATTCAGTTAGCAAACTCTGGAGGACAACTGACGCAGGAGTGACATGGTCATTGGTGGCGCTTCCATTGACACAAAACAACATGGTTTTTTCATTGGGAAGTGGAAGCCAGGAAATTTATTTGACATTTCCCAATGCTGCCGTTTCGCAGCGCGTTTGGAAGACCTTGGATGGCGGATTGTCTTGGACAAATATCACAGGGACTGTTCTGGGTAATGATAAACCATGGGCTATCGCACATGCCCTGGGAACGAATGGCGGAGTTTATATATCAACAAGCAATGGTCGTGTATTGTATCGAAATGCAACCATGTCCGAATGGGCAGAGTACAGTGAAGGATTGCCAGTAAGTACAGAGGCTTTGCGTTTGGTTCCTTTTTATCGCGATCAAAAAATCAGATTGGCTTCTTGGAATTTGGGCGTTTGGGAAGCACCCTTGTATGAGCCAACCAACATGATGGTTGATTTTGCAGCATCGCAACGCACATTTTATTGCCCAGGGGATGCTATTCATTTTGTGGATCATTCGGTTGTTCCGCAAGGTGCGACTTATAATTGGACTTTCGAAGGAGCAACGCCAAGTACAAGTACTTCCAAGTATCCAACGGTCACATACAACAATGAAGGAACTTTTCAAGTGACATTGACAGTAACGTACAATGGCCAATCCATGTCGATGACCAAAGATCAGTACATCTCAGACTTGCCTGCGTATTCGGGTCCAGTAGTAGAAAGTTTTGAGAGTGCAGTAATCCCAAATTCATGGCGTTATTTTCATTTGGACAACAGCGGATTCAATTGGAATATATCAGATCAGTGCAGTGCTTATGGAAATGGAACATACTCCATGAAGTTTGATAACTATTGGGTGGATGCTCAAGGTGGAAGAGATGAAGTGTGGTTGCAAAAAACAGATTTGAATCCTACAGAGCAAATCGCTTTGCATTTTGATGTCTCCTATGCGCAGTATGGTGGCCAGTACAGTGATACATTGGCAGTATTAGCTTCTCAAGATTGCGGAGCGACTTGGCAATTGTTGTATAGAAAAGGTGGTGATGAATTGGCTACTGCTCCTGACAACACGGATGCATTTGTTCCAGCTTCTGAAGAATGGCGACATGAGGTTTTGATGTTGGATACGATTCTGGATTTTAATGAGACTACGATTTTTGCATTTCAAAACAAAGGGCATTATGGCAATCAAATTTATGTGGACAACATTCAGTTGCTACCGTCTGTAGGAATTGAAGAAAAAGAGATTGACCTCAATTGGAGTTTATATCCCAATCCTGCAGAAAGAGTTCTGAATTTGAAATGGGATGCGGGAATTGATGTTCAGTGGGTTCAGGTGATTGATATGCAGGGACGAATTGTCGAAAGGAACAACATGCCATTTGGAAATTCATACAGTTTGCAGGTGACCAATTGGCCGGCGGGCATTTATTCAGTAGTAATTAGTAACATTACCCAGCAATGGGTTAAAACCTTTGAAAAGAAATGAGAACATTAATCGTTGTAACGACTTTGATATTGGGATTGCTGCCATGGAGCGGCAATGCGCAGACGGAAACGGGAACCGCAAGTTTTTATCACAATAAGTTTGAGGGACGAAGAACAAGTAGCGGGGAGGTTTTTAAGCAAGGATTGTATACTTGTGCACACAAGTCTTATCCTTTTGGAACTATGATCAAAGTGACTAATTTAAGCAATGATAGTTCTGTCGTTGTTAAGGTGAATGACCGATTGCCGCAGCGTTCAAAGCGATGCGTTGATTTGTCGATGGTTGCTGCCAAGCAATTGAACTTTGTTGGGAAAGGATTGACGAAAGTTAGGGTTGAAAAATTAAATGAGTAGTGGTGAAGAATGCATTTTCTAGGTGAAAAAATTAAATGGCTTTCGAGCCATTTTTTGATTTATGCAGCCTTATATGTTTTATTTATGTAAT
>JACCDY011066651.1_pt1 | contig 25522 bp, 34 predicted proteins | sample 7446391 | NCBI WGS metagenome assembly JACCDY01 (sample SAMN15323451, study PRJNA562643) | freshwater metagenome | isolation source: river surface water | place: USA:Blue River Watershed | collected 2017-08-18 | reverse complement strand
TTTAATACAAGTCTTGGTGCAGACGCACTCTCTCCACTCATCTCCGCCATTGTTGGTTTTGAATTTTCCATATATTTATTTGATTACTTTATTTTTTTAATAGCCTTCTTCTTTGTTTTTTCTTCTTCAACACTTTCTGCACTTTGTCCAATCGGTGTGTAATTGATTTCTCCTTCCAAACTTACTAACTTCGGTTTGCCCGGTGAAAGCACAATCGGATAATCTTTTTTCGCCACTGTTTGATTCCCTGCTTCTTCGGCCCATATTTGTTTTGCAGCCAAAAATAAATCAAACTTATCTTCTAACTCTGTAAACTTAAACTTCTTCTTGTTTAAACGATAACCAAGTTGGAGGATTCCTAGCTTTGGTTTTTGATAGTGGAGGCTATCAGGTGTAGGGATCGCAGGAATTTCATGCTCACCTTGTTCAATTATTTTTCCGTAAGATGAAACTTGTATTTTGTGTGAAGGCCAGATATATTGACTTGTTTTAAAATCTATAACCCAAAGTTCGCCTTTAATTCTACACACTAAGTCAATCGTTCCGGCATAATTATATTTGTCACTGTAAACATTTATTTCGTAACAAATAACTTCTGGTTTTTCTTCTTCATACCAAGCAAGGAATGAAAGAATGGCATCCACTTCTTCAAGTGTTAATTCTTCTTCCTGCTCTGTTTGTGGATTTTTAAATTTTGAATCAATACGAACTTCTTCACCTTTGAAAATTGATTCAATCGCATTGTGTACCTTTGATCCTCTGCCGGCCGCTTCATTTTTAATTGCTTCGGCTTCATCCCAACCTTTGTCTGCTAACCACTTGTAATATGCAATTCCTTTTGGATAATGGCCTGCAATCCATGTTGATGATGGTACGGCTTTGATCTCTGGCAATCCTGTTAAAAGATTCGTTGTTTGTTTTAAGTACCAACGTTCGTCTGAAATCGTTACTTGTACAATTCCTTTCTCTGCGTCTACTTCTCTAATTATTTTTTTCATAGTTACTTTATTTAGTTAATTTATATAGTTACCGACCCATTGCAATTATATACCTAAAATAAGAAAAAGAGAAATAGCCTGTGGATAAAAAAAGACCACAGATAATAAAACCTGTGATCTTCTTTTAAGCTCTAGCAAAAGACGCTAGATATGTAAGAAAAAGGCAATACTTTGCGTTCCCCAACAAAAAGTATTACTCGTCAAACTAGAACCAGACAGCTTGACATAAATATTTTAACATACTAAAAGCCGGCAACAAGTACCGGCTGTTAGTTAGGCTTTGTCAAAAGGTTGATACGACCCCCTTTGCTTATATTATATACCTATCGCTTGTCTCCTCCAATCTTTGAAGCAATACTATCAACAGTACCGACACCAAATACACCGAGAAGCCAAACTTTGATTATGTCAAAAGTTGCATCGTCAATGATTCCTTTTGCTTGAAGAATCATAATTATTGCAGTTAATGTTAGTAACCAAAATCGCACACTTCCTAAAATTTCTCCAATCTTTTCACTAATTGTTTTATCCATAAATTAAATACTAAACTAATAATTTCTTCACCTTTTCCCAATACGGGATTGTTGAAGTCCGTTTATACCCTGTCGGGCCTCCGTTCCAAATCCGCGCCCGATCTTCATCCGTAACTACACGACCAAGCTTTGCTTCAACAGCATAAAGCTGCATATACTTACTGAAGACCCAAAGTGAAAGTTGTCTGTTGCCAAGCATTTGTTCGGCTATGTAATTCGTACCAAATACTTTATTTACATCAGACACGCAAGGCTTTCTAATCTGAAGACAACCGTAAGCCTTTTCGTTTAAATGTTTGTCGCCGATAGCATTATCATTTCCCTGTGATTCAACCTGTATCAGTGCATCAACCAATTTCTTTTTTTCTGGCGGGGAAGTGAAGCCATTCAAAAAGTCATTTGTCTTTTTGCCAACGATTCCATCCGCACTTAAATCATTTTCTAATTGTAGATTGAAAACTGCAACGTGTGTCATTTGCCCAAAAATTCCGTCAACGTTTCCTTTGAAGAAACCAAGTTCTGTGAGTTTTTTCTGAAGTTGTTTTACTGCTTCGCCCCGACTTCCTTTACGAAGAATAGCAGAGAAGACATAGGCTTTATTTTTTGCTTCTTCAATAAGTTTTTGTGGTATGTCAGTGAAGGCAACAACATCTTTAATTAAGCCGGCATAGTCACTGAAATTAAAGTATCCGTTTCCATTATTTCCCCAAGCTTTGCCCCATGAGTTTTTGAAGTAAACTCTATCACCGGAGTACCCATAAATCATGACATAGTGTCGGCCACTAAGGTTTGAAAGGTTTGGTTTTCCAAATTTCCCAGTCTTGCGAGTGATCGCATCACGATCAACAGGAAGTGACACACCCAAAACCTTATTGTTAATCAGTGCGCGCTTCACTGCTCCCTCCCCTTCCCCACCGAAGGCATACCCAGAAACCCTGAAATCTAGGGCATTGGAGAGGGCCGAGAGGGTAGGGAAGGGGTTTGAATAGTCTTTGTGAGAGGCTTTGATCTCTGGCAAAAATGAAGATTCACACGCTCCTTTTTCTACTAAAACTTTTGAGGCTGTTCTTGGCGGAAGACCCTCATTTGACGAATCTAAAAGACCTGAAAGCACCCGTGCGAAATGATAAATAAAACGCCTTGAAAATGTAAGCAATTTCTTTGTGTCTTGGTATTCATTAAACTGCTTTATTTCTGCAAGCACTTGTGCCACACACGTACCAAGAGAGCCTTGATCATAGACTTCAAGCATTGAAATATCTGTTACATATTCTTCGGGTAAATCAACGTCTGGCTGAAATGAATCCAGTTGAATATCGCGATAATCTTTATCGTTTAATAACGCACCCAATCCTTCCTGCACCGGCACAGTATCTTTAAAAAATCCTTTAAAAATATCCCACATAAAATTATTTTGCTTTAATGTTAATAATAAAAGCTATTTTCGGTTTACATATTTTCGGTTGTTTTGATTTCGGATTCATTTGATATTTCAATTTTCTTTTCTTCAATTTTTTCTTTCTGTTCTTCTTTCGTTCCCGTAATCCCGTGCTTTATTTTCAAAGCATCAATAGCTTCAACCCGTTCAATTTCTTTTTCTATTTGCCGGAGTTCGGCTTTTTCTTGCTCGGTATTCATATTAAAGTTTTATTTCTGTTGCATTGATAGCCAGTACGACATCGGCATCATCAAGAGTGTTTACAGTGTTATTGTCTATAATTTGTGTTAGCGCCCCGCCAGTATCAACGAGATACTTCATGCCGGCCGATAGTCCTGATTGTTTAGAATCAATCCCCGCAATAATAACTTCCACTGTGGCATCTTTTGAAACTGTTGATTGTGCGATACCAATAAAGTTATTTGACATACCCTGAATGAAATAAGTAACAGTTGTAAGACCGTGATTCAAAAGAATCCAGTACGTCCCAAAGTTCATAAATCCACCTCTAGCGCCACCTCCATGTACTTGTTGTGCAAGAACTTTTGTAAGAGTAAGTGTCGTTCCTGAAATCCCATATTGTGATACACCTCCGTTTGCAGAAGTAGAATAAAACACACTGGCACTTACGTTCAAAACATTTCCTGAAGCCGTGTTGCCAGAATCTAATCTACTTCCAAAAGTAAGGGTAGTTCCTGAAATTGTTGCGCAAATAAAATTCTTTGATCCACCTCTTAGATATGAGACACAAATAACATTTGAAGCAGGCGACCAAAGAGCATGAGTATTTACATCTGCCGTAGCGGAAGAATCATACTGCACATTTGTACCGAGTGTTATTGTCGTTCCTGAAATCGTACCGCATTGCATATATCCGGCATTGTCATTTGATACGCAGAACTTATCTGTTGCCACAACAACAACACGAAGGTTTGTACCATTTAAGTTTGCGTGAAGCGCAGCCGAAGCACCGATTGTTGCAACCGTTCCTGAAGCTGTGAAGCAAAGTGTTCGGTAGTTTGTTGTTTTACCGATAGCCACAACAGCCTTGTTTGTTGATATTTGACCGATAGCAACACCTTGAACCGCGTTCGCCGAAGAATCATAGTTTACGGCAGTACCCAAAGTTATTGTCGTTCCTGAAACAGTGGCGATAACCAAACGTGTTATTGTTGTTGCCCCTGATTCATTATAAGCAACAGCGAATTTGTCAGTGTCTAGTTGGCAAACATCAAAGAGAACGTCAGTATATATCGCAGCCGTAACTTGAGTTGTTGTAATAGTAACAACAGTACCAAACGTAAAGGGTGAAGCCATGTTTGAACGGTTTACGGTTGCCACAACAGCTTTTAAATTACTTGTGCCGTCCTCTCTATAAACTAAAAGATATTTGTCAGTCCCAATCACAATGGTTTTTGGAAATACACCCGTATCTTCAACGTTTGGAGTAATTGTCAAAGATCGCGAAACTGTTTTCGCTCTTGCGCAATAACCATTAAGCATATTTGATATACCCACTCTATCACCGGCCGTTAGATTTTCTGCCGCCGTTAGAATGAGTTTTCTCATGTGTACCAAGTCGCTTGCTAAAATGTCCGATCCTGCTTGTATCATAAAATTATGTGTTTGAAACTGTTATTTCATATTCAATGGTTGTGTCCTCGTTTGTGCCTTTGACGTATGAAGGGCTAATAATTGACCTTGCAAAAAGTTGATCCACACAGAAAATTGCGAACTCGGTGTATGTATCATTTGGAAGTTCTGCCGAAGTATAAAAGAAAGAAATTGTTACAACACCCCCTGAAATAATCTGATCGGCCACACTGTTTTTTGTGATACCCCCGCTTTCAATATCTGTGTCCGCATTTGTTGGCGGAGTTGTACCAACACCAATTTTTGCCTTTGTAATAGGTAATGGATAGGTTGAATCATTACCTAGAAGACGAGCAATAATATTTACCCCTGTGCCTGTGCCGTTTACAACAAGATTCGGGATCCAATCAGTAATAGAAAGCACATCACCCGTTATTGAATCTGTTTTATAAATTCGGTAACGTCCCTTGATAGTAAAAATATTTACACCAAGAATTTTAAGAAGACGTTTAAGAAAGTTTTGAATAGTTTTTTTCATTGTTTAAATTATATCATTTCTAAAAAATGCAATATCCACACTAACCCCAAACGGCGAAGTTCCACCGCGCATCACTGGCATCGGGTTGATACACATACGGCCCGCTTGTTGGTGAAAGCACTGTGACACTATCGGTTATTGTTATTTCATCCGTAAGCCCAATCACCGAATCCAAAACTTCATCTTGGCCGATTTCTATTTCTTTATCTTTCTGCATCAAAAGATTTTGCAAAAATTCCACCATTCCATACGTTTGAGAAGTAACCAATTCGCACGTGTGAATCATAGACGTTGGAGTGTGCATCTTGCTTGAGATACGAGAGATTATATAGTAATTGTCAATACCTCTATTCGTACTCTGTATTCTTATTTTTTGGCCCGGCTTCAATCCTGTTGTGTAAGTAGAAAAAGAAGCCTCTTTAATTGATTCCGCCCACGTTGATATTTCAGCTCTAGCACGATCTCTAGCGGCCGCTTTTGAGCCAATAGACTTATCTACTATCTTGTATTGAAATTCACCGTATAGGGCAACGGAGGCGCTATTCGTAAGCTTTGTGACGACCGGTATATGTGGATTTCCTGTGAGTTTGACAATTTGCCCCGCAGTTGGCTTTGTGCCAGAAGGGAACTTGATTGCTTTCTCTTGGAAGTTATAAAGTGCATCATAAAGTGTTGGATCATCAATAAAGTCAATCCCCAAAGTCTTTGGAGTTCCGGCCACTGTTAAAACTGCGTTACTGTATTTGTACGCATATGTAAAAGTTGTCTGATCACCGTCCGCTTCCAAGTCTTCAAAATAAGTATTGCCTTCATACGTTCCACCTCGGACAATAATTGAATTACGAATATTTTTTATGTCATTTGAAATCTCAAGAGAATCATAAATATAATTTCCGTTACTATCAGAGAGTTCAAACGGGGCAGTCTGTGATCCTTTTAAAAAGAAATAAATATCTTTGTTTTCGTTTACATACCAATCATGGTTTGTGATCTGTGCGAGTTGTTGGAAGCACTTTGAAGGTAGCTCATAATTGAAAGCAATATATTTAATAACAATAGTACAGTTGACGTTTGTTGTGGTATATCCCGCAGGAAGCACGTTGTCTTTTATATCTTCAATAATATCGTTCACAGTCATGTTTTCATACACTTGAACGACAAGTTTTTTATCCATATCAAAAGAAAAATCCTTTGCGATTATTTTCACAGTCTCTTTTTTCTTTTCAACATATTCTTCGGTTGAAACTATCTGACCTCCAAAAATTGTGACACCGTCTTCAATAATTTCAACGACGTCATTTAAAACAGGTTTATACCCGCTTGAATCCGGGCGCACAAAACTAAAAGAAGCTGTATCAATCTGGTTAGTCAAGGCCCTTGTAAGGCTAATACTTTTCCAATCAATATCAGAGCTTTTATCTACGTTGTTTATCTCAATTACGACTGACATATTAAGCACCCCGCATGTTAAATTGTAATCTTTCAAGAATCACGTCACCAATTTTATTTGCAACCCCGTCATCTAAATAAGTGCCACCGTTTATGTTTACAATAACACCTGCTCCATTTTGACCACCAAACAATGCACCCGGATTTTGTGTTGCAATAACCCAGTCACGTGGATTCGTTTCCACAATGTCGCCTGAAGGATCTATGACCGCATCGTTTACCTTTTTCTTTTTACCTCCACCTAGTTTGTCGCCGACAAAGCTAACAGCCTTATCAATGCCGTCTATAATTTTTTTAACAAAATCAAACACTGGTTTTAGAAAATCCATAATAGCATCAGCGCCGGCTTTGGCTGCGCTTTTGATTCCCTCCCAAGCATCAATCCACATTTGTTTAAAGTCTTTCCATTTAAGAATGATGATACCTATTGCAATAATAAGCATACCAATAGGGGATAGTAGTAACGTAAATCCCGCAATAACAGCCGGCAGTATTACTCCGATCATTCCCATAACAGCAACAAGTCCGGCAACAGCTCCGGCAATCAAAATAATCTTTGCAAGAAGCTCAGGATTTTGAGCCGCCCAAGCAGTAAACTTGTCTATAAGTGGTTGTGCTAATTCAAGAAGTTTTGTTAGAGCAGGGGCAAGAGCATCACCAATAGCTTGTTTTAAATTGTTTGTTGATTCTTGCATCACGGCCCAAGCACCGGCAGTCGTATTTGCAAACGCCAAAGCTTTACCTGTTAGATTTTCTTCAAGTGAAGCCATGTTTTCCATCGCCGTTGCATTTTCGTCAATCGCGATTCCCTGTGCCTTTAGTTCTTTTGTCGCACCGGCATGAACCATTATAAGTTTTTGTGTAGCATCCTCTAAAGAAATACCTTTGTCGCGCGCCAAGTCCATCGCAATTTGCAATTCACGATTCGCTTCGGCAGTATCTTTTGTTACTTGAAATAGTTTTGCAAAAGATTGTGATGCCGCCTCATCATCAAAACCAAGCTTAAGCGCGGCGTCACCTGCTTCTTTCATCTTCATTTTAACCTGATCCAATACAGGGCCAACCCCGTTTAGTTTGTCTTCAAGTTTTTGATACGCATTATCACTCAGGTTTTTAACACTGTTTTCAAGCGTCTGGTTTGCGTTGGCCATATCAGCGGCCGCCTCGGCAGATTCTTTTAAAGCAGACACCGCGATACCTCCAATAGCGGCGAACGCAGCCGTTCCCGCAACCGCCATTGTTTGAAACATTGGCTTCATACCTTCAATCTTAGACTTAAAACCATCCATGCCACTTTGAGCCTTAGAAAAAGCCTCTTTGGTTTTATCCTGTGCATTTATGATTATGTCTATATTTGAACTCATATATTATTTTTGTTTTTGTTTCTCGTAATCAATCTTCATTTTTTCAATGATGAGTTCAATGACCCAGTTCGGCGTATCTTGATAATCGTAATAAGTCCAGTGCATCTTTTCACAAATAACGATAATCATCATTAACTTGTCAACGTTTCCTCTACTGTACTGATTCAGTGAATCGGCAAATCTTGTTTCAGTTATGCCTTCTTCATTGATTTTTTTTTTGTGATTTCGTTTAGCTCGGCAATAATAAAGTCATAGTCTTCAGCCTTAATATTATCCAAAGCATAATCAACAAGCCCTTCTTTAACATCGTTGATAGAAACAACAAGTAGCTTGATCATCTCATGCTCTACACCTTGTTGTGCAAGTGGAGTAAATCCTTGCATTGCCGGCTCACCTTTTTCAATCCCCATCTTTACTGATCCAAAAAGTTTACCTTCAATAGCTTGGATTTCTCGCGCTGTTGCAAAAGTTTTTAAAACAACCTTGTAACCATTTGGTGTATTTACTTCTTTAATTTCTCTTTCCATGATATTTATATTTTAGTTTTTAATAAGCAGATTGTCCGTTGATGAGTATACCTGTGATCATTTTTGAATCAGCTATTTTGTAGAAAGCTTTAAATGAAACACTTGCAGTTGTAATATCTCCATTACTATAATTTCTCTTGAAGTTTGAGAATTTAACAGCGTGAAGATCAATCGTAAGTTTTGGTGTTGAAGAAGTTCCAATAAGAACGTCTGTGTTGTTTAATTGAATACGTAAAGCTTTTACAGTGTCAGCAAGCATCGCAGTCTTTATTGCTTCATCATCAAAGACAAGTTCAAGCTCTCCTTCAATAGCAATTTGTCTATTAAGAATATCAACAGGGGCAACCGTACCAAGCGCACGATCATCTTCAACATTCTTTTCAATCTTCAGATTAACCATTCGGATGTTTGTTGCAGAAGCAGCGTCTAACCCTGCCTGTGTTGAAGCAATTTTAAATGTTGCGTGTTGTGCAAGGAAATTATTTTCAGCGGTATAAGAAGGTGAAAGTGTCGCAGTTTCTCCAATCTTTGAACGTACACCAATTTTGAAATTAACAAACTTGCCAACCTCTGCCATGATCTCCATTGATTTAAGCATACCGAGAGCATACTTATAATCTTGATTTCCATCGTCAACAAAGAAAGTTAGAGATTGATGTTGTGAAGATTGTGCCACTGTGAAAGTGTGAGTATATGCAGAATCAGTCGGGCCAGAAACAGCCTTTGATCCAAGCAAAGAATATAAGAGAAGTCCAATCGCTTTATCGCTAATTTTCCCTTCAATTTCACCCTCAGCCACTTTCAACACAACCTTTCTATCAACCATATCTTCAATTACTCCGATACTGTTTTCATCGTCAGCTTGTTCAATAGTATCATCGTAAGTCAAGCTCATTTTTGGCAAATAGAAATCAGCCGAAGTTTCAGCCGTTCCTCTCACCGCTTCTTTTTTAATACCTACATCCGCCGTTGCTCCAATAAATTTTGACATAAAACCTATTCCTTATTACTAATAATTTTTTTAAACTTTTCTTCTGCTTCTTCAAGACTTTTAGCGTGTACTGTAACAGGGCCATTCGGTGATTTCGGAAACATAAATTGAACCTCGCCTTTGTTACCTTCAAAGTCGCCTCTCGTTTTCATTTCTTTGTCGTTATATTTTATACCCATATAATTTAAAAAGTTAGTGTTTCGGTTGCTCGTGCTTTTATTATAACATCAAAGACAATCAAGTCTCGTCCGTTATGTTGAAAAGCCTCCGGCACTGAAGTTACTGGAGTGATCCCGCCGATAGCAGTACCTCCTAAAGTAATATCATTATCCAAAACATTTATAATACGTTCCATTAAATCCTCTACATCGGCAGTTGATTGAAGGTCTTCCGCCCTCATCACCACTAAAATAAAGAAAGTGTAATCACGAAGGTTTGTTCGGTTATCCAATCGCTCTGAAGCACCGAGAGCCGGAGGCATTATAAAGGCAGCGGGATATTGGCCAATTTCAGCATCAAGCGGGTCTTTTTTAATATCAGAAAGCGTCACACTTTTAACATACGTTGGTACGAGTGTATCAAGTGTTGTTTTCAAACGAGCTTTTATATTTCCGACTGTTGACATATTATGATTTTAATTCGTTAGTAATACCTTCAACCGCTTCATCAAAATACCTTTGAATTGTTGGCTGTGATACTCGTGCAATTCGTTCCATAAATTGATTACGTCTGTGAACTTGTGGGGCATACTCAGCCGTTGGCCCAATAGAACCGAAGAAATCTTTTGTAACAATACCGAAGTCAAACGAACGCTGTAAATATCCTGTACGAGCCGATCTAGGCGTTTTAAATTGAAAGTTCCGATCCTGTGATTCTTCTTTCAGTTTAAAGATAGATTTACTTATTGCGTTGTTTATATATTGCTTCACCACGGCAGGCCTTTTGGCAAAAGCTTTTGCAATCTGATCAATTCCGCGGACTTCAATATCTAAGGCTATCATATTGCAAATACTCGCTTATAGTTTGCTAATATTGACCAGTCCTCCGAAGACATAAACGACCCCCAAGAGATAGAACTTTCTCTAAATGTTTCTTGGCTTCGGCCTTCTGATTCTCGTTTCTTAAAAACTTTGATAGCTAGGCGTTCTGCTAAATCAACCAATTCAAAAGGTATAGTGTTTAGGGCATCATCATAAAGGCTTTGTGATAAGTCTAAAAGATAACCGGCAGTATATGTCACACGGATATTTTGTACACCTGAAGGCATACCAGAAGGGAAGTAAATAACGCCCATTGATTCAAACTTCACATAATCATCGGCAGTGAAAGCCGTCCACGCAGGTGACGAACGTGAGCCAGACAAATATTCAATAGTTGTTAGTGTAATAAGTGGCGCATTTTTTAGAATCAAATACTTTGAACGTTGACTATCTTCTTGTCCGATAATTGAACCGTCAAAAAGTTCTGAAGTATAAGTTGTTCTTTTAAATCGGCGACCTGAGCATTGGCTTTCTATAAAATCAGTAACCGCAAAAGATAGAAACTTTAGTAAGACATCAAAGTCTGCAACCGTACTTGTTAGACGGGATTTTAAACGTGTTTCATTTGTAAGCGCGTAAGTTTTATTATCTGCCATAAAATTTTATTGCTATCTTTGCCCCCTCATGGAAGGGGGCAAAGTAGAAACACAATTTAAGCGTTTCCTACTGGGCCACTTGCAGGCTCTCCAAGAACGAAGAAAGCAATTCCCGGTATTGAAGGTGTTGTACCTCCAACATCAAGTGCAGCTCTCAAGTATCGTTTTCTTGTAACGTTTAGGTTTGGAATACGAAGTTCTTTACATTGATTGTCTGCTGTAATCGTGATTGCAAAACCAGATACGGCAGAGAATGATGAGTTGTCGTCAGACTCCTCAAGATTCACAACGTAAGTTTCGTTTGTATCTGCTAGATCAATATCACCAACAGCTACAACCATCATCGCATCGTTAAAACCTTTTGTATCAACCCCAGTCCCGTTTGCGTCTGCTGTTCTAGTAGCAGGCACAAGAGAAGGTGAGATTAAAATGTTATCAAATACTTTCATAGTAAGTTTGATTATCGCTAATAATACTTTTCCTTATTCTTCATCGCTACCTTCTTCTTTCGCTAATTCAATTCTTTCAATCAAATCAGCTTTAGTTCCGGCAGTTGAAAGATCAAGAGATTTCGCAGTTGCCCGCAATTCACTTAAAGACTGTTCGTCTAAAGGCTTTTCATCCCCGTCAGTTGTATCTGTTTCATCCGCTTCCGCAGAATCAACAGGCACAACGTACTCAGGGCCGAAAGACTTTACATAGTCTTCAGACATCTCAATAATCTCTCCTCTTTCTACTCTACCGCCGTAACCTATTGGCTTTAGAACTTTTACTTTCATAAAATTAAGAAATTAAAGAGTTGTTAATAATGTCTAACTAAGAAGCAGCCGTTTTTCCAACGACACAAGCAGTCGGAAGGTTGATCGCAATCGCGTGTCTATCTGTAAAGCGTAGTGCTTTTTGGTTAGCAGCGAAAACGTTCTTTCCTCCAACAGTTGCAGAATCAGATTGTGAAACTGTAAATTGCTCTCTTTGTCCAAGCAATAGTGCTTTTGAAAGGTTGGCGAATACACAGAATTTTGTTGAAACCGCTGTTGCAGAATTGGCAGGAAGTTGATCTGACGTAAACACTGGGAATCCCCAAAGTTCGCCGGCAGGTTGTATTCCTTCTTTCTTAAAGTTAGCAGCAACCATATTCCCATTTGATCCTACGACGTAAGCGCCGGCAGTATCTTTCTTCTGTCGGATTTTAGCCCAAACAGTTCTGTGGAAATAAAACGCAGCACCATTTAAGATTGATTCTGGCATTTGTGCGATCATGTCTGACGCATCATCCATATCAAACTCTGCAAAAGTATCGTGACCAGTTGGAAGTGTGAAGACTGTTACATCGTCAGAACCAAGCAAACCTACGAACGCAGAACCGGCAAAAGTTCCACCTTTAAACCCTTCTTTATCAATTTTGACTGCAAGACCTTCTGCAACAAGACCGATAAGCCAATCCATAAGATTAACTTTAGCATCTGCCATAAGAGTGTTACCCACTCGTAGAAGCACGTACCAAGTCTTTGCAATAAGTTTTGCATCCTTGAATGTTACTGAAGTTTCAGAACCTTCTGAATCTTCACCAAGATAAGCACCTTCCAAATCTCCGGCAGTGTATCGTGGCACATCAAGTTGAGTTGAACCCATTGGCATTTTCATCGCATCTCGTACGATAAGACCCGCAGAAGCAGCAACACGCATAATACCTGCGTACACTTCAGTTGGTACTAAATATCCTCCGGCTTCATCTGAGTTAATAAGCATTGCAGCTTTAACTTGTCCTGTGACAAGCTTTCCGTTTGCAATATTCTTGAAGTCTTCAGCCAAAGCAAGCTTTGTTTCATCTGAAAGACCTGAAGCATCTGCACCGTACAAAGCGCGATCTGATCGCATCTTTGAAACGATAGCTTTAACACTCTCAGAAACTTCCTTACCGGCAATTTCTGAAATGTTAGTTTTAATGGATTCGTCAATCATTGCTTTGACTTCTCCTTTAAAAGTGTCCAATATTTCTTTATTCATAAAGTGAATAATATTACTTATCGGAAGATTTTAATATAAAAGATTTACTTTTTGCGAGTAACTTTGTTTCAGCAAGAGCTTCGCCGATCACTGTTACAAACTTTTGCAAATCTTTCCGAGCAGCTAAAAAGTCTTCCGCCTCTTTAACTTCCCTAGACTTTTCATCTCTACCCTTGAGATTCGCATCATCAACAATCGCTTTCCCTTCTTCGTCAGAAGATTCCGCTAGTTCAATGACCTCTTGCAAGGCAGTATGAGCATCTTTTAATTTTGATAAATTCTTTCCTGATATAATTCTTCCTGCTTTTTCACTTAATGTTTCAGCAAGAGAATCAGTCATTTTAAACTTGAAAACCTTTTTACCAGTATTGATTGTCAATGTCTTTTCTTCATCGTTAATTACAACATCATCAACATCACCTTCTTCAGTTTCATCAGCATCTTCAAGTTTAGCTTCTTCCTCTCGGATTTCAGCCGCTTCTTTTTCTTCTTCCTCCTTTTCATCTTTTGGTTTTTCTTCTTCTTCCTCGCCAATATCAACATCTTCTTCGTCTGTTGTTTCAACAACATCACCTTCTTTTTTCTCTATATCAAGTAAACCTTTTTGGATAAGATCAGCGCGAGAGAATCCGGCAATTTCATTTAGAGATATTGCGAATTGGTTTGCAGGAATTGAAACAAAAGACCATTCCAAAAGTTCGGCCTTAATGATTCTGTTTCCGTTATATTCTTTTGGCAAGAATCCAACAGAAGAAGTTCTTACCATTTTTTCATCGTAAAGTTTTCGTAACACTTGAGCAAATTCGTGTGACGCAAAACGACCTTCTGCAATAGTTCGGCGGTGTGTGCCAGTTTCATCAAGCTCAATATAAAGTTTGTCAGTAACACCAACAGGGATTTCAAAATGATTGTGACCCCATAGAACCACAGGATTAAGCATATAGTTTGCAAATTCCCATCCGTTCTGATCTATCACTTCACCGTGTCGGTCTTCGTGATCCGTAGAAATAACCATCCTGAAAGTACCGGAATCATCCGTAATACTTTTCTTCACATCGTCCAACGTCTTTTTAAATTCTTCAGACGCAAAAGCACCTTTTATTTTTTCTGCTAAATCATCCGTGAACTTTAGTTGAGTTTTGTCCATAAAATTATTATACCACTACTAATAATAAACTTGTAAATGTTGAAAACTTTTACCTATCTGGCTCATTCAATTTTTCTTGAATAAACTTTAGAGTTGTATTTATTTCAACCAACGTGTTTCCTATGTCCCTCACTGAATCATCCGTCTTTTCTACTTTTGATTCCAATATTTCAATTCTTGCCTCTTGCACTTTATCTTTTTGTGAGAATGATCCCCACGTTACGGCCATACCCATAAAGAACACGATTAAAAACCAATTATTTTTTAAAGTATCAAGTGGACTTTTCATATCTTGTGTCATATAAAAAAAATTAAATGTTAAAAAATATCTGCAAAAGGTGTAAAGGTTGCGAGATCAGGCAAAGTCAAAAGGAATGAAGTTGCATTATATGTTACGTTACCCGTACCTGCCCCCCCTGAGTTTACTAGGGAACGAAAGGCTAAATAGTCACTGGCTGTTATCGCATCGGTATGTGTTGTGTCTTGAAGCCAACCAGTTGTTGAAAGGGTATTCGTTACAGAGTTAGTTCCTGTTGCCCCAGATATTCGTAAAACAATATCCATGTCCCGTGTTGAAAGGTTAGATGATACATATATTGCCCATTTGCTAATATCTCCCGATGCCCCAACAAAGACCCGATTTTGTGTTTCTGTACCAGTGTTAAGACCGAGGTTATCGGCCACACGACCAAAAATAGCCGAAGCCGTGGACGAACGTGCAAAGACTGACCCTCCCATTATTGTAATTTCACGTGGGTTGTCTGAGGTTAAAGTATATTGAATATTACTAATAGTTATAAGGTTTCCACTTCCTCCGGTAACCCAAGAAAGATCAATTAAATCTCCGGCGGTGAGCGTGACAGTTGTACTTGTATTTCTCCTTAGTCCTGTTTGAGTAGAGGTATATTGAACCACACCACCAGAAGAAGGGGCGTCTGCCGCATTTACTCTTGGCCTAAATGTTGTAGTAGTTGTTCTTGTGTTAGCGGAAACGTAAACACCAAAGTTGGACATGACACAATTATGATTAATCATGTTCTGTGTTAATGATTCTGTTGTTAGGTTTGTAACAAGTGTCCCCACTGGGTACATATACCGGATAGCGTTATTGTTACCATATCCTGCCGGTTGTCCCGCTGCCATATTAAACTGTGTGGTAGAGCCATCGTCTGCTTCAAATAAGATAGTCCAAGAAGAAAATGCTGCCGATCCTGCCGTGTATGTAAGATTAAAGTTTACTAGATCACCAACAGCGACCGTGTCAGAGTTGGTTGTATCTTGGAAAAGTCCAGTTGCACCAGAAGAAACGGTTACAGTATTATTTCCGTCCGCCCCATTTTTTCGGAATGTTAAAGTTGAATCACCCGTTGCATTTGCCACTGTAACATTTACAGAAAGACCTGTGTATGTCCCGGCTTTTGTAATATAAAATTGTACTTCGGCTTCAGCCGCGGCACTTTGACCATTGGCATTAACTCCTCCAGTGTAATAACCTGCGGCGATAGTAGAAGGATTAAATCCAACAATATGTGGTACTTTATGCCCTCCTGACGCTTGTATAGAAAGAGGGTAAAGACTTGCAAGAATCATTGCAAGTGAAACAAATACACTTCCTAAAATTTTTAACAATCTATTACACATAAAGGATTTTCCACTAATTCTAAAGCTTGTTCTTCACCTACGTTTTCAATTCTATTTTCAAGCAACATTTCTTGATAAAATTCTTCAACGTTTTTTTCTTCATCTTCAGGGTTGGTTGATACAAAACCGACAACAATCATTTCATCGTTTTCTTTTAACAAATAAAATGACACTTCACTTTGCCCTTCAGGCGTCCACTTCTGTGTGGCATCTTCAATATCATAATTTGCAATACTAACAAAGAGAACCATTACGCCCCCGATCAGAGTTAATAAGATTTTTTGCAAATTATTCATACTAAGGAAGTTGAAAACCTAACGTAACAACGGCATATGTCACCCCTGTGCCGGCTGTTGTCACTGCTACTTCTATTAAATCATCCGTTACCACATCATCAAACGAAGTGTTGATCGCCACCGGAGTTGCGGCCGTTGCGGAAGTATATTCTGAAGCATCAATCGTAAGTGAAGTTGAAAGCATTTGGTTACCGTCCGTAACATTCTTTACTGTAAATGTTGGAGTTCCTGAAGACGATGAACCGGCCGCACCTGTACCCACTGATCCAGTGACAGAAACAAGATTCATTCCAGTCATTGCCGCAGGAATACGTCTGTAATAGGCATTGGAAGTCGTCAAGGCCGTAGTTCCATTCAAACCATATGCGATATATCTTATACCCGCATTTGAGCCTGCAAGCGAATCTGGCGACACGTATTTAGCCGTAGAAGTTCCAGTGTTTACTTCGCCAGACGTTGCATCATCATATGCAGAGAAAGCAAGAACGTCTGTACCAATAACAACACCGGCCACAGTTCTAACATCGGAAGCCGAAAGGTTTTGATATGCGTTAGCCGAATCATCCCACCCAAGAATTGCATCAGCTCCGGCATCGGCCAAAGTAACTGTTCTACCTTGAATTGAAACAAGATTTGCAAGTGTATCTATTGCAGATTCAATCGTTGCTTCTGCCGTTGCATCAAGTAAGTCAATGTTTTGAAGTGTCAGTGTGCCGGCAGAATCAGAGAACGGAAGGGAAGCGCCAACAGTAAAGTTTGTTGCCGGAACTGATACTGTACCAGTGAATGTTGGCGAAGCTATCGGTGCTTTTGCATTCAGTTGTGTTTGAATAGCTGAAGTTACCCCCTTTCCAAAAGCAAGCTCTGAAAGGGAAGGGTATGTTGCAGTTGTAAGCGCTCCCACTGTGTTTGAATCAACCCAGTAAGTTATTTGGTTTGCTGTACCTGATCCGTCAACCGTACCTCCACCCCCACCGCCAGTTCCGCATTCATCAGAAGCAACCTCAAAAGTTCCGTTTGCTAAAACGTTTATACATCTTGTTGTGCCTGTACTATTTAGTCCCGGAATCTTTAGATTCCAAGCATTATTTACAGGCGACAAAAGATTGCCTGACATTTTCCAAAGAGAGCTTCCGCTTTGAGCGTGAGCCTTTTGCACAAATAGCGCGAAAGAAACCATTGATAAAATGAACACTGAAAGCAGTATTACTATTCCTCGGTATATTTTCTTTTGATTATTAAACTTCATAAATATAATTGATCTTATCTCCGTTGGCAGTTGCATCTATGTAAAGCAAATTCAAGTTGTTTACGTAGAATTCCTCCCATTGTGAGCTGAATAATGCAAGACCTCGTCTTGTTGAAGAAGATGCAACGACATTCGCACCTCCTACTACTATATCGCCAGTGTTGATTGGATGAGATTGAATACGTACTCTTGAGCATGCAACGTCCGGCATTTGTACACGTGTGCCGGCTGTCGTTACTGTAAGTTGACCGTCACCGATACTGCCGTAACCTTTCAAGCCTACACTTGCAGGGCCACGTCCACCACCGAAGTTTTGAACTGTTTGATGAAACTGACCAGAACCCATGTCTTTAACGTCAATCGCTTTCATCGTACTTGGATCAATCAACACCACTAATTGCGGAGTCGTGTAATGAGTTTGTGGAAGTGAAACCTTAAACGTATTCTTTGCAAGTTTTCCAAAGAAGTCAAACAACCCTTGAAGCGCCACACTGATAACCGTTACCATTGAAGAAGGGTCTTGTTCAACTTTAACTGTGTGCTTTATTTCTACTTCTGGCACATTCTTGATAACAACTTCACCGTTAAAATCTTTAAACCATTCTGGCTTTGAGTTGTAGGCCTTTACTATTTCTTTTGAAAGTCTTTCCAGTGTTTTATTTGAATCAGCCCCACTTGCTTTTAGTGCTTCGGCTAATTCTTCTTTAAGTCCATTGAAAATAACTTCTGAAGGAAGATTTAGTTGTTTAACAATTTGAGTTGAAAATTGTTTTTCAAGGCTCGTAAGAACTTTGTCAAACTTATTGTGTAGCTCTGAAACATCCTTATTCTTGGCAAACTTTTTTCCAAGTATATCAACGAGCTTCTGCTTTAATTCTGCTTTATTATTCATGTTCAAATTCGTCAACTAATTCTTGTAATAGTTTAGTCTCGGCGTCTTCCTCGCCGGCCTTTGTTGTAATTTCAGTTTCGTTTCTTTCTTCAATAATCACGGCATTTGTGAAGCATCGGCAATTTGCGTGAAGTGGCGGGTCTTCTACATCATCAAAATCAAGAGTATATGAACCTCCATCACGTCCTCGCACAGTGTCGCCTTCATCAAAGAATGAATCGTCAAGGCCCACTGTTTTACCGTTCATCACGTCACAATATTCACACGTTAATTCATCTTCGGCTGTGTGCCATTTTACCGCTTTAACCACACCTGATTGTTTATAGGCTTCACGGGCAGAAGTATTGGCCGCTTGGAATACTGTTGTACGTGCAATTCTTTCCGCGCGATATGTATCAGTCAAACCAAACACGTCACGTACTCGGTTAGTAAGTTTCGCAATACCTTCACCGTCAGCAATACCTTCAGCAAGAGCAGAATTTATAAGCTGTACAGTCGTGCCAACATAACTTTCACCGGCAAGGCGTAGACTTCTTCTGATTTTTTCCTGTACCGTTTCATTGTTTGGATTAAAAGGCTCTGTGGTATTTAATCGTTCAAGTTGCGCATCACCTTCAACCTTTAAGAGATCAAGAAGAATTGGAATAGTAAGGCCAACAAGAAGATCAGTTGCTTCCCCTGCATTTATGAGAGAACCGGCATTTACTTTAGTAAACGCTTTACTATCTTTTAGATTTTCAATAATAATGTCTTCAAGCTCACGATCAAAAGCTTTTACCTGTGAGATAAACTTATTTTCAAACGGCGTTACTCGTGTAATAAATTGTTTGTGAATTATTTCATCAAAATCAACTGACTTTGTAACAATGTCAGCAATCTTACTAGCTAGATCATCTTTAGCTTCTTCTACTTTTTCAAGCTCTTTAGCTCTTGTTGGAATGAACTTCTTCTGCACCGGTACAGCGTTAATAACCTTCCCTTCAGAAGTCTTTTCTGGTTTTCCTATTGGCACAACGGCAAAGCTTCCATATACGTTGTCACCGTTAGCTATTGGCGGAAGGCCCTGTGAAGCTCGCACTTCGTTAATCGTTAGATAAGATTGACCCGCCAAACCTACTTGGTTTTTTCGTAGAATCAATTCATCGTTCTCTGGTATAAAGTTCTCATAATCAAAGTAAAGGTTTTCTGATCCCTTGAATTTTGGCAAATAGTATTCATTTAAATACTTTAAAAACATATCAACCTTTGGCTTGATAGTGAACGCAAGAAAGGCATAGTTCTTAGCTTCTGCATCGGCTCGGCTTGTACCGATTTCAGTAATACCCAATACAGATTTTGGCACACCGAAAGCAGATAAGATTTTATCTCGGTATCGGTTATCCATCTCTGAAAATTCCATATCACGAGGGGATGAACCTATTGGAGTATATTTAGAACCCTTAGTAAGGAATGATGTTTTGTGTGCGTTAGACATTCCTTCGTGTCGCATTTCCCAACCAAGACGCGCAAGCTCAAGAGCTTCTTTTGTTGTTGCGTCTGTTTCAACAGTTCCCGATATAGCCCCACCTTGTTTGAAAAATAGACGGTTAAACTCTGTTGCGGCGTTATCAATATCAACCCACTCAGCAATATGCTCTAGCGTACCTGATCCAAGAATAGGGGAATTAACATTTGGATATTTAAAATGTATCACTCGTTCTTTTTCAGCATAGATATTCCCTCGTGCTGTTTGGATGTTATACCCGATTATTTCAGTCTTAGCATCATTAAAAGCGGCGGTTACTTGTTGTGGAAGAACCCATTGCATTGAAACAGGATTTATTGCTTGATCTAGTAACCAATAACCATTTCCTGCAAGCTCCTCGTGGGCCACAGTCGTATAAATAAGCTCGTTACCAAGTGTTACCCCGTTCGGCTTGTTAAACAGTTTAATAGCAATGTGGTCTTCAAGAATCACATCATCGCCTTCTTTTTTGTATTCGCGAAGTCTGAAGTTTATCCCTGAAATAGTAAGGGCAATCTTGTCAACACACGCATATACCCAGTTTTTATTATTTGCAATAAGGCTTGCACGATTTAGATTTCGTGAAAGGGGAGTATCATTCAATCCGCCAGTCAGTGAAGACCAGTCGCTAGCGCCACTATCAAAACTTTTTGAAAACCATTTGAAGATTTTTTTAAACATAGAGAAGGAAGTGTTTATACGTTTATTGTATCATGATGGCAAGTAAAACAATCTATGTGGAAAACCTATCTACCCCAAATAACAAGTGGCACTGCACCTTCAGTTGGTTGAGTGAGAGTAAGGACAAGAGCATCCCCAACGTTCGGCGATTTAACCCCGCGCTTTTTCATATCGTCCTTGCTTTCAAGTTGAATCTTCCCTTGTGATGTCAGTTTATACTTAGGGCCGGCAAGTTCATAGAAGTCTTCATGCTTTTCTAGTACCGCATCACGTAACCATGACTTTGTATCATCCCATGATTCGGCGCGAAGGTTGATATAGGCTTCCGTATCAGTTGCAGAAGAAGCAGAGTTTACCCCTTGTACACGATCCGCAACTTCTGGCTGTTCTTTAAGCCGATCAAATATACCCGCCCCAAGCCCGACAATGTCAATGCGAAGTACGGCATTTGGAAATTCTCTTAAATATCTTATACCCTTGCCTGCTAGAACCATCGTATCGCTCTTATCAATAACCTCTAATACTTTTGCAAAGTTTCCTTTTCGGTAAACGAACGCAGCCTTATCATCACCAAAACGGGCAGGATCAAGTCCTATTACTTCTTCTTCACCGTATCGTTCACGATCTGCATCAAGCGCACGTTCAACTAAATCAAGGGAAATGAGTGTATCGCTATTTTTTCTTGGAAATTCCCCGTCTACACGCACACGATAAATATCAGAATCTTCCCCGTATTTAGATTTCATTTCTTTAACCCATTCACGTGTCGCAAGGCCGGGAACTAATTCACGCCCAAGACGAACGTTTGGAATGTCAGAAGCTTTAATATGTATTTTATTATAAAGTGGGTCTTTGAATGAATCAGCAAAATCCCCTGTGTTACGTGTAGGGTTTCCAATAAGAACTAAACGCACAACCGTACCGCCGGCCATCGCACCTTCAATAGCTTCAAACACTTGGCGATTAACACCGGAGGCTTCATCAATAATTACTAAAATATATTTACCGTGCCAACCCTGAAATGCTTCCATTCCACCTTGACCGTCTTGAGTAGAGAACCCCAAAGCGAACCAGTCTTCATCAATGTTAAACTGTGTCTTCAAAAGCTTGCCCCCCATTTTAATTTTTGCATTTTTATAGGCCAAACGAAAATGTCGCCAGAATTGATTTTCAACTTGTCTATGTGTTGGCGCAGTATTGATAACCATTGAATGTGGATATGCAGCCAAAAACCATTGCGCGAGCCGAGCAATAAACCAAGTCTTACCCGCAGAGTTACAGGAACGCACGGATGTACGTCTATTCTTTTTCACACTTGCAAGAATATCTTTTTGTTTACTCCATAGATCAACACCAAGAACGTCATTGAAATAAATCTCTGGATTCTCGTAATAATCCCATGATGTCTGTTCTGCAATATATTCTGCTTCTTTTTTATTTTCTTGATCTACGATCATGTACCCCTTTCTTTAATATTTCAAAAAGAGACGGCCCAACATCAAGCTCAATAGATTGCTTTTCATTCCAGTGGTTAATTACTTTGAAAAACATTTCTTGGTATTTAAAAGACATACCACTGCTTCCAATAGCACCTTTATAAAGCATAAGCACGACATTCTTCGTCAGCTTTTTAGCCCACTTACGACTATCAGCAAGCATATCCCTTGTGTCCATCTTCTTATTCCATTCTGTAAGGGTGTTTTCATTTAAATCAAACAGTTCCGCAAATTGTTTTTGCGTTTTAATAGCTATCAATTCTTTTGTATCAGGATCATCAAAGCCAAAAGCAATACAAGTTTCTTCGTCCGAAAGAATCTTTTTCCCTTTAGTAAAGTTTAATAACATCGGAGGAATAGCTTTCCATCGTACATAAGTATCAAACGCTTTTGTTAGGCGTACGTCTTCAAGCTCACCTTTCCTTTTAAAATCTGGTTTGGTCTGGTTGTTATTTTTAGGTTTTTTATTATCTTTAGCCATATAAATTAAAGCCATTTACCAAATAAGCAAGAATTTGTCACACTCCGATTATAGTCCCATTCAATATAAAAAAGTCTGAAGTGGTTAATCTCTAAAATACTAATCCAAGACTGTGAGAATTTATTAAGTTCTATATTCAATAAAGTAAATTCCATAGAGTTATTTGAGAACCGGTACTAGGAAATAATGAACGACCTCTATGATATATCCAAATTTTCCTTCCTGTGTCATTTTCTGAAAAAGAGTTTTTAAGTATTCCGAACCTTCTGGTACTTCTTCATTCGTCCTAAACATTTTTATTACTTTCATATATTTATATATAAACTATTTTGTTAATGATTTAATTATAACATTTTTTAAATGTCAACAAGATTGTTTATACACAAAAAAAGAAAAGACCCCACTTTATGCAGGGCCGATTCTTCTACGTGGTGATCCCTCCAACCCTAGTAACCAGAATCATTAAAGATGATGCAGGCGTTCCATTCTCTTATCGGCATAGCATCCATGTGTTTGCTTTCTATGACGGTGACGAGTTCGCCAGAACTATCGCGGTCTTTTTTGCAATCACATATATGACATGCTCGCCAAAAGTGGACTTTTTCGCCTACTACTTTGTGCATTACAAGATAGTGAGGGGTTATGCCTTTTTCTTTTGATGATGGTTGATGGTCTTTGTCGCACTGAGGGCAATAATGTACACGTGTGATGATGTCCGTGTCAGGGTGAATGACGAGGGTGTTCATCGCATGATGGTTTGACAACAGTGTACCATCAACGTTTTATTTCTTTTTCAAAATACTGTTCATAAGTCCGATTTTGTTTTCTTCCTGTGTTTTTATTTTAACTCCGGGCTTTTTAAGTGTCTGTATTAAAAATGCGTTTGCCTTTTGATTGTTGCTCATAATGCAACCAAATCTTATAAGCACATCCCCGTACGGTGTTCTAAAAATAAAAGACATCTTTTCCTTTTCTACTCCTGAAAGTAAAAGTAATTGTGTTATATCTCTTGAAGCTATTTTAGTCATAAATAATTATTTCTTTTTGTTGACGTCCCCACTGCATTGCTTCGGCAGTAGAATCAGTCCAAACATCAAAGTAGTTTCCTGATCTATACCTTTCTGACATTCTATCGTTACAGGTATATTTTACCCCGACAATTTCAACAATCGTGCCAAACGGAAGATTCCCCGGACAAGCAATAGTGCCGTGTCCTACATAATCCCCATTTGCTGTTATGAAAGGGCTATTGTCGGTTTGTCCGATTTCGCTTGAATACTTTGTAACTTCCCCTTGAATAATTTTATAATTATTTTTAGGAATAACGTTAATTGGTATTTCGTTCGGCGCTTGATATGTTGCTGTCGTTTTCGTGAACGGAAGAATTATCATCAACAGGAGTAAAAATACTGTCCTGTTTCTGTAAGACGTAACACTCATGCCCCGCCTCCTTTGAAAACTTTGTGTCATGTACATAGGTTTGAATCACGCCATTGTTTGAAAACTTAATTATTGAATCAAGTTTTGGAATGGATGATACCCCAAGACGTTTATAGAATTTATGGCCGTATGGGCCTTTTTCTTCCATTGTATATAAAGCTATTTCTACCATATATTTACTGCCTTAGTGCAGTCTAATTATAACATTTTTAATAACCATTTTAGTGATCTGACTAATATGGTCTGTGGATAAACAAATCAATCAAAATGCTTATATGCTTCCCAGTATGCAGGCCAAGTTTCTTTAATCTTTTTAAGATTTTCAGGATCAGCATATCTCGCCAAAGTACCAAGACGTCTAACGAAAGAGCCTCCGTATTTTTGCATTGCGTCCACTATTTTATAGTCTTCTTCATTCATGTGCTTATTTCAAATTAAATAGTAAATGTTTTTATAAATCCATCACTGTAGTTAAGCCACACTTCACCTTTAGGAATTTTTTCATCAAAATATACAGGAAGTCCAAGAAACATTGATATTGTAGAATTTCCGTCTTTAATAATATTTGATACTCCAATTTTTTTAGCCAAATCTTCCAAACTACAATTATGTTTAATATCTACAACAAAAGGAAAATCTCTTTGCTTTCTTAAAAATTCAACAGCTTCACGCATTGTTTCAAGATCAAAAACTGAAGAAGTTTCTTCTAGGGAAACAAGAGTAGTAATATCTTCATATCTTTCAGGGTGACATCTTGCGCATGAAAATCCTTTGTGGGTATGATTTCTATTGCAATCATCCTTGCAAGAAGTTTCTTCACAGTTACATTTTTCTGTTGTATCTTCTGAAAACATATTATTTCTTTGCTTCATCAAGCAATTTATTTATTAGATGGGCAAGTTCAACCATTTCAAGATAGTCTTCACTTTCAAGCAACTTCCATTCTTGCATAATATTTTTACCAGTGAGAAGCGCTGTCATGAAGTCTTGAGCTTCAAGTGATCTCTTTGATTCATCATTGCCACGAATCCTAAGAAAGTAATCACCAACAACACGCCCTGCGACTTTATAATATTGTGCTAATAGCACTTTAATTGGTTTGTCCATGATACTTTTCCTTAACTGCTAAAAACAAAACTGCAAACCATCCGAAAAAGAATGTTGCGATAAGCCAACCGGACTTAGTGCGGTTTTTCTTCTTCGCAAGATTGTAAGTAACAATAAGCGGTGCGATCCATAGTACGAATAAAATCAATAGTATTTCCATATTATATTTTTCCATTACGTTTATAATAAAATTTAAACTCTGGTTTATGTCCCATTTCCTTAAGCTTTTTTAAGAGTTTTTTACCTACCGTATTTAAGCGAACCGTCAAAACAGGATCGCCATCTTCACCCACTTGAATAAAGGCTTCCCCAACAGTATTTTGTTGTAACATTTTCTCTATCACATTTTCTTTAGGTTTTTCCATGACTTAGTTAGCCTTATAAACTTGTTCTTCTAATAAAAATCTGGCCAGTTCTTCTGCTTGCCCAAAAACTTTACCGAACCGGTGACACTTGCCATTTCTCATAACAACCAGTGTACCTTGTGTGTGATACCAGTCCCACATTGCTTTTG